>Ga0209654_1000204_pt1 | contig 62241 bp, 58 predicted proteins | sample SaaInl1SG_22_DNA_FD_184646 | JGI IMG/M metagenome (GOLD analysis project Ga0209654, IMG submission 184646) | Marine microbial communities from expanding oxygen minimum zones in the Saanich Inlet - ESP_161SG_22_DNA (SPAdes) (version 2) | ecosystem: Environmental > Aquatic > Marine > Intertidal... | reverse complement strand
CGGGTTTATCGATATCTACGTCTCAAATTCAGGAGATATCAAAGGAGATAGCCGGGCCAACGAACTGTTCCTCAACAACGGCGATAATACATTTACAGAAGTTGCTGAGCAGTGGGGCGTTGCAGATCAAGGTTTAAGTACCCACGGTGTGTTCTTTGATTACGACAGAGACGGCGACTTAGACCTTTACGTACTCAATAACAGCTACCGCGCAATCGGAAGCTTTAATCTAGAAAAGAGCTCGCGCGAGGTCCGTGATCCTGAAGGCGGTGATAAACTCTACCGCAATGATGGCAACTCATTTACCGATGTTAGTGAGCAAGCCGGTATCATGGGTAGTGAGATTGGTTTTGGTCTAGGAACCACCGTCGGTGATGTCAATGGCGACGGATGGGACGACATCTATATCTCGAATGACTTCTTTGAAAAAGACTACCTCTACATCAACAACCAAGACGGCACCTTTAGCGAGGAGCTAGAAAAACACATGCGCCACACCTCATTTGCATCTATGGGTGCGGATATGGCAGATATCAACAACGACGGTGCACCAGATATTTTCGTGACAGATATGCTGCCACAGGGCGTACGTCGATTGAACCAGACCACCACGTTTGAAAACTGGGACGTCTATCAAGGCAAACTTAAATGGGGTTATTACCACCAATTCAACCGCAACATGCTTCACCTGAACACCACAGAAGGCGATTTCTCGGAAATTGGTCAGCTTAGCGGTGTGGAAGCCACAGATTGGTCTTGGGGTGCCCTTATTGCAGACCTCGATAACGACGGCTGGAGAGACATCTACATCTCTAACGGTATCAACCACGACCTCACCGATCAAGATTATATCAATTACATCTCCAACGAAGAAGTAATGCGCTCGATCGTAACCAAAGAAGGTGTGAACTATAAAGAACTTATCGATCTAATGCCGTCGACACGTATCCCCAACTATGCGTACAAGAATGTTGCAAAGGGCTACAAGTTTGTTGATAAAGCTGAAGATTGGGGACTTGCTACTCCGAGCCACAGTAACGGTTCTGTCTATGCGGACCTCGACAATGATGGGGATCTTGAGCTCATTGTAAACAACACAAATCAAGCGCCTTTCATTTGGCGCAACAACGCTGAAACGCTTCGCGCAGAGAATCATAGCGTTTCCTTAGACCTGCGCAACGAAAACGGCGCGACTGCTATTGGCGCTAAGGTTTACGGCTATGCTGGCGGGGATATGTTCTATGCGGAATTGGTCCCAATGAAAGGATTTCAAAGTTCTGTAGATCCAAGAATTCATTTAGGTGTAGGCGCTCATACCAACCTAGATAGCTTGATTGTCGTATGGGGAGAGAACACTTCACGTTTGACGAGTGTAGCTGCAGATAGTCTTTACGTTCTTACTGCTGCAGATGCAAGACCTACACTGCTTGCAAAGGCGAAAACTACCCTTCTCGCTGCTACAGGCACCTACGGCGGTCGCACAGAGAATAAATACAGCCAATTCAACGAAGAGCGTCTCATTCCCCAGATGGTAACCACGGAAGGGGCACGTACTGCCTATGCAGATATCAATGGAGATGGATATGTGGACATTTACCAATGTGGTGCAGCGGGCGAAGCTGGTAAACTCTTCTATGGCTCAGATTGGTACGGGTTTGAAGAGGCCATTAACCATCCTTTCAAGGCACATGCTGAAAGTGAGGACACCGATGCTCAGTTCTTCGATTACGACGGCGATGGCGACCTAGATTTGTATGTGGCCAGTGGTTCGATGGAGGCTGAAAACAACAGTACTGTATTGTTTGATCGCATCTACAAGAATGTGGGCGGCGGAAAATTGGTCTACGATGAAAATGCCCTGCCTAAGCTTCCTGTACGCTCCTCTTCTATCGCGGTGGCCGATTTTGACGGCGACGGCTTGCAAGATGTCTTCGTGGCAGAACGAGGACTCAAAGGCCGTTACGGAGTTCCTGCTAATGGTTTGTACCTGAAAAATTACGGGAATGGAGTGCTTCGCAACGAGCGTAGAACTACCAGAGGCTTTCAGCGCATTGGTATGATTACAGATTGTGCCGCAGGCGACGTGGACGGCGACGGGGATGCAGATTTGCTCACTGTCGGCGATTGGTCCGGCGTACGTTTATGGGTCAACGATAATGGAAGCTTCCGCGAGCAGACCTTGGAGGCGGGATTCAACTACAGTCAAGGATTGTGGAATACCATGAAACTCGTCGACGTTGATGGCGATGGTCATCTTGATGTCATTGCGGGTAACCTTGGTGAGAACTGCCGCCTAGAGGCCTCTGCTCAGAAGCCGATGGCCCTTTTTGTAAACGACTTTGACGGCAACAGCTCTACCGATCCTATCCTTTGTTCGTACTGGGGCGATACTTTGTTCCCACGTGTGCTGCGACACAACCTCATCTCACAATTGCCGTATTTGAAAAAAGAAAACCTATTGTACGAGGAATATGCAGGGAAAAGCGTCTTTGAAGTCTTTGACACACTGCAGCTCGAACGCAGCGCATTGCTTCAAGCCCAAACTTTGAAGACCGCCGTTTATTTCAACAACGGCAATGGTACGTTTAGCACAGGAGAATTGCCTTTGGAAGCACAGATTGCTCCGGTATATGCTATTGATGTCCTGGACGTAAATGGAGACGGTGCCAACGATATCATAATGGGCGGAAACCTCTTTGAAGTGCAACCGGAATGGGGCCGTTATGATGCGTCGCGCGGTTCGGTGCTTCTGGCTAGTGGAACGCGTGCCTTCGAGGCGGTGGGAACTGCCGAATCTGGGCTCAATGTAGATGGTCAAGTGAGAGATATCATATCCTACGAACGCGATGGTGAGACCTTCGTTCTATTCTCAAAGGTCGATGGACCTATGGAAGAATATAAGCTCAACAAATAATGCTTAAAAAGGCACATATCGCCTTATTCGTCGCGCTATGGGCGTGCAGTCCAGCACCGAAGGAGCCGACCTTATTTGAAGAGGTGGCTGAAGCCGCTGGGATTGATTTTGCCAACATACTTGAAGAGAATGAGCAGCAGAATATTGTCGATTACCTCTATTTCTATAACGGTGCAGGTGTAGCTGTGGCCGATTTCGACCGCAACGGCTTCGAAGACATCTACTTTGTGAAAAATCAGGGTGCAAATGCGCTGTATTTGAACCAAGGGAACTGGCAGTTTGAGCAGCAGAGCACAGGTGTTGAAGGCAAAGCAGATTTTCAAACTGGTGTGAGCGTTGTGGACATCAATGCCGACGGATATCCAGACCTACACGTGAGTGCCGTCGAGTACCACACCTGGAAAGGGCATAATGAGTTCTATCTCAACAATGGCGACGGAACCTTCACTGAAATTAGTCAGGATTTAGGCATCAATTTAGTCGGTTACGGCCAACAAGCGCTGTTTTTTGATTGCGACAACGATGGCGATCAAGACCTCTATGTCCTACGCCACAGTGTCCACCCTTCCGGAGCCTACAATAAGGCTTCGCAACGCGGTACCACTGATGATAAAGCAGGAGACCGTTTTTTCTTAAATACTGGTTCACCTGAGAAACCTGCTTTTGAGGATAAAACCGAAGAATTTGGAGTTTTGAGCTCCCAGCTGGGCTATGGGCTAGCCATTGTGGCCGAAGATTTTAACAGCGACGGCTATTTAGACGTGTTTGTAGCCAACGATTTTCACGAGAACGATTACCTGTATTTGAATCGCGCTGGGCAAGGGTTTGAATTGGCCACCGATAAGAGCTTTCAGACCAATTCTAAGTTCACCATGGGCGTGGATGCGGGCGACCTGAACGGAGACGGTTTGGCTGACCTTTTCACCCTAGACATGAAGCCTTGGGACGAGATTGAGCGCAAAAACGCGTTGGGTGCTGAGCCCTTCCACATTCACAAATACAAGCGCTCGCAAGGGTATGTAGAGCAGTTTCCAAAGAACAGTGCGCACCTTCAGCGCGGAAGTGTCGCTTCAAACGATTTAGCCGTGCCCGTTTTTGAAGATGTGGCCCCGTTACTTGGGGTAGAAAGCACTGATTGGTCTTGGGGGGTCCTCCTCGAAGATTTCGACGGTGATGGCTTCAAAGATGTATTTGTGACCAACGGCATCAAGCGTCGTCCGAATGATCTTGATTATATCCAATTCCTCTCGAGCGGTGAGGGAGCGGACAAATCGGACCGTAATATTTACGAGCAAATGCCTCCTGGAAAGGTGAGCAATAGAGCCTTCCGTGGTTCGGTGAAGGGCATGGTCGAAACCTCGGCGAACTGGGGTCTAGATTTCAAAGGCACCAGCAACGGCTCTGCAGTGGCAGATTTTGACAACGACGGCAAGCTCGACCTCGTGGTAAACAACCTGGACGATAACGCACATGTGTACCGCAACGTGCTCGGTACAGCGGCAACCACTGTAGATTTCGGCGGCTACAACGTCCGTTACCGCAAACGCCTCGGGGCCAAATCCCATTGGAATTTAGGCACTCGCTCTTGGCTAAGTCACAGCTCAACGCGCAAAAATGTGGACGATTTCGGGGGCGGCATCATCGTTGAATGGCCCAACGGAACTGCTGAAGCATATATGCTCATGCCTGGGGAACACAACCCGCTTCGCCCAGGAGAGGGAATGGCTGTGGACGGTCTTCAAATGGTCAACAAGAGCAAATTGACTGCGGCTTTAGACACCTTGCCTTTCGGACACAAAGAAGATGCCTATACCAGCTTTGTTGAAACCCCATTGTTGCTTGAGGGAACTGATGAAATGGGCCCAGCCGGCGCGTACTTTGACGGCAAACTCTTCGTGGGAGCAAGTACAGGTAAGGCGCCCCTATGGGCAGATTTACAAACCATGGACACTGCACTTTTATGGGCCGACAGATCACATGAAGATGTAGATGCCGCCGTTATTACCCTGGGCACCGGACAACAGGCTCTGGTTGTAGTGACTGGAAGTAGTCAAATGCCCAATAATTCCACCCGCCAAGAAGACCGTATTTACTTCAGTTCTCAAAAACCTAGCATGTCTTTGGGTGAGGACGGCACGAATGCTTCTTGTGTGGCGGTCCTCGACCTGAATGGGGACAGTATCGAGGATATTTTCATAGGCGAACGGTCCGTTTGGAACGATTACGGTGCGGCTCCTTCACACGCAGTATACTATGGAACTACCGAGGGGTGGTTTGAAAAAGCGGAGGTCATTTGGACCGCTGAGCTGGGCATGATTACTGATGCGGCCGCAGAGGATATTGATGGTGATGGCAAAAAAGAATTGGTCATAGCTGAAGATTGGGGCCAGATAAAAGTCATTGAAAAGGACGGTTCCGTAATAGCCATCAGCGAAAATGGTCTTTGGCGTTCTTTACACATCACAGATTTAGATTTAGACGGCCAAGTAGAAATCCTTGCAGGCGGTATTGGCCAAAACCACGGAATTGCGCTCAGTCCACAGGAACCTCTTGAGCTTTGGATTACCGATCTTGACGGCAACGGTAATAGAGACTTCCTCTACAGCTATATAAATCAAGGCGAGCGATATCCTTTATTTGGGCGTGACGAGCTCATCAAGGAAAGTGTCAAATACCGCAAAGACTACTTGAAAAACAGGACCTTCTCAGGGGTACCTTTTGAAAAAATGTTTGGTGATGCCTTAGAGGGTGTTGAGCCTTTAAGCGTCGGCTTTACCGGTAGTGCTATGATGCTATCCAGTGATAGTGGCTGGGTGCAACAATCTCTACCTTCCCAAGCGCAACAAGCGCCAATTAACTGCGCTATTGAAACACAACGTGGTCTTCTCTTAGGAGGTGGTGCGGACAATATGCATACTTCTATCGGCACACAAGAGAGCTTCTGCGGTGCTCTACTCACCTTTGGTTCCTCAGGGCCGCTTTGTAGCAACGCACCGTTCATTTTACGCGGTTCAACCTCAAAGTTTGTGGTAACTCCTCAAGGGCTCGTCGTTCTTCAAAATGACGGACCTGCGCTCCTTTACACGGGTGATTTATAGGTCGCTTTTCCCTATTTTAGCCAAATGCGAGATTTTCTACTATTTGCCTTCATTGGCGGGCTTTTCCTCACCTCATGTACACTGGATCCAGAATGCGAATGGACCGATCTTTATCCGGAATATGAAACGTACGATTTCACCAACGATATTGAAGGGACCAACATCGTGTTGTTGACTCCGGAGTACGATCCAAATGTTGAGCTGTTTGAGCCTTATATCATCCGCAGCGATAGCGCCTATGATGCACTTACTCAATTCTCGCGTGATGAAGAATGCCCGTACTGCGAGTATCCTGAAATTGATTTTAACGAGTACACATTGATTGGCTTTTCTACGGAAATCAGCTGTCTAGCTACGAATTATCTAAAACTAACGAGTACCCCAGACGGATGGCGCTATGCCCTTAAAACAGTAGACGGTACTCAGTGCAACCAACTGTTGTGTGACAACTTCAGTTTCAATTGGATCCTACTTCCGAAAGCTTCGGACACTACGGACATATACTTTGAAACTGGCCTAGCTCGCTATTTCTGCGACTGTTAATACCTGAACCACATGAAACGACTTCTACTAACACTCTTTTTAAGCGCCTTTGTCGTGACCTCTTGCCAAGGTCCGAAAGAGCCGTACAACGACTATTCCCGTGATTTGCAGGATGCTTATCAAGCCATCACAGACATCTTGGTGCACGATATTTTCTCGCCACCGGTAGCCGCTAGGGTATATGCCTACTCTGGGGCCGCAGCTTATGAGGTAGTGGCTCAAAGCAATGCAGATTACCGTTCTCTCGCGGGTCAATTCCACGAATTCCCCACAGTAGAACCAGCACCAACGGACGAGAATTACGTGCCCGAACTAGCTTCGCTCCATGCATTGGGTGTGGTCGGTAAGGCCTTAATTTTCTCAGAAGACCGCATGCAAGCGCACATGGACGGTTTGTTCGAAAAGATGAGTGAACACCACAGCGATGAAGCCATCGCAGTGAGCCGCGCCTACGGACAACGCGTTGCAGATGCCGTGTTGAATTGGGCCCAAGGTGATAACTACAACCAAAGCCGCACGTTTACCAAATACGAGATCAACGACGATCCGATGCGCTGGAAACCAACCCCTCCGGATTATATGGACGGTATTGAGCCGCACTGGAGAAACATTCGTACGCTGGTCATGGACAGCGCGCAGATGTTCAAGCCGGTGCCGCCACCAACGCCTTCTTTAGATACCGCTTCGAAATTCTACAAAGACCTCATGGAGGTGTACCACACAGTAAACAACCTTACGCCTGAGCAAGAGGCTATTGCACAGTTTTGGGATTGTAACCCGTATGTGAGTGTGCACCGCGGTCACGTGATGTTGGCGACAAAAAAGATTACTCCTGGAGGTCACTGGATGGGTATTACCGGCATTGCTTGTCGCAAAGTCAGCGCTGATTACGGCACTACGATCAATGCGCACTTGCGTGCTGCTACGGGTTTGTTTGACGGTTTCATCTCTTGTTGGGACGAGAAATACCGTTCAGAGTTGGTCCGCCCAGAGACGGTAATTAATGAGAATTTTGACGAGAATTGGACCCCATTGTTGCAAACGCCGCCTTTCCCGGAGTATACCTCGGGACACAGTGTTATTTCCGGCGCTGCAGGTGTGATGCTCACCGGAGTCTTTGGCGATAACTTCGCCTTCCAAGATTCTACAGAACGCGTATATGGACTTCCTGACCGCTCCTACGAAAGCTTCACCGCCGCTTCAGATGAAGCCGCTATTTCGAGATTGTACGGCGGCATTCACTACATGCCGGCTATTGAGATTGGAGTGAGCCAAGGACGCACATTAGGAGCCTATCTCGATGCCAACTTAACGACCTATATCGGAAATGAATAAGCCGTTCAAATGGGCGTTGCACATCAACTTCTTTGTGTACGCCATCCTACTGAACAGTGTAGGAATCGTCATTCTTAAAAGCATTAATAACTATGGCGTAAGCGAAGTGCAGGCCAGCACCCTTGAGCTCTTCAAGGACATGCCTATTGCCATCGTTTCCTTCCTTATTGCCAGCTTTGTCCCACGCATCGGCTACAAGAAAATCATGGTCATTGCCCTGTCCATTACCTCACTAGGGTTGGTCCAGATGTGGGCGGGAAATAGCTTTGTTTCTTCTCAAATCCTCTTTGCCATTGTGGGATCTTCCTTTGCCCTGATCAAAGTCGCGGTTTATGGCTCTATCGGCGAGGTGACTTCCGGGGAAAAAGAACACAATGCACTGATGAGTTCCGTGGAAGGGACCTTCATGTTCGGTATCGCCTTGGCCTACTTCCTCTTCCCGGCGTTCAACAGCGAAACGGACCCAAGCGCTTGGCTCAACGTATACCTCCTGCTCACTGGTTTAGTTCTAGTAGCCGTTGCCTTTCTTGCGCGCATTCCAGAGCTGCCTAAAGAAGAAAATAGCACGCCCCTTAGCGAAGAGTTCTCTGCCATGCTAGGACTCATCACCAAGTTATTGGTTGTCGTATTTGTCTTCTCTGCCTTCCTATACGTGATGGTGGAGCAGGGCATCATGACTTGGCTGCCAACGTTCAACGAAAAGGTATTGGCCCTGAGTGAAAGCAACAGTATTCGTATGGCCAGTATCCTTGCCATTACCCTAGGTTTAGGTAGAATCCTCGGTGGCCAATTAAGCGAGCGCTTCCACTGGACCCTTGTCATCTCGGGAGCTATTATCGGCGCCATGCTCATGGTCGCCTTTGTCCTTCCGCAAGCGCTAAACCGTGAAGTAAGCGAAGATGCCGCTATGATTTTTGGCCTACCGGTACTCGCCTTCATCTTCCCGCTAGTAGGACTCTTTATTGCCCCTATCTACCCGCTATTGAACAGCGTCGTGCTCAGCGCCCTACCTAAGAAAATGCACAGCCCAATGACCGGCCTGATTGTACTGTTTTCTGCCACGGGCGGTACCCTTGGCTCAAGAATCACAGCCTACTTCTTTGAACGATTGGGCGGCGGAGCATTCTTCTTCACATTGGTACCCATGACGCTCCTGCTTATCGCGGTATTCGTCTTGAGAAGATTGACCAAGAAAGCGTAAATTTTAAGGGTGAATACGATCGATCAACTTCTTGGCGAACTCTTTGTCGACTTGCACACCAGCGGCATCTGGGAAGACGAAAAATACATCAGCGATGCAGAACTCACTGCGCCTGTAGACGAGGTTCTTGCCCTTTACAATGAAGAGAAATCCGGGACCAATTTTGATCTGAACGCCTTCTTCGAAAAACACTTCCAGCCGGCACAAGCCGTGGAGGTAGATTTTGCTGCTGACCCCAACCGCTCACCGCAGGACCACATTAAAGCACTCTGGCCTTATTTGCACCGCAGTGCAGACCCTACAGATGTTCTCAGCACAAAAGTTCCACTGCCGTACTCCTACATTGTACCCGGCGGCAGATTTCAAGAAGTTTATTATTGGGACAGCTACTTCACCCAGCTAGGACTACTTGCACACGGACACCGCTCTTGGGTGGGAGATCTTCTGGACAACTTTGCCCACTTTATAGATACCTACGGACACATTCCCAACGGCAACCGCACCTACTTCCTTTCGCGCTCTCAACCACCATTTTTTGCGCTCATGGTTGATGCGTATGCCAAAGGTGCAGAAGAGCCTATGGAGATCTATGAACGCTATCTGCCGGCACTAGAAAAAGAATATGCTTTCTGGTCCGCAGAGCACCGTAATGAAGACGAAAAAACCACCTATTGGGATGCTGGAAACACGCCGCGCATCGAAATGTACCGCACAGATCTAGAATGGGAGGCGCACGCCAAAGAGCATCCCCTATTCTTCCAGCACCTTCGTGCTGCTTGCGAAAGCGGTTGGGACTTCTCTTCAAGGTGGCTCAGTGATCCTATGGACCTGGGCACCATTCATACTATGGACATCGCACCTGTTGACCTCAACTCGCTACTACTCTTCCTCGAAGAACTCCTGTTCAACCTCACCGGAAATAAGGTATACGAAGACGCAAGCTATGAGCGCAAACGCAAGCTTCAAACAGAATTCTTTACAGAAGACGGCTTCCAGGATATAGACCTGAGAAGTGGTGCCGGTACAGGTGCTGTGAGCGCAGCGGTATTCTACCCGCTCTTTGTGGGCGCGGCAACTGCCGACCAAGCGGCGTTTACCGTAGAACACCACCTACCCCAATTACTGGAAACCGGCGGGCTTTTAACTACGCCAATAAATAGTGGTCAACAATGGGACGCCCCGAACGGTTGGGCACCTTTGCAATGGATTGCCGTAATGGGATTAGACCGCTACGGATTCATAGAAGAAGCTAGAGACCTTGCTACGCGATGGATTCGTACGTGCGATATCATCTACAACGCGCGCGGCAAATTCGTAGAAAAGTACAATGTTGTGGAGCCAGAGAACCTCAGCAAGGGCGGTGAGTACGACGTCCAAGACGGCTTTGGGTGGAGCAACGGCGTATACATTGCCATGCTCGAGTACCTCAAAAAATAGCTTTTAGCTTCCTGCGATAGGCGAGCCAAAAATTCCCACTGCCATCTCTGCCCATAGGATGGCGAATAAGAGCATCAAAAACAGCATTACAGGCCACCTTCCCTTCTTGGGTAATGAGCGCCATAGAAGTATTTCAACGGAAGAGACAACGAAGATCAACGCGCCGCCAATTAAGAAATCAAAAGGCGACCAATTCACTTCTTCACTTACAAATCCTCCAATTAACGGGATGGATAAGAGCACTGCGGTTGCAATGGTAGGCCAATACCAGAGCGGTTTATTCTGTGACATGGGTCTAAGGTTTTGTTTAAGATACAAAAAACCCCGGCGCTACGCGCCGGGGTCAAATCGGACCAAAGGTCCTATAATTTACTGCTTCACTAGAATAGCGCCAAAGCCACCCCCTGAAGCCAAACGAACATCAAAGCTATCGCCCTTCACGTACGTTTTTGTTTCAATAGTCACTGCGTACGGATTAGTTTCCCAATCGGCATCATCGGCATCGCGGTAAATCTGTGCCTCATAGGTAGCGCCCTGCTCAAGGAAGTCCAGCGCAATGCTTAACTTTTGCTCTCCATCGGCATTTGCTGCACCCAAGTACCAGTTATCGTTCTCCTTTGGTGTGCGCGCCCAAGCCACATATTGGCCCACTTTACCGGCCACTGGAATACTGCGCTCCCAATCAACAGCCACGTCTTTGATGAATTGCAACCAATCCAAATGCTTCTCGTAATTTTCTGGAAGGTCACAGGCCATTTGAATAGGCGATGGAACAACAACATACAAGCCAAACTGCTGTCCAATGGTTGAACGCACTCTATTATTGCCGTCTGGACCACTTTTGGTTTCCAGTTTAAACACCCCAGGGGTATAATCCATAGGTCCACTCAAGAACCTTGTGAATGCCATGGTTGGAATGTGATCTACATAGTTCCCTTTCTCAATACTCCATGCGTTGAACTCCTGTCCACGAGCACCTTCGCGAGCCACCCAGTTCGGCCAAGTACGCTCCAATCCTGTTCCTTTGATAGGCTCGTGCGTGTTCACGGCCACTTGGTAGTCAAAGGCCTTAGTTACTGCGTTGTTGTAGTGGTTCACCATCCACTGACCGTGGTGATACTCTCCCTTCGGCAATAGTGGGCCTACATAACCCGACTTCACTAAATGAATGTCATTGGCTTGCATCAACGCATAGGCTGTATCCATCTGCTGGTCATAAGTGCGCGGAGCCGCAGAAGTCTCATGGTGCATCACCAAGCTCACGCCTTTAGATTTCGCATAATCTTGCAATGCGTCCAAATCGTAATCCGGGTACTCGGTAACAAAATCAAATACGCCTTCACGATCGTCAAAACCGATCCAGTGTTCCCAACCGGTATTCCAGCCCTCGACCAAAACACCACTAAAACCGTGCTCAGCGGCAAAGTCAATATATCGACGCGTATTTTCATTGGTAGCACCGTGGTGGCCGTGCTCACGACCGTCGGCTATCCAAGTGCCCATATCCTGGGTCATACCGTAATCCCAAGTGCTTTTGCCCATGTGCATCTCCCACCAAATACCAACATATTTCTGTGGAGTAAACCACTGCGAGATATCGCCCATCTGGTTCGGCTCATTCAAATCATACATGAGGTGCGAGGCCAGCAAATCGGTCGCCTCATCACCCAAGGTCACCATTCTCCAAGGCGTTTTAAAAGGCGTTGGAATAGTTGCCTTATTGCCGTCTTCACGACCAACCAACGAGCTCACAAAGCCATGATTGCCCTCACGACGCAAGGTCATGCCGGAATAATTTACCAATGCAGCCTCATGGATGCTCATGTGAGTACCGTCCTTGTACTCAAAAGTGACCGGAGTACTTACACTGTTCTCTACAATGAGTGTAGCTGCCAAATTTGGATGATTCGCCTTACTCAAGGCATCAATCTCACTCACCTTCGTGTGGTTATACGGGTGCTCATAGATTTCCCAGTCGCCTGGGATCCAATGCGCCATTGCATCTTCAGACAGGTTAAATTCAGACTTCTCAGCCTTCACTATTAGCTGACCTTCTTCTTGCTCAGGAATCAAATAACGGAAAGCAAAACCGTCGTTCGCTGCTCTAAATACAACGCCCAGAGTTCTGCCTGTTGGCTGATGCGTAAAGTTGAATGTAGCCTCGGTGTGCGTGTATGAAAGCTCGGTATTTGAACCCCACTGCATTGAGTAAGCATCGCTTACTTCTTTCACATCTACTGTGGCCAATTCAAATCCATCCAAAAGATCCTCTGCCTGCGCAAAATCGAACCCCAAGTACGAAGATTCAATGACCTCTTTACCGTTAAAATCTACCGAGTAAAATATCTTACCCTCTGTGTTTACGTCAACGCTTACCTGAACGTTGCCGTCTGGACTAGCAATCACTTCTGCCCCTTGCTTGGAGCAAGCTGCGAATGCCATCCCAATGAAAAGTAGTGTTACCTTTTTCATCTTTTATGGTTGTGTTATTGTGTAATTCTTGCTGACCACAAGGTCGGCTTTTTCTCTCAAGCCACTAATAATCTTGTGTTCTCTTTCTAGGACGCGCTGAATGAAATCGTCAACGACTTCCCTATTGCGCGCCAACCTATTCTCTCGGGTGTCCTCATACGTGTGCTCAAAGAAAATTCCAAGCTCTCCCTCGCGCTTTTCCCCAAGCACATAAGTACCTTCAATGACAACGACATCCACGTCTTCTGCTTCCATCATTTTCCACTCTTTCGTGTCCAATTCCCAATCCATCTCCGGCACCTTAACGCTAGCTACCTCCGGATCCAAAACCTGATCAATGACCTCGTTCAATAGCTTCCAATCCACCTCACCAAGTCCGATCCACTCAAAATCCTCAACCCGTTTATTGTGATTCTGCCGTGGTGGCAAATGAAAATACTCGTCCTGTGAAATCAGTACCGCCTTCTTCCCGTGTGCCTTATACTCATTTACTATGGCCTTCGCCAAAGTCGTCTTACCACAGCCGCTCTCCCCGCTCACACGATACACCTTAGCCGGCGATTTTTGAACCACCTCACGAGCCAATTCTTCTGCAACCTTCACAGCCTTCGCCATCAGAACCTTCAACTGACGTTCAAAAATCGCGGTAAACGCTTCTCCTTGCTCTGTAGCAGCGGTGGCAATCAAATAAGACCCGGCTGAAAAACATAGGTTCTTTACTCCGCCTGGCTTTAATTCGGGGTATGAATAATATTCTGCGAAAGGATGCTCCTCCATTGAGCTTGCCAACATCCCCTCGTAGCTAACCATATATGCATGTTCATCACCTAAAGTGTTCATTGCCGCAGCAATAAAACCTTGCGTTAATCCCCACACCCCACCGTTGTGAAAGTGTCCCGGGTGGTTCTTGAAATTGTACGCGTAATTCGATGCAATAGCGCCCCAAAGCGAATGGTCTTCGTCAATAATTGGCCAATGCGCCGGTGCGAGTGCTCCGCCCACTTCTTTGCGCAATCGCTCCACCATCTTCTTGGTCGTCGATTCACTTGTGATTCCCAACAACATAGAAATACTCCAACCTATAGTATCGATATGATTCAATGTTGCTCCCGGAGTGAAGCTCATCAAAATACGTTGACCTCCTTCCAGAGCATCGACTTTTTGTAATTGAGCAGGTGTAAATAAGTATTGCGCTTGAGCAGGCTCCCCAAAGAAGTGGTACTTAATAGAGCCGAGGACTTGTTCTGCCTTTTCAGCATATTTATCTGACGAAAGCACACGTGATGCTTTTATTAACATCCAATACCTCAATACATTATTGAGAAGAATATAACCTTCAACTGGATACTCGTCCGCCCAGTTACTACTGGCCGGTGAATACATCAAGTGCTTGTTATTGAACTCCCAAGCTTGCGATCGGCGCTCAATCTCTTCTATGGCGTCAGCAATAGTATCATTAACACTAAAGTCTTGTGCAACCTCCATGTAAGATAGCGCGGTCACGGCCCACCAGAAGGGACTGTCCGTTCGACCTACAGGCCCGCCATAGCTCTGTCCAGAGCGTGTTCCGTCCTCATTAAAACTTACATTAGACGGAAAAACGCCTCCATCGCCTATTGCATCAAGCAGGTTTAGAATACTGCTTTTAACTGCAGGATAGAGTGCTTGGTGACCGTGCGAAAGGACGGCCAATGAAGCAATAGCACTATCCCTTGACCAAAGCCGAGCATAGTTGTCCGTATCCTGAGCAGTAGCGACAAACCCAAAACCTTTAGCAGATTTGGCCAAAACTGACCATGCGTCTTTTTCAAACATATGATTCACAATAGTTTAAAACAAATTAGTCTAGATTGTCTAATAAGTAATAGAGGGCACTCATCGAAGCTGCACCCATTTCTAAGCTGCGTGGGTGGATGGCATCTATATTGTCACGCGCGCTGTGGTGGAAATCGAAATATCGCTGACTTTCAGGACGGTATCCGATAAAGAAGTTGTCGTAGCCGCGAAGCGGGCTTAAATCGGCACCACCACCACCTTTAGCAAAGACATGAAGACCATAAGGACTCAACAAGCTCTTAAACGTTCTTACTTGCTCAATACGAGTATCATCTGCACCAATACCAAAGCCTCTAGGGACATCGCCGCCACCGTCGCTTTCCATAGCAACCCAGTGATGTACGCCGTTTTCCTTTGCCCAGCGTGCATATTCTTTCGCGCCGTCCAATCCAAATTCTTCATTCGCCCACAAGACTACACGAACCGTTTTCTTGTTTTGGTAGCCAACTTTACGCATTAGGTTTGGAACTTGCATGGCATGCGCACAACCTGCCCCGTCGTCTTGCGCTCCTTGACCTAAATCCCACGAATCTATGTGACCACCAACGAGCATAATCTCTTCAGGCTTTTCACTCCCTCTGAAATCTGCGATCATGTTGTAATTCGTGGCAGTGCCTTGCACGCCACAATCCAAATACAGCTCTAATTCGACCTTTCCGCCTTCCAACATAGCACTCAGCTTATCTGCTGCTTGCCAAGAAATCGCAGCCGAAGGCACCTTTACCTCACTATCTCCATAGCTCATCGCGCCGGTGTGGGGCAAATCATCGCGAAGTAAAGTGACAGAACGCATTACTGTAGCAACAGCACCGTATTTTCCTGCTTCCATAGCTCCCGCCCAACGGTACTTCACTGCTCCACCATAAGCGTTAAAGGTGCTAATCAAGCTGTGGTCCATGTAGGTGTTATAGAAAACAATTTTTCCCTTGATTCCTTCCTCACCCAATGCTTCAAGCTCTTCGAAAGAGTCTATCTCAACAACTTCCGCTTTAACGCCTTCCACCGGTGTAGGTACAGACCCTCCCAGTGCCGTGGTAGGAAGAGAAACTGGCTCTCCACCGGCATACGCTTTCGACCATTCTTCGCCGCGGTGCCACTTGGGCACCTCTACCGGTTGCAACCAAGCCGTATCTGCGCCAGCATCAAGCATCATTTGCATGGTGTATCGTGCCGCTTCATTCGAGGCCTCTGACCCACTTGGGCGCGGACCTATCTCAGTACAAATATGGTGCAGCCAGTTGTAGCCCTGTTGTTGACCCAATGCCTCTGTATAGATAGCTTTGATCACATCTTTTGCATCCACCGGCGCTTCTTGTGCAATGGCTTGAACGCTAAATCCCAACGCAAGTCCTAGAATTAATTTTTTCATGTTATCGTCTTTTTCTGCTCTGAGTCTGGTGCGAAATAACCGGTGCATACGGCACTAATTCTAATGGGGAATTCGCAATGACCTCCATCGCTTTTTGTGTTAATTCTTCCTTGTCAAGCGAAATACCTATGTCACGCTTGTTTCTATGCTTTGCATCTACAAGATACAGGGTCCATACCTTTTCCTCCTTCGTGCTAAGCAAACCGCCGTAGGAGCCGAATTGGCTACTCATATTAAGTCCTATAAGTACCATGGCCTCGCCTTCCTTTACTTGTTCCCAAGAACCGAATTTTAGTCCAAGTACAGAAAAGTAACGGCGGTAGGACCCTCCCCTGAATTGACTACCTCGCCTAGCAGTAATACCAAGAACGGGAATAAGCAAAAAGCCAAAACCTACGTATTCTCCAGCAACTATAGTCGAGACGCAGATAATGCCTATCAAAAGGTAAAATCGAAACGGCTCGGGGAATGCTCTCCCGTTTTTAATATCTATTTCCTTAGTAGACACCTGCCGCTCCTTGCATTAAGAGACCACAGATGTATGCTCCATAAGTACCCAAGGCATATCCAAGAACCGCCAAAAGAACCCCTACAGGAGCAAGTGCTGGGTGGAAGGCTGCGGCTACCACTGGGGCGCTTGCCGCACCTCCAATATTTGCTTTGGACCCTACTGCTAAGAAGAAATATGGCGCTTTAATAATCTTCGCTACCAGGAACATCAATCCCACGTGGATAATCATCCATACCAAGCCTACTGCAAAGAGGCCTGGATTTTCAAATACCTCCATGACATTCATGCTCATTCCTATGGTAGCCACAAGGATGTAGATGAAAACAGAGCCGACCTTCGAAGCTCCGGCACCTTCTAAATTTCTCGCCTTAGTAAAGCTCAATGCAATACCTATAGTCGTTGCTATGACCACCAGCCAAAAGAACCCGGAGGTCAAGCTAAATTTGGCTAAAACAGGGTAGTTTTCACCAATAAAAGGTGCGATGATATCACTCAACCCATGAGCTAAACCAGTTGCTCCAAAGGCTATGGCCAAAATGTAAATGAGATCGTTAAATGTTGGAATTTTAGAAATGCTCGCAGTGTAGGCTTCCATCTTCTCTTGTAGCGCTAGTACAGATGATGCGTCCGCTTTAAACTTCGCGTCAATATTCTTCGCTTTAGCTACACCAATAAGTAAGAATGCCATCCACAATTCCGCTACGAGAACGTCCACAGTAACCATGGCCGAGAAGATGCCCTCACTAACCTCAAAGACCTCCTTCATTGCTGCCTGGTTCGCTCCACCTCCAATCCAAGAACCGGCGACAGTGGTCATACCTCTCCAAATTTCTTCAGGGTTAGCCCCAACAATGTCCGGTGCAATAACACTGAACAATAAAATAGAAATTGGACCCCCGATGATGACGCCTACAGTTCCTGTAAAGAACATGATCAAAGCTTTCGGGCCTAACTTTTTTACCTCACCGAAATCTATGCTAAGGGTTAAAAGTATCAACGCCGCAGGCAGTAAATAGCGCGATGCCATGAAATACAGGCGGCTCTGCTTCGGGTCAATAATTTCGAATGTCGTCAATAGCGATGGTAAGAAATAACACAACAATAGTGCTGGGATGTACTTGTAGAATTTCTTCCAAAACGGGTTTTCGCTTTTTGCTGTGAGGAAGATCCCTCCCAACATAGCGGCCAATATCCCAAAAAGGGTGGCGTCGTTAGTAATCCATGGGTCTATTTCGTGTGTCATCGTTTGAGTGTTAATTGTTCTAAGCGGGCTATTTCGCTCGCTAAGATATTGGAATCGAAGGTATGCTTACCCTCATAGGTCCCCACTTCAGGGACTATGTCATAGTTTTCTTTGTAGTAGTTGGTTCGCTCTAGCTTTTTCGATTCGTCTACGAATGGATCTTCGGTCCCGAACCATGCACTCATATGTAAAGCTCTTATTGCATTCTGGCTATGTTCATCAAGATCTGGTGGCCAACTTCCCGCCCAAGCTAGCAGGCTTTGAAAAGGAACTTCAGAGTGCCCTAGGAAACGCATACCGGTGGCTACACCTTGACTGAATCCAACCATGTGAAAACGTGCATTTGGCGCCTTATTAAAAGCCCAACTACATAATTCATCCAAATAAAGACGTTGATTTTCTATATCCGTTAACCTATCCTCCTTGGTCATCCATGATGCTCCAACGCGACCTTCTGTACCTTGAAGATAAAATTTATGGGCGCCTTGTGGAAAGATGAATGCTCTGGAAGTGCTTACGATCGTTCGAAAATGTCTTTGAAAATATTCGACTAACTGGCCGTAACCATGCAGTGAGAGCCATACATCCGTGGTGCTTTCATTTAGGTCGCCCAGAATATCTATTCGTTGCTTTTGACGAACCCCAAGGTAGTGCTTAGACATTAGGCTCCTGGGAAATCTGGTTTACGCTTTTCAATGAAGGCTGTTGTTCCCTCTTTAAAATCTTCGGTGTCAAAACAATCTCCGAACGCCTGAACTTCCACATCGTATCCTACAGAACCCTCGAGCAAACCTGCATTCACAGCTTCAATAGCATAACCCATGGCAACAATACTGTTTTTCATGAATGACTTTGCCATAGTTTGAGCAGACTCCATTAATTCAGCCTGAGGAACAACCTGATTCACGAGCCCGTAATTCAACGCTGTCTGTGCATCGATCATCTTAGCACTAAAAATCATTTCTAATGCCCTTCCCTTGCCAATAAGCTGTGGAAGACGTTGTGTTCCCCCATATCCGGGAATAAGGCCAAGTGAGGTCTCTGGAAGGCCCATACGAGCGTTATCTGATGCGATGCGAATATGAGCTGACATAGCCAATTCTAAGCCGCCTCCCAATGCAAATCCGTTCACCGCTGCAATGACAGGTTTAGGAAACTCTTCGATCAAATTAAAAACAGTCATGTGGCCATTCTTTGCGAGTTCGGTTCCTTGCTCTCCTTTGAATGAAGCAAACTCTTTGATGTCAGCACCTGCGACAAATGCTTTCTCTCCCGAACCAGTGAGGATCACCACCTTGGTGTCGGTATCGTCTCTTAATGCCTCGAAAGCCGCATTTAGCTCCCCGAGCAAATCTTTGTTGAGGGCATTTAGTTGTTTCGGACGGTTCAGTACTAAAAGGGTAATGCCGTCATTCTTCTCTACGATGAGGTTTTGGAATTGGTCCATGTTATTCAGTTGTGATAGGTAATTCAATTATAAATTCTGTCCCTTCAGAGGAGGTTTCAAAGCGGATGCTGCCGTCAAAGTTCTCAATCAAGTTCTTGACCATCGCCAAGCCTAGCCCCATACCCGAGCTTTTTGTGGTAAAGCTCGGCTCAAATACGCGTTCCTGCATATCCTTCGGAATTCCTTCACCATTATCTCTAACCCTAATATGAGCATAATGACTGTCTTTATTTACGGTGACCAATATCTCTGCCTCTCTCCCATCAGGAACACTCTGAATGGCGTTCTTCACAAGGTTGTGCATGATACGAGACCATTGCTCTTTATCAACTTTCGCATATACGGGGCCAGAAGAAATAAAGCTCACTCCGCGATCTGCATACAGTCCTACGGCTCTGTTGGTTTGGTAGGACACATCATATCTCTCGAGTTGCAAGCCTGGCATTTGCGCGAACCTTGAAAAAGCTTCTGCTATATGGGTAAGGTTCTCTACCTCCTCTAAAAGATTGGTCGCCATTTCTCTAACCTCTTCGATGTTTTTTTCGCGCTCCATTAATTGTAGCGTTAGGCGCATTGGCGTAAGAGGGTTCTTAATCTCGTGAGCCACCTGTTGAGCCATTTCTTTCCAGGCACTTTCACGCTCACTTGTAGCCAATTCTACAGCTGTCTGCTCCAATTGCTCAACCATATCGTTGTACTGCTGTATCAACTCGCCTATCTCGTCATCGAACTTCCAATCGAGCTTTTCATTGGACTTGTTTAATCGAACCTTTTTCAATTGCTCAATAACCCGTTTCATATTCTGGCTGATGTAATTGGAAAGAACAAAGGCCAATAGAATACCCAATAGCAATAAGAACAGATACACAAAGACCAATTGCTTCAAAAACTCAATATCACTTTCAGGAATGGACGTATTATCTACCCGGTATAATGTCTTTACAATGAGCATTACCTGATTCTGGGGAGTAACTACTTCACTGGTACTAATGAGCAAATCGCCTCTATCCTCCACCTTTCTACCTAACGGAACCCTTCTTCCACCCTTGGGAAACTCATTCAATCTTTTAGGAAGAACCTCTGTGTTCTCAAGCTGCATAATCGATGCCGCTATCAAATCACCCTTTGGGTGGTAAATGCCTATATCTAGCTTATGTATAGAACCAATCTCACTTACACGTCCCGCTAATATCTCATGCCAATCATTGATGGTCTGAGGAAGACTGTCCTGTCCAGAAACGACATATTCAATATGACTAAGGATTGCATTCTCTTTACGCTCGAGACGCTCTATATGATAATCAGCGGTCTCCTCCTGAAAATGGAATAAACTGAATGCACCTGTCAGCAAGAAAGCCAACAATAGATTCAGCATCATAAATAAAAACGTACGTACTCGGAGGGTTAGAAAACGCATACTCCGAATTTAGGGTTTTCCTCCCTAGAGGCGATGCTCTAGCAGAATTTTATGCAAATTTTTCACGTAGCGGACGAGTGGGAATAATCACCTTTCCTCCAAGCTTTTCGCTTCGGATCTCTCCATTCTTTAACAAACGCTGAGCAGTAGCTCTAGAAATGTCGAAGAGCTCCATTAATTCTGCTATACTTATAAATTCTTTCTCTAGAATTTTCGAGTGGCTCATGGTTGATAGATGTTATTAGATGGTTATTCTAATTTACATTAAAAAACGCAGTCTCATTAAGAGAAAAAAAATAGTCTCAAGGGAGACAAAACAAAAATCCCCTCCTGCCAAAGCAAAAGGGGATCTCTTCAAAGTGTAAGCTTTTTTATTATCCAGCAAGTGCGTCTGCACCACCAACAATCTCCAAGATTTCGTTAGTAATGGCCGCTTGACGTGCTTTGTTGTATTCCAACTTAAGATCGCCCTGAAGTGCTTTCGCATTATCCGTTGCTTTGTGCATCGCTGTCATACGAGCACCGTGTTCAGAAGCATTTGCATCAAGCAATGATGCAAAGAACTGCGTCTTCAATGAAGTTGGGATCAAATCTTCCAAAATCTCAGACTTCGTAGGCTCATAGATGTACTCAGTAGTATCTACTGGACCTTCAGTATCAATTGAAATAGGCAACATCTGCTCGGCTGTTGGTTCTTGTACCGCAGCATTGCGGAACGCGTTGTAGACCAAAACCACTTTGTCGAACTCACCAGCTAGGTAGCCGTCCATTAATTTTTGTGCATACTCAGAAGCAGCCTCAAAATTAATATTGTCCCACAACTCGATGTTACGCTCTACCAGACGATCATCATACTTAAATGCATCACCCGCTTTCTTACCGATGGCAACAATGCTAAAGTCATCATTACTATCCGCCATGAAAGCTTTAGCTCTCTTTACTACGCTGGAGTTAAAGGCACCACAAAGACCACGGTTCGACGTAATTACAACCATACGTGTACGGTTTGTATCACGATCTTCGCCATAAGCGTTTTCGCTGCTATCCAGTGTAGAAGAGGCCTTTTGTAGGATTTCCGTCAGCTTTGAAGCGTAAGGACGCATCTGTACGATCGCATCTTGCGCCTTCTTCAACTTAGCAGCACTTACCATCTTCATAGCTGAAGTGATTTTCATTGTACTACCAATGGAAGTAATCCTATTTCTTAGCTCTTTTAGATTCGCCATATCTGGGAATATTTAGACGCTGAGCCCAAAGGCTCAGCGCTAAGTTTCTTTTTATGCTTCGTACGTTGGAAGAACTTCTGCAACAGAAGCCTCAATCGCTCCAATCTCTGCATCCGTCCACTTACCTGCTGCAATGCTGTCTAGCGCTGCTTTCTGGTTTGCTTCCATGTACTCAATAAGTGCTACCTCAAACGCTTTTACCTTGTTTACAGGCACTTTGTTCAATTTACCCTTCGTACCTACGTAGATAATTGCCACTTGGTGTGCTACTGACATAGGAGCGTTTACACCTTGCTTCAAGATTTCTACGTTACGCTCTCCCTTGTTAATTACCGCCATAGTAGCAGCATCAAGGTCTGAACCGAACTTCGCGAATGCTTCAAGCTCGCGGTACTGTGCTTGATCAAGCTTCAAAGTACCAGATACTTTCTTCATTGGCTTGATCTGAGCAGAACCCCCTACACGCGATACAGAGATACCAACGTTAATCGCAGGACGTACACCAGAGTTAAACAAATCAGCTTCCAAGAAAATCTGACCATCTGTAATAGAAATTACGTTGGTAGGAATGTATGCCGATACGTCACCAGCTTGTGTTTCGATAATTGGAAGTGCTGTCAAAGAACCGCCACCTTTCACCTTGCCTTTCAAAGACTCAGGTAGGTCGTTCATCTGTGCAGCAATCGTATCATCAGCGATCACTTTTGCGGCACGCTCTAACAATCTTGAGTGCAAGTAGAATACATCACCTGGGTATGCCTCACGACCCGGTGGACGACGAAGAAGAAGCGATACCTCACGGTAAGCAACAGCCTGCTTACTAAGGTCATCATAAATGATCAAACCTGGACGACCTGTATCACGGAAGTACTCACCGATCGCAGCACCTGCAAATGGCGCGTAGAACTGCATCGGAGCTGGATCAGAAGCGTTTGCTGCAACGATAGTCGTGTACTGCAATGCACCTGCATCTTCCAACGTCTTAGCGATACCCGCAACCGTAGAGCCTTTCTGACCTACTGCAACGTAGATACAGTAAACAGGCTCTCCTTTGTCGAAGAACTCTTTCTGGTTGATGATCGTATCGATAGCAACTGTAGTCTTACCAGTTTGACGGTCACCAATGATAAGCTCACGTTGACCACGACCGATAGGAATCATCGCATCGATTGACTTAATACCAGTCTGCATTGGCTCGTTTACCGGCTGACGGTAGATTACCCCAGGAGCTTTGCGCTCTAGTGGCATCTCGTAAGTTTCACCTTCGATAGGTCCCTTTCCATCGATTGGGTTACCTAGGGTATCAACTACACGACCAACCATACCCTCACCTACATTGATAGATGCAATTGTGTTGGTACGTTTTACTGTAGAACCCTCTTTAATATCAGTTGACGGCGCAAGCAATACGATACCTACGTTATCTTCTTCAAGGTTCAATACAATACCTTTCTGACCGTTTTCAAATTCTACCAACTCACCAGACTGAGCGTTAGTTAGGCCGTAAGCGCGTGCAATACCATCACCTACTTCCAATACAGTACCTACCTCTTGAAGGTCAGCACCTGATGCCATCCCTGAGAGTTGTTGCTTGAGAATTGCTGAAATTTCAGCTGGATTTACTTCTGCCATGATCCTTTATATTAAGGCTTTGTTTTTCTTAAAGTTTCGACTCGTAAGTCGTGTCAATTAACTGATTTCTCATAGCCCGAAGCTTACCAGAAACCGTATTATCTATTTGGTATCCACCAACGAACAACTTCATGCCACCAATAGTAGATGCATCCACGTGTTCTGTTAGTATAACCTCTTTGCCCAATTGAGCTTTAAGAGAGTCAACCAATTTCGTTTTATCTGCATCCGCCAATGCTACTGCAGTAGTAACCTCCGCTTCTACGATGCCTTTGTGCTCAAGCACATCCTTTTCGAACTTGCTACAAATCGCAGTCAAGATTGACTCGCGACCGTTTTTAGTGATCAGCGCCACGAACCCTTCAAAAATTGGAGAGAACGCACCTTTGAAAACCTCCTTAAGGATGGCTTGCTTCTTGTCCGTTTTTACAATCGGGCTTGTCAACAACAGCTCTAGATCTCTTGATCCAGAAACCGCCGCTTTTAATGTAGCCACATCAGCACTTACTCGATCTAGCTCGTTTTTCTCAACGGCCAATTCAAGCAACGCTTTACTGTAACGGGAAGCAACTCTTGGATAATTCATATCCTATTCTTAGTTGATTTTAACTTCGTCAATCATCTTGCTGATCATTGCTGCTTGCTTGTTTTCTGCGCTCAATTCTTGGCCCAAAACTTTCTCAGCAACCTCAATGCTCAATACTGCAGCTTGATTTTTCAATTCAGCAACAGCAGCAGCTTTTTCAGCTTCAATTGCCGCCTTAGCAGCAGCAACAGTCTTTTCTGCCTCTGCAGTAGCTGTTTCCTTAGCTTCTGCTACGATGCTGTTTTTCATGTCGCGTGCCTCTTTCAAGATACGCTCACGCTCTTCACGCGCTTCTTTCATGATGGCCTCATTGCTCGCTTGCAAAGACTGCATTTCTTCACGCGCTTGCTCAGCGGCTTTCAAAGCGCCTTCGATAGACTCTTCTCTTTCGTTAACAGCGTTCAAGATTGGCTTCCATGCGTACTTTCTCAACAAGAAAATAAGGATGATGAATACTAGCGACTGCCAGAAAAATAGCCCGATCGAAAAATCATTAATTAACTTATCCATGTTCTTTGATTACAATCAAATTCTATAATTAGGAAATAAATAGGTGGTGCAACCAATCGTTGCACCTACCTACTTAGTTGTCTTAAGCTGCGAAAAGCGCCGCGAAACCGATACCCTCGATAAGTGCAGCAGCAATAATCATAGCTGTTTGGATCTTACCAGACGCTTCAGGTTGACGACCGATAGCTTCCATAGCTGAACCACCGATTCTACCGATACCCATAGCAGCACCGATTACGATCAAGCCTGCGCCTACAATGTTAGGAATTTCCATAGTATATAAAATTTAATTAATACTCTTGATTAGTGATGGTCGTGCTCTTCAACGGCTGCACCGAAGTACAGAGACGCCAACATGGTGAAAATATATGCCTGTAACGCTGCTACCAACAGCTCGAGTACAGACAAGAACAACGTCAATCCCATAAATGGTACCGCAGCAACGTACGATGCAAAGATGTAGATCAACCCAAGGATGCTCATGATCACAACGTGACCTGCCAACATGTTCGCGTAAAGACGAATGGTCAACGAGAATGGCTTAACTACCAAACCGATCAATTCGATTACCGCCAACACAGGACGAAGTAGTACTGGAACACCTGGCATCCAGAAGATGTGCATCCAGTAATCTTTTTTACCACTGAACTGGGTAATAAAGAAAGTCATCAAGGCTAATGAAACAGTTACAGCAATATTACCTGTAACGTTTACCCCTAGCGGAGTCATACCCGCAAGGTTCAAGAACCAGATGAAAAAGAAAATAGTGAGCAAGAAACTCATATAACGTTTGTAATGCTTCTCACCGATATTAGGGATAGCAATCTCGTCTCTAATAAATACGATAAGCGGCTCAAGAAAACGACCAGATTTGCTAGGCACCAAACTGTCTTGGTAAGTTTTAGCAACTCCTCTAAATAAGAAGAACATGAAAACTGCCATGAAAATGATCATGAACACGTTCTTAGTGATTGAGAAGTCTAGTGGCTTTTCGTTCGTTGGGTGGTGGTGCTCATCATAAGTGATGGTACCTTCCGCATCCGTCTTGTAGATTTTACTGTGATGGATGATGTAATGCTCACCATCTACCTCCGCTACCGATTCTCCGTGGTGGAACTTCGCTGATGAGAAAACTTTTAGACCGTTGTCAAAAAGAATGATTGGAAGTGGGAAACCAACAGGGCCCACAATGTGAAAGTCGTAAGAGTCTGCAAGGTGGTGTTCAACGGTTTCTTTAACCACTGATTTTCTACCTTCTGTATCTGATGCAGGTACAAATTCGTCGTGACCATGTCCTTCTGAGTGATCCGTATGGGCGCCGTGTGCGTCCTCAGTGTGCATTTCTACGGCGTGTGCATCCTCATGGTGTGCGTCGTCGTGGTGAACTTCTTCATGATGCGCATCTTCGTGACCGTGGTCTTGAGCTGCCGCTGGTGCTGAGAAGAACATTAGGCCTACGAAGGCTGAAAAGGCAGTAAACTTAGAAATCATACAATTTTTGCGTTTCCCGTTTCCGGAATTTTAGCGGCTTAAAATCGGTGCAAAAGTAGTGTAGAATCTTGATGACCTAAAAGAAAAGGCGCTATTTATTTATAGCTAACATAAAAGGGGTATATGAATACTAGAAAAAGTCAATTAACAAACTGCTTTATAGTGACTTATGTCACATCCTAACGGATGCTATTCTCGGTTTAGAATTCGTACCAAAAACGTAGTCTCAACTGCTGTCGAAAGTGCGTAAGGCACAAAGAATATCACAAACTCATTACGACTTAGTTCCCCATCGGCATGAAAGGTCGGGTAGATAAAGAGAAAGAATGCCAAAAATTTGAGTCCGGTTCCGGCTAGAAAAAGAAAGCCCAGCTTGTCTATATGTTTTTTGCGCAAACGGTATAAAACGGTAAAAACGACGGCGGCTAAAAGATTGTTAAGCACATATGCCCACGATAGAATTCCTTTGACGGAAAGCTCTGTAAGATGTGATTGTAGGAGTAGCGCAATTACCGCGCTAAGCAGAAGGGTTGTATAAAATGGAAGGGCGTTTTTAAATTCCATTACTCCTTAGGCAGTTCCTTGATGAGCTGATAGAAAGAGATTCCAACGGCTGCCATCACACAGGCAATGGTATACCAATTTTTGTCCGAAGGATACTTTGCGTCCAAATACTTACCTAGCTCTGAGCCGGCATAAATGAGCACTGCCATTTGAATCCCTGCGGAAGCAAATCGCAAAAACTTTCGATCGTTCTTATCTGAAGAATCGGCCACCGAGAGTAATTAGGCGGTTTTAGAAGCATCTGCTCCTGCTTCACCCACCTTCTTCATCACTGCCCCCATGCTTACAGATCCATTGATTGAAGCGCCTGGCTCCACAGATAGTTTTTCGGTCTGTACGTTGCCTTCCACTTTAGCCGTGGCAGATAATGAAAGCGTTGAAGCCACTTTAAGGATGCCTTTAAGAGAACCCGCGATGGATGCATTTTTACATTCAACCTCTCCCTCAACAACACCGTGCTGGCCAACCACTAATTTACCGCTGACCTTCATGTTGCCTTTGATGGTTCCATCCACGCGAATGTCCCCGTCCGTTTGAACGTCGCCTTGAATAGAGGTTCCTACTAGAATTCTGTTTGAGGCTTGGGCTTGTTCTGGGTTTTTCTTCGGTGATGAAATCATTGCTCCTTGTAGTATTGAATGTAATCCTTGAGTACCTTATCTCGATACACTTTGCCAAAGTTCGGATTATTTATGTAAAAAACCTCACTTAAGCCGATCGGATAGTATTGTTTGATCTGAGAACCTTGTGATTCGTAGCTGTTTAGCCAAACTACCGCCTTCGCTTTAGTGCGCAATCCACTGATGATTACTAACTGAGTATTTTGGTCGTAGAAGATATTCTGAATGCGCAGGTTATCGAATTTGAAATTCTCCTTGTTAAAATCGGCAAGGGCATTTCTTAGGTCATTGATATCTGCATTTTTTGCCGGAATGGCAAAGACAATTTTGTGCGGTGCATTAGGCTGTTCGTCAAACTTCACCTTGCGCACTTTGATATCTCCACTGCCCTTAGTGTCCTCGCTGCCTTTGTTATCATCTTGCAACAATGCTAGAATTTGAGCTGCTCTTGCTGCTTCCTCTGTTCCTGAATAGTCTTTTGTGACCAATTTTAATTGTGCAACCACTTCATCACCTTTCTCCTGCAATCCCAAGATATACGCTTCCAACAATGCGACTTTAGGCAAGAGTACGCTTTGATTAAATGATTTTTTAAAATCACTTATCGCTCGATTGGCGGCTTTAGAATTTCCGCGAGTGTAGGCTTCGAAGGCTGTGTTGTAAGCCAGTTGTTCCGCTTCAGGAATTTCCGGTCCTTTGGCATCTCCGCGAACTAGGGCTGCGTAGGGACTGCTGGCGAAATTGGACAGTAACTCTTCCTTAGCATTGGCGCGCTCCTGTGATTCTTCACGTTCTCCGTGCAATAAATATTTTCCATACCACACTTTAGCCGTCGATGGCGCAGAGGTGAATTCCTTGAGATAACGGCCCCACGTATCCTCCGCTGCATTAAAATCATTCAGTCCGTCCTTGTACACAAAACCTAATTCAGCCAAGGCCAACGCTTCTTTTCTCAAGCTCTCCTTGAGATCGTTTTCATCTTTCAAAACTCGAGCTAAATAATACTCGACCGCGTTGTCATTCGTTGGCAAAAGTACCTCGTCTTCCGTGGTAGAATCTTGTTCATTTGCCGCGAGGTCAACATCACCAAAACCGTCTACGGGTTTGTCTTTTTGACGCCAATGGTCTTCCAAGGCACGGTCACCCCAAGTCCTCTTAAACGCCGCTAATCCGGAGGCTCGAACCGTTGGGTTGTAGAAGTACCATTTGCCCGAACCTTGCCCAGCGACAGGTCCTGCATCTGCCAAAGCAGCGTTTTGAGCGGCATTTAATGCAGCAATCTCAGCACGACGAGCCGCCTCGGCCTCTTGAGCTTTCTTCTCTTCAATGAAATCCTCAAACTTTTTGCGCAGAGCCTGCTCGCTCATACCGTACATCGCTTGAAGACTGTCCTGAAGTTTAACCTCATTATAATGAATGACCAATTCATCCAAGACCTCTACCCGCTCTTGTAGCGTATCAGTTCCTGGGTACCCTGGAGGTAAGACGGCCAATGCGCTATCATAAAACCCCTTGGCAGCAACGAATTCTCTAAAGTCAAATTCGACACCAGCCAATCTGAGGTAACTCTTTCCCTTTTGCTTCGGGTTGTTCACAGAAGAGGCAATGGATTGACGCAACAAATTTTCACCTTCTGGGTAATGCTCTAAATCCAATTCCTTTAAGGCCCACACATAGTAAATCTGATCGCGGTACGCTATGTTTTTATCGTCCTTGAGCATCTTGCGCAGCTCTTTCTCAATAACAGCGATGTCTTCCATGTACACATCAAAATTCTCAGCACGCTTTATCTGTGCAGAGAATGTGATATCGTAATTATTCGGGTGCAGGTCCAATACTTGCTCGTAGGCTAGCGCACTTTCATAGCCCATGCCAAGCTTGGCCAGTAATTGCGCATTGATATACGCCAATCGCACTTTTTCTTCCTTGTTTCCTGCCGATTCGAAAGCTGCTTCTACCCAATTCTGTGCTTCCCCGATACTGCCTACCTCAAGGTGATAAAACGCGTACCCTTTTTGGGCAGCGTGCAACCTGTCTTTTGGAAGCTTCTTCGTATAAATCTCATCGAGCAATCCTTCGGCAGCAAATGCATTACCCATGCGAATGTGGGTTTGTGCGGCCAAGAGCTTCGCCCAGAACACATCCTCTTCCGCCATTTCGAGACCGCCGAATTGGTCGACTATGTAACTGGAGGCTTCAAGGGCCTGGATGAATTTATGTTTATAGAATCTGCTGCGCGCAATGAGCAAGTAGGCCTTGACCACATAATGGTTCTTTTGCTTTCCCGAGAACACCATGCTGTGTCCCTTGATCACTTTTGCGCTCTTCTCAAGGGCGCGATCCATTTTTGCAAAAAGAGATGTAGCCTGCTTTTCGTTCGGCCAATAATAGAGTGGGAGTACTTCTTCGAAATTTAACTCTTCGGTCTTTTCAAAACCATCGACTGCTTCGTCGAATGCCTCCATTCCGTTGAAGTATGCGTTGTAATGCGCAGTGGTCTCGTGGTACTTCCTATTCACCCATTTGTCCTTCGTCGTAGAACACCCCGCTAGGAATAGCACGGTGAGTGAAAGAAGAATTGGACGGATATAATGCATAGGTCTAATAACGTGCTAAAATTATTTTATTTCATACCACGAGAGAAATTCAGAGTACGATATTTGTCAGAAGAATGGCAAAAGATTCAAAAAACGAGACTAGAGTACAGCGGTGGAGGAACAAATTCCGCTTCGTAATCCTTAACGATGATACGTTTGAGGAGCTCTTGACCTTGAAATTAAGTCCACTCAACATCTTTGTCTTCTCGGTAATTACTATCGTTAGCACTATCGCGCTCACTACAACGGTCATTGCTTTCACCCCTCTAAAGGAATTAATCCCGGGCTATGCATCATCAAAGCTTCGCAGAGAGGCCATCGAACTTGCGCTGACCACAGACAGCTTGACTGCAGCCCTAGACAGAAACGAGCGTTATATCCAAGGTGTACAACGCATCCTGCAGGGAGAGGTTATTGATACTGTGATGTTGGAATTAGAATCGGACACTAGTGCTAATTCTACGGAAGTAAATCTTTCAGATCCAAGTCGGCAAGACAGTGCATTCCGTGAATGGGTGGAGGAAGAAAATGCCTTCACTTTGAACCAAAGCGGGGCAGAAATAGGGATCCCACAGCTCATTTCACCTTTGGAAGGAATCATCACCAGCGACTTTGATAATGCCACCAATCACTACGCTGTAGATATTGCTGCAGCAGCAAATACGCCTATTAAAAGCTGTTACGAAGGAACAGTAGTCTTTGCCGATTGGACCAGTGAAACCGGCAACATCATTATCGTTCAGCACGAAAACAACTTACTTAGTGCCTACAAGCACAATAGTGCACTCTTAAAAGAAGTTGGTGAATTTGTCCGAAGCGGGGAAGCTATCGCAATCATTGGCAATAGCGGAGAAAATAGCACAGGGCCTCACCTTCATTTTGAATTGTGGTACGAAGGCGCTCCGATCGACCCACAAAACTTCATCAAATTTTAAAGGCTGTTCTCGTAGCCGGTATCCGCTGGTAGGGAAGGTTGCTTACTAGCTTGCACAGCCAGGGCGTCACATCGTTCGTTCTGCGGATGGTTATTATGGCCCTTGACCCATTGGAAGGTGGGATTGTATTTGTCCAACAAAGGAATCATTAATCGCCACAAATCCGGATTCTTTTTGTCCTTGAACCCCTTTTTCACCCATGAGCGTAGCCATCCTTTGTTGATGGCATCTACTACATATTTACTATCACTGACAACCGTCACGGCAACTTCGGTGCTTTTGAGTTCCTTCAAGCCCACAATGACCGCTAGAAGCTCCATCCTATTATTCGTGGTTCTGCGGAACCCGCCGTTAAGTTCTTTGCGGTGGCCGGCACTACTTTCTAATACGACCCCGTATCCTCCCGGCCCTGGGTTTCCGCTGGCTGCACCGTCCGTATATATAGTTACTCTCATTGGCTTAGAATTAGGTTCTCTATCCAACGTTCAATAGTCGGTGCGTAGTATTCCAACTCTAGAGCTCTTACTTTTTCTTCGATCAATTCCGGACGCTCACCCGGCTCAATGTCCACAGCGAACTGAGCCACAATGGCACCTTCGTCGTAATGTTCGTTCACCAAATGAACGGTAATGCCGGTTTCAGTCTCACGTGCCTCGCTTACTGCTTTATGCACATGCCTCCCATACATTCCTTTACCCCCAAACTTTGGCAACAGAGCTGGGTGTATGTTAAGCATTCGTCCATTAAATGCCCGAGTCCAAGATTTAGGAATCATTTTCAAATAGCCCGCAAGAATGACCATGTCGGCCCCTTTCGTTAATTCGTCCAAAACCGCATCAGACTCTGTGGCGTAATCAAAGGTGCGAATTGAAACTTTTCTGCCCGTAAATCGATCAATTACGCCCGCTTTCGTGTTGTTAGTAACTATCATTTCTACACGAGCTAAATCGTGATTCTCGAAATAACGGAAGATTTCTTCCGCGTTACTTCCTGAACCTGAGGCTAATACGGCAATTCTGAGCATTGGTTTTTCTTCTTGAAAGCCCAAAGTTAACTCTACTTTCGGGCTGCAGAGGATAACTAAAGTTTTATTTTCTTTGTGCTTGATTAATAAAACAAACTAATCATGTCTGACATTTCAGCAAAAGTAACAGCGATTATCGTTGACAAACTAGGAGTTGACGAAAACGAAGTAAACACTGAAGCAAGCTTCACAAACGATCTAGGTGCAGATTCTCTTGACACTGTGGAATTGATCATGGAATTCGAAAAAGAATTCGATATTCAAATCCCAGACGATCAAGCAGAAAACATTGGTACTGTAGGTCAAGCTATTTCGTACATCGAAGAAGCAAAAGCATAAGCTAAAGTCTTTTTTATGAGCCTTAAACGCGTAGTTGTCACAGGTTTAGGCGCCCTTACCCCCGTGGGTAATACCGCCGATGAAACTTGGAAAAACCTGCTTGCAGGTAAATCTGGTGCCGGCCCTATTACTAGGTTCGATGCCTCTCTGTTTAAAACACACTTTGCGTGTGAGGTAAAAGACTTTGTACCTAACGACTTGCTCGACCGCAAGGAAGCACGTCGTATGGATCGATTCACACAATTCGGAGTGGTAGTGGCTAATGAAGCCATTGCCGATTCCGGGTTGGATTTAGAAACAGAAAACCTCGACCGCATCGGGGTAGTATGGGGATCAGGTATCGGCGGTATCGATACGTTCTATGATCAGGTCAAAGGCTTCGTTGATAACGACCTCAACCCTCGCTTCAACCCATTCTTAATCCCAATGATGATCTCTGATATCACACCTGGGAGAATTTCTATGATGCACGGTCTTCGCGGACCAAACTACACCACTGTTAGTGCGTGTGCGTCTTCAACCAATGCATTGATTGATTCATTCAACCTCATTCGTCTAGGCAAGGCTGATGTTGTGGTTACCGGTGGATCAGAAGCCGCTATTAACCCAGTAGGTATGGGTGGTTTCAATGCAATGAATGCACTATCTACTCGTAACGACGATCCTATGACTGCTTCACGTCCATTCGACGCAGAGCGCGATGGTTTCGTTATGGGTGAAGGTGGTGCGGGTATCATCCTTGAAGAGTACGAGCACGCCAAAGCACGCGGTGCTAAAATTTATGCCGAGATGGTCGGTGGAGGCTTAAGTGCCGATGCTCATCACTTGACAGCTCCACACCCAGAAGGACTTGGTGCACGCAACGTAATGGCGAATGCCATTGAAGATGCCGGTATGAGCCCTGATGAAGTGGATTACGTGAACGTTCACGGTACCTCTACTCCCCTTGGAGATATTGCTGAGACAAAAGCAATCCAGCAAGTATTTGGCGATCACGCTTACAATTTGAACATTTCTTCTACGAAAAGTATGACCGGTCACCTTCTCGGTGCGGCGGGAGCAGTTGAGGCTATGGCGGCTATCATGTCTTGTTACACAAACATGATTCCTCCAACCATCAACCACTTTACGGACGACGAAAATCTTGATCCTAAACTCAACTTTACTTTCCATTCGGCTCAGGAAAGAGAAGTACGCGCTGCATTGAGTAACACCTTCGGTTTTGGAGGTCACAATGCTTCTGTACTTTTCAAAAAGGCCGAATAGAAACATAGATGAGTCAAGGCAAAGCACACTTATTTCCATTCCTAAAACGCTCCTCCTTTGATAAGAACATCAAAGAAGTCATTGGGTATTGGCCTAAAGAATCTGCTTTGTATAAACTCGCGTTGCGTCATGCTAGCGCCTACCCGTTCAGAAAAAAGAAAGGGGAACGCAACAATGAGCGTTTAGAATTTTTGGGTGATGCAGTCATCGACCTCATCGTTGCAGACATTCTCTTCTACCGCTTTCCAACTGATGATGAAGGGCATTTAACGAAGCTTCGCAGTAAGATTGTCTCCCGTAACAACCTCAACAGCGTTGCTGATACACTAGGCATTCCTAACCTTGTAGTAGCTAATCTGAAAGGAAACCACAGCGAAAGTATTTATGGCGATGCCCTCGAAGCTATAGTTGGTGCCATGTATCTAGATCACGGTATGCGCCGGACCGAGCACTTTGTAACCAAAAGCATTGTTGACCCCTTCTTGTCTTGCGGTAACCTTGAGGAAACTGCGCTGAACTACAAGAGCGAAGTCATTGAATATTTCCAGGCAGAGAAAACCAACTTCAAATTCGAAGAAATAGACCGCATGGGCGAACAGCACAACAGTACGTTCATTATGGGTTTGTACATCAACGATGAGCTAGTAGCTAAAGGAGAGGGCAGCTCCAAGAAAAGAGGAGAAGAAGCCGCTTCAAAAGAATTCTATCAAAGCCACATTGCCAATGCCTAAGGTGAAGCACATAAATGCGCTCAAAGGCGAAAAGATGAACTTTAGCACGCTAGGTATTCGTAGCGAGCTAAAGGACTACGAATTGGCTTATTGGTTAAATCATTTCTACAAGCTTGAACTAGTAGCAAGGACCAAGGTTACCGATGTAGAATTGGACGGAAGTATTTGGGAGTACAACGTTTTCGACGGTAAAGACCACAAAGGCGAGGGGCTTTGCATGGTCATGAACGTAAGCAGCGGAAGTAAGCAACAGGCATCACAGGAGATGAGTCTGTTTGACAATACAATTCCTGAAAAGCATCTTTTACCTTCTATTAAACACTGGGATTACGTTTTAATGGCAGAAAATGCCGAATTTGCGTTCGATTTAGAATCGGCCCTAAAGCGCAATTCAAAAATCACCACAGCCTCCTATTTTGAGGCACACACACAACTGACACAAACTGAAACACATCTTTTATATGAGATCCGAAACATCTAACAACACTAAGATTGTTGCTACACTTGGACCAGCTTCATGGCACAAGGAAGTAATGATGGAAATGATTAAGGCTGGCGTAAACGTATTTCGCGTCAACTTTTCTCATGGCGATCACGAAACACACCGTCGTACGATTCGACTAATCAAAGAAATCAACGCTGAATTCAACTGCAAAACTGCAGTATTGGCTGACCTTCAAGGACCAAAACTTCGCATCGGTGATGTGGAAGAAGGCGCTGTAATTAACGAAGGCGACACACTTACTTTCACTACGAACAAAGTAGACGGTACGGCAGAACTCGTTTACATGAACTACGAACAGTTCCCGAGTGATGTAAATGCCGGTGAGCGCATTCTTATGGACGATGGTAAGCTTATGTGTGAGGTTGTTGAAACCAACAAAAAAGACACCGTAGTAACTCGCGTGATCCAAGGTGGGCCTCTTAAGAGTAAAAAAGGAGTAAACCTCCCAAATACGAAAGTGAGTCTTCCGTGTTTGACACCAAAAGACCTTGAAGACGTTGTAGTAGCAATGGAAGAGGGTGTAGAGTGGATTGGACTGAGCTTCGTTCGCGACGCTCAAGACGTGAAGGAGTTACGTCAAATCATCGAAGACTTTGGTAGCTACGCTAAAATCGTTTCTAAAATTGAAAAGCCAGAGGCCGTAGTTGATATCGACCAAATCATCGATGCAACAGACGCCATTATGGTGGCTCGTGGAGACCTTGGTGTAGAGATTCCTTATTCTTCTGTGCCAATGGTACAGAAAATGATCGTTGAGAAGTGCCACGTTAAGGCCAAGCCTTGTATTATCGCTACTCAGATGATGGAAAGCATGATTGAGAGCCAGAGCCCAACGCGCGCCGAGGTAAATGATGTTGCAAACTCTGTATGTGATGGCGCGGATGCAGTGATGCTTTCAGGTGAAACATCGGTGGGTAAATTCCCTGCGAAAGTGGTAGAGACTATGGCCAGCATCGTTGCTCACGTAGAGTCTACCTTTGATGTGAAGCCGCTTACAGAAAATGCACCTTCCGTTAAAAATGAGCGTTACATCACGAAGACCATCTGTTACAACGCTGCAAAAATTGCCGACCAAGTGGGTGCAGCAGCTATTCTAACTTTGACTTTCTCTGGATATACTGCCCTGAAAATTGCAGGACACCGTCCTAAAACGAAGATTGTAGTATTTACTGCCAACCGTCAGATTATGAATCAAATGTCTCTTGTATGGGGTGTTGAAGCGTTTTACTACGACGGCATGGAAAGTACAGATGAAACCTTTGACGATATTAAAAATATCTTGAAAGAAAACGGCGTTGTAGAAGCTGATGACTTAGTGGTTAAAATTGCTTCGATGCCTATCGAAGAAAAAGGCTTTACAAACATGCTGAAAATTGCAGTCGTATAATTTGAGACTACTTTTTATTTAAAGCAGAAGCCCGCGTTTTAATGCGGGCTTTTTTTATTTTTAAAGTGATGATTTCCGCTAACTACGAACATGATTGGATAGTAATCCAAGGCGCTCTAGAAAGAGTGTTTGAGTTGCCTACATTTTCTGCAGCCATAGCCTTTGTCATAGCGGTAGGCAGAATAGCAGAACTCAGCAATCATCACCCAGATATTTCCATAAGCTATACCAAAGTGACGCTTCGGTCAGTTACACACGACCAAGGAAATTCCATTACGCTAAAAGATCATCAATTGGCGCATAAAATTGACGCCATCTATTTCCCTAAGGCTTAAACTCCTGTCTTAAACTGCTCCAAGAAACGCTTGTCGTTCTCTGTGAAAAGACGAATGTCTGGAATTTGGTAACGGTTCATTGCAATGCGCTCTATCCCCATACCGAAAGCGTAGCCAGAGTACACTTCAGGGTCAATACCACTTGCTTTCAAAACATTTGGATCTACCATGCCACAACCCATAACTTCAAGCCAACCGGTCCCTTTAGTGATTTTGTGGTCAATTTCAGTTTCTAGCCCCCACCAAACATCTACCTCAGCACTAGGCTCTGTGAAAGGGAAGTAGGATGGACGCATTCTGATTTTTGCGTTTCCGAAGAATTCTTCAGCGAAGTACATCAACACTTGCTTAAGATCTGCAAAGCTTACATCCTTGTCTATGTAAAGACCCTCGATCTGATGGAAAATACAGTGGCTTCTTGCGCTAATAGCCTCGTTTCTGAACACACGTCCTGGACTAATGGTACGGATCGGGGGCGTGTTGCTTTCCATAGCTCGTACCTGTACAGATGAGGTGTGTGTGCGGAGCGCCCAGTCTGGGTTTCTTTGAACAAAGAACGTGTCTTGCATGTCGCGCGCAGGGTGCTCTTCAGGGAAATTAAGTGCGGTAAAGTTGTGCCAATCATCCTCTACTTCAGGGCCAACACTTACATTGAAACCAATGCGCTTGAAAATATCTACAATCTCATCCTTAATCGCATTAATAGGGTGAATGGCTCCCATCTCAAATGGAATTCCAGGGCGAGTGATATCGCCATTTTCACCAGTAGCTGCTGTACTTTCTAAGCTTTCAAGTGCCTCCTTGTGCTTGCCCTCAGCCAATTGCTTTAATTCGTTCAACGCCGCCCCAAAAGCCTTCTTCTGATCAGCAGGGACATTCCTAAATTCCTTGAATAAATCTTGGATGGCCCCCTTTTTGCTCAAAAATTGAAGTCTAAACTGTTCTGCCTCCTCTTTGTTAGTCAAGGAGATAGATTCAATCTGGTCGCGGAGGTTTTGAACATTTTCAAGCATAACTGCCTAGTCTAATACGATTCGTTTGTTGTAGATTTGGCGAAATTACTGAATTACAAGCATGAAACGCTTATTTCTTTTATTACTAGTTGCAGTTACTTTTTCTTCATGTGAAGAACAAGCGACTGAATACTTCGTCCGGGTTACGGTAACCAACGAGGAAGGCATCCCTGTTCAGAACGCCGCAGTAAAGATGTACACGCCCATTCAAAACTCTACCGAGTGGTATAATTTTACTGATGTTAGCGGCCAAGTCGTGTTCAAATCGGGCTTTGAAGCGTACCACGATATCAAAGCGTGGAAGATGGTTTACGAAGGGTGTAACTACGTAAGATTAGTAAGAGGGGAGACAATTGACGTAAATGTCGTAATTTACCCTATCGGAGACCCTAATGGTTGTGTAGAATAATGAAGAAGATTGTTTTCCTATTTGCGCTTAGCGCTTTGTTGTTTACCGGTTGTCGTATCGATAACCCTACTTACGCTTTCAGAATTAAGGTAACTAACCCAGACGGGGTTGCGATCCAAAACGTTGTGGTTGAAGCATCTGTAGATGTTCCTGGTCACCGCGAAGAAGCGTATATGGTAGATACTACTGGCTTAGACGGAATGGTTGAATTCGAATACGACTACGAAGCTGTGTTTAAAATCTTAGGCACACGCGGTGGTAACCCTTACACACACATTGGTTGCGGTTTCGTGAAGCTTGAGGCTAACCAAACGGTAGAAAGCTCGATCATTCTACTTCCTTACGATCCATCTGACCCAGGTTGTTAACCTTGGGCCGATTCAAATAAAAACCCCCGAGCCGCTGGCTCGGGGGTTTCTTTTTCTAAATATATCCGTTGGACTTAAAGTAGTTCACAACCGCCTGTTTCATCAGGATGGCCTGTTCTCCAGCCTTTAATGTCGGTAGTGGTTTGAGCGATTTAAAATGCGGCCAACCCTCGTCGTCGCGTTTCTCGAACTCATAATAGCCGTAAGGCTCCAAGACTGTACAAATGGCAACATGGAGCACGTTAATCTTAACGTCCTTCTTCATCTTGATATACCCCATCTGAAGCTCTTGCGTTCCTATCAGAAGGAGTACGCCGTCTAGATCAATATCGCCATCGCCAGGAAACTGGTGTGTAAGTTTATCTAGAAGGTTGTGCCAATCGGCTTTTAATTCTTCGCTTCTCACTATTTTGCTTGTATGAAAGGATTAGACCTCGTTATTCTGCTTTTTACAGCATTTCTGGTTGTCAAAGGTATATGGAAAGGCTTTGTAAAAGAAATCGCTGGAATCGCCGCCGTTTTGCTTGCTGTGATCATTTCGTTCGTCTATCATGATAGCGCAACAACACTTTTAAGCAGTCATTTTGAATTTGACTACCTGCCAACGGTAGCCTACATCATCGTGTTTATCATCGTATACAGTGCCGTGATGTTACTAGGCAACCTTGTAGACAAGATTCTCAAGACCGTCTTTCTTGGTGGAATTAACCGAATTCTCGGAGGTGTCTTTGGTGCCGTGAAGTCAGTATTATGGCTTACTATACTGACCTATGCGTACACTACTGCAAAGAACGGAGTAGGGTTCCAGCATCCGGAGTGGATACTGGATTCCCAATATTTTCCGTTTCTCGTGGACTTCAGTGAAATCCTCTCAGGTTATTTAGCTTAACGCCGCAACACCTGGAAGCTCTTTACCTTCCAAGAATTCTAGCATCGCACCGCCACCAGTCGAGATGTAGCTCACTTTATCAGCAAAACCAAACTTGTTGATTGCAGCAACACTATCGCCACCTCCAATCAATGAGAATGCGCCGTTCGCTGTGCTCTTTGCAATTGCCTCAGCAACGCGTTTTGTTCCACCAGCGTAGTTCTCAAATTCGAACACGCCCATAGGGCCGTTCCAGATAATCGTTTTAGCATCGGCCAATACCGCCTCAACCTTAGTGATGCTCTCTGGACCGTTATCAAGACCCATATATCCTTCTGGGATTTCACCAATTGGACACACACGCTCCGCAGGGGTATCTGCAAAATCTTTAGTGATCAAAGTATCCGTAGGAATCATCAGATTACAACCGAACTCCTTCGCCTTCGCGATAAGTTCATTAGCTAAATCTAGCTTGTCGTTCTCTACAAGCGACGTACCTACAGAACCACCCATTGCTTTTACGAATGTGAAACCCATACCGCCGCCAATAACTACGGTACCAACGTTTTCAACCATATTGGTGATTACGCCAATTTTTGAGCTCACCTTAGCGCCGCCAATAATGGCAACTGTTGAGGCTTTATCACTTCCAAGTGCCTTAGAAATGCTCTCCACCTCGCCGTTCATTAGCGTGCCGAAACCTTTATTTTCCTCCTCGAAAAACTCGGCGATGATTGCCGTTGATGCATGTGCACGGTGCGCTGTACCGAAGGCGTCGTTCAAATAAATATCTCCAAGCTCTGCCAGTGACGCAGCAAACTCTTTGTCACCAGAAGTTTCTTCGTTGTAGTAACGCAAGTTCTCGAGCAATACAATCTCGCCGTTCGAAGCAGCTGAAATAGCCTCAGCAGCTTTATCGCCGATACAATCTTGTGCAAAGTGCACCTTTGTGCCGGTCAAAGCACTAACCTCATCAACCAAAGAAGATAATGTGAGTTTTGCAACACGCTCTCCTTTTGGACGGCCCAAATGGCTCATCAATACTGCTTTACCTCCACCTTCAATTACTTTCATAATTGTTGGAAGTGCCGCTTTAATACGAGTGTTATCTGTGATATTTAGGTTTTCGTCTTGTGGAACATTGAAGTCCACACGAATGAGTACATTCTTTCCTGAGAAGTCGAAGCTTTTCATATATTTTTGAGTGTTGAATTGGTCGGCTAATTTAAGCGAAATTCTACTGTAACATCCATGGTTAGAACATATAACAATAACAGCCTGCTCGAGCAGATCAAACACGCTACCTCAACGGGAAAGCTTCACCATGCTAGCCTCATTTCTAGTGGGCAAGGGGAGGATGGGCTTCCGTTGGCCTTGGAGCTCTCGAAACTGTTGTTGTGTGAGCATGAGACTGCATGTGGTACGTGTCGTGGTTGTACCCGTGTTGCAAAGTTGGAACATCCCGATCTGAATATGACGTTCCCTATTGTTTCAGGTGGAGCCTCTGGAACTTCGGACGATTTTCTGGTCCAATTCCGCCAGGCACTCATCGAGAACCCATTCCTTGATCCAAACAGTTGGCAACAAACCATTGCTACCAAAAATCAACAGCTTCAAATTCCCGTAAAAGAGATCCAAAACCTGCAGCATAAGCTTAGCCTCACGGCCGCTGAAGGAAAGAACAGAGTGTTATTGCTGTGGATGCCTGAAGCTATCAAAGTAAGCGCTTCCAACAAACTCTTGAAGCTCATCGAGGAGCCACTGGACAATACCTATATCATTTTTGTTACCCACAACAAAGGGCGATTGCTTCCCACCATTCTCTCACGTTGTGCACCATGGCACTGTAAACCGTTAACAGCGGATGCATTTGAGCAACATTTTAGTGGGGAGGCTGAGAACTTAACAGCACTTTTGAATATGGTGTTTGCGCCAAACCTTGGTGCTGCAATCACGGCGAAAAATGATCCAAGTACTACCCAGATAGAGCTTTTTGCCAACTGGATGCGCACCTGCTATAAAGGTGCACCTGTGGAGATAACAGGAGTTGTAAACGAACTGGCTGCACTTCCGAAAGAGGCTGTAAAAACCTTGATTACTAGATCGATGCACTTCCTAGAGCGTGGCTATTACCACAATGTGCAAGCCACTGATTCTTCGGCAACCGATCTCGGTGCTATAAATGTTCAGAAACTGAGCACCGCCGTTGTTCCAGCGGGCGCACAGTTAATTACCAAAACGTTGGGGTCTTGTCTAAGGGATTTAGAGCGAAACATTCACCTGAAAACATCGCTCACGCACGCGAGTTATCAGCTGCACAGAGCCTTTAGAGGTCGATAGATTAACCGAGCTTAAAGACGTAAATCTTTGAGCTTGTATTTGTTTTTCCCGCTTTAGAGTTGCTAATAAAACCGCGGTACAATGCTTTTGCCCAATGGACTAAAGTCTTGTTTTCTCCACCGCTCTTGTATTGCTCAGAGAGTAACGAGATGTAGTAGCTGTCCATATTCATTGGAATGACTTTTTGCAAATCGAAACCATGATTACCTAATAGCTTAGAAACACTCTTCTCGGTAAAGTGGTGTACATGAATAGGCACGTCCCAAGCCGCCCAATGTTTGCCATAATACTCAGCATCGTGACTCTCAGGGTTCGGAACTGCAATAATGAGGTGACCCCCTGGAAGTAATCTTTCTTTGAAGCTTGAGAGTAATCCGTTTAGATCATAAATGTGCTCTAAAACGTGCCACATAGTGATGACCTCTACACCTTTTTCTACACCCTCAATGGAAGCGCTTACAGAACCGTAAGATTGAGCAGCAGCACGGGCATTATCGTTGATTTCCACCCCGACCGCATTTTTTCCGCTTTGTACTAACGTTTCTAAGAATTGACCCGTACCACAACCGTAATCCAAAACAGTACCTTGACCAGTGAACACAGCGTTTACGTAGGAGAGTTTTCTTCTCAAATTAACGCCGCGGAGCACTTGATATACTTGTCCGAAAAGACTCTTGTTCTCGTTCGTGTGGCTGATGTAATTTGGGTTGTCGTAATACGGTCCAATTCCAGCTTCATCCACTCTAGGGCTCGTAAATAGGTGTGAGCACTCTTTACACTTCTGAACAGTGAATGCCTCCTTACTTGTAGAATAATCAACAGTGTCTACAACATTTTCAAACGACGTTGCCTCACAAACAGGACAATGTTTCAACTCTTCTCTCATAGCGTAATTTAGGTCCTTCCTTTATCGTCCCATGTAAACGAGCAACACGTGAATATCACTTTGGCTAATTCCACTTATACGGCTGGCCTGTGCGATGGTCGCAGGACGAATAGCATCTAACTTATCTCTTCCCTCAAAACTAAGGCCTTTAACCTTGTAATAATCAAAGTTTTCAGGGATTTCCTTATCGTTCAAGCGCTTCATCTTCGCTACGTTTTCCTCTTCACGCGCAATGTAACCGCCGTACTTGATATCTATTTCTAATTGTTCAACAACCTCGTCCGTCCACCAAGGTTCACTCGAATAATACGGCTCAAAATTCTCGAGCTTGATGTTAGGTCGAGCTACCAGTTTATTCGTCTTAGTTTTCTCCTTTGCCGGCTTTTCTTCTTGAGCGCTTAAAACCGTATTGATTTTATCTAGCGGCAAGCTTTTATCTAAAGCGGTTTTACCTAAACCAATAAGCTCAATTTTTTCCTCGAGCAACTTCCTTCTTTGGTCACCAGCAAGACCTATTTCGTACCCCAACGAAGTCAAGCGTAGGTCGGCATTATCTTGTCTCAGAAGCAATCTATATTCGGCACGAGAGGTAAACATTCTATAAGGCTCTTCAGTGCCTTTTGTGATGAGGTCATCAATCAATACACCAATATACGCATCGTTTCTACCTAGAATAAATGGCGATTCACCGCGTACAGCACGAACCGCATTCACACCTGCCATCAAGCCCTGACACGCTGCTTCTTCGTAACCGGTAGTCCCGTTAATCTGACCCGCGAAATACAAACCACTTATTAACTTAGTTTCTAATGTATGCTTTAACTGAGTAGGAGGGAAGTAATCGTATTCAATAGCGTATCCAGGACGGAAGAACTTTGCGTTTTCAAAGCCTCTTACCTTGTGCAACGCTTCATATTGTACTTCAACTGGCAAGCTTGTTGAAAAGCCATTTACATAAACCTCTACAGTGTTCCAGCCCTCAGGTTCAACGAAGATTTGGTGTGAACTTTTCTCGGCAAATCGATCAATTTTATCCTCAATAGATGGACAATATCTCGGACCTGTACCGCGAATAGCACCATTAAATAGAGGAGAACGATCAAACCCTTTCTTCAAAGTATCGTGAACCTCTTGGGAAGTGTGGGTAATCCAACAACTCCTTTGCTTTTCTAATTTAGACTGACCTAAGAAGCTAAACTGGCCAGGATTTTCATCACCCGGCTGTTCTTCCATTACATTAAAGTCTATAGTCCTACCGTCAATTCTCGGCGGGGTACCTGTTTTCATTCTTCCCGCTTCGAAGCCTAATTGAATGAGTTCCTCCGTTATTCCTGTACTTGCTCTTTCGCCTGCTCTACCGCCTCCAAAGTTTTGATCACCTACATGGATTAAACCATTCATGAAAGTACCGCTAGTAAGAACTACAGTGTGTGCCTCAAAAGTCATCCCTAAGGCGGTTTTTACCCCGTGAACGGTACCATCACTGACTAACATTCCGGTAACCATATCTTGGAACATACTTAAGCCTTCTGTTTCTTCAAGCAAGTCTCTCCAATACTGTGCAAAGAGCATTCTATCGCTTTGAACGCGTGGGCTCCACATGGCAGGTCCTTTACTTCTGTTCAGCATTCTGAACTGGATCATACTCTTATCAGTAATGGTACCTGAACCGCCTCCTAAAGCATCTATCTCTCTGACTATCTGACCTTTAGCTACACCACCCATTGCTGGATTACAGCTCATTTGGCCAATGGTCTGCATGTTCATCGTAATAAGTAACACTTTAGCACCCATCTTCGCAGCGCAGTAACTGGCCTCGCAGCCAGCATGTCCACCACCGACAACAATTACATCATATTTTTCATCCAGAACCATCTTACAATCGATCTAAAATTTCATTCTCTTTTGAACGCATCACGGCTTTCTCTTCTTCAGTTTTATCTCCAAAACCTATTAAATGAAGTATACCGTGAGCTATAACTCTATTGCGTTCTCTTTCTAAAGCCTCACCATTCTGCTGGGCATTATCAGCTATTCGATCTTCACTTATAAACAGCTCACCTGAGATCTTGTTTCTTCTGGTATAATCGAAAGTGATAATGTCTGTATAATAGTCGTGATTCAAATGCTTTTTATTCACCTCAAGAAGCTCATCATCACTCATCCAGTGAATGTAAATATCACCAAATCTAAAGTCTTGATAAAGGTGTTGAAAAGCTTCTATAATATGTGATTCTACCGCGTTCACTCTATTTCTTTTTCAATATTGGCAAAGGTAAGTCGCTTACCCTATTATTCGACGGTACCACCCTAATCTCTATCCCTTTATCTGAAGTACTTTCATCACCTGAATTTGACTTGCGATCATTGCCCTTTTCTTCCTTATCAAATTCGGATTTCAAACTCTCCCAAAGTCTATTTTCAAAAGCCTCCTGAGATTCATTTTCTTTTGGATTTCCAAACAGAATTTCACGTTTTAATTGCTCCAACGCCTCTCGCTGCTCCGAACCACCAGGAAGGTCAGAGTCGCCCAGTCTATTATCAAGTTCTTTGAGCAACTCTTTAGTCCCTCTACCATTTTCGCCAGGTTTAATTCCTTGTTCCCCAGGTTTTCTTGGCTCGCCTTTTTTACCAGGTTTCTTACCTTCTTTATTTACAGGTTTTGGCGATGGTTTTTTTCCATCCTTCCCCTTACTTGGCTTACCCGTCTTCCCTGGTTTACCCTTCTTACATTGCTTCTTAGCACTGGCCAGAGACATTTTTTCACTTTCTAAAATATCATACAGAACTGCATTCAATTCATTTAAAGCAGTAACCATGTAAGCCGTTTTTACTTGAATATTTTTCGACAAAAGGATCGCTGACTCCAATTCTTTTACAGCATCATCAATAGAAATACTTACATCATTAAGTACCATTCCGAGCATCGGATCAGTAATCAAAAGTGCATCTAATGAATCTGAAATTTCCTTCTGTATTTGAATCAACGATCGTTGCTCTCTATACTTGGATCCAGATTGAATAGCCTTATTAACCTCTTGTTGAACACTGGTCTTCCAAGAATTCTTAAGCAACCTCTTTATCCTTTCAATATTATCAATTTGAATATCTACCGTCGACTCTGCAAGGAGTTGCTTAAGTTTTTGAGCACTCTCTTTAGCTTGTTCTTCACGCTCTTGACCCTCCTTATCTAATTGCTTTAGCTGGTTTATTTCATCTTGGATAGCTTTATTCTCACTGTTCTCTAACTCCTCAATACTTTCATTAATTAAAGAATCTAAGGCATCATTTGTTTCACGTGAAACCATTTCTAAGGCTTCGATCAATTTTTGTATTTCCCAAAGCTCCTCTAGCTCTTTTTCTAAGTTTGTATCAAGACGCTCCTCTGTTTTGTCTTGATTGCGTTCAAGTTTTTTGTTTTCAACAGGGTCTTTCTTTTCTTTTTTAGTCTCTTTCTTTTCCGACTGGGATGAAAGAGTAGGTTTCTTAATCTCACTAAACTTTGTAAAAGTTGAGGTTACACCATTATTAATATCAGACCGTAGTTGATCTAGTTTCCTTTCAGGGCGTTTAACTTCCTTAGTAGATTGTTGTTTTAAATTATCAAAAGCAATGACATTTAAAGATTTATCATCTCCCCAATAAATATCAAATACTGAACTATTGGTCTTTTTATTATTAATAAATACACTTGATAGTTGAAAGTCATCATATACCTTGATAAAGACTGAATCATAAGAATTACTAACTACTTCAATCACTGGCTTTAAATCTTCACGAACCTCAATTGGAACAGAGTATGATTGATTAAGACCTTTAAATTCTAATTCTTCTATTCCCGATGTAACTCTAATAAAACCTTTATTTAGTGTTTCACGTGGAACATTAGGTTTTAGAAAATCAGTAAGTACACCCTTAAATAAAACTTTGACCTTACTTCCATTGATCGCTTTAATTGTGTCTGAGACGGTATACTCACTCAATCCAGTATACTCTGGTGATTGAATTGCTGCTGACCAAGATTTAACGGTAATTATAGAATCACATATTATCCAGGTACTCTTTAAATCTCTGCCCTTATACTTCCAGGTGTGTATAGAATTATTAGTGACCTTCTCAGGCAGACCTACTAGAACAAAACCAAGCTTTGTAAATGATTGAATATTTGGTTTGGTATATATTTCTACAAATAATGTATCCGGTAAATCGGATGGAGTTAAAGAAGATCTAAGGTTACCTGTGACAATTTCTGTTGTGCTTGTTGTAATTGGTTTATTAAATATTAATAAAGACAGAATAGATAATAAAGCTCCAACAAGGAAGTATTTAAACGTCCAATGGAAACGCAATGTTGTAATCACATCTGCGAGAACAGTATTACTTTCTCTCGTCGCTATTTGTGAAGACCAATTACCTAAACTTCCCTTACCTCGAAGATCTAACGATTGAGCAAAGCGACCACCATCATAATTTTTGACTGTCTTTGCTTTAAATTGATCTGAAAGCTTCGTACTTAAAATTCCTAGAAGTAGATATCTTAAAGGTCCATAAGCGAGGATAAGTATAGAGAGTATAATATATCCTTTAAAAAGGCCTTGTATGATGTTTAAATCTGGTAATAACCATAGATTTATAGCAGCTATTATAATACCTAGAGTACCTAGAAAAAATATACTTAATAAACTGAAATACAATGATTTACGTAAAAAAATACGTTTTACAAAGCGCTCTATTTGTACTCTTTCTTTCATGTATTTCAAGTTGTAGTACTTCCAAGGATTTAGCTACTTATTCGACCTTTGAGTTTGAGACAAAAGGAAAATCAAAGAATCCCGCTTTACTATTTTTTATGGATGATAATTTAAAATCAAACGATTCTATCATCCGGTATCTGAGTAAGAAGTATTACGTGATAAAAGTAGTTGATACGAACGAGGATATCCTCAATAAATTAAATGGAGACAATTCGTTAACTCGAGGCCTCCAAGGATTAGAAGTTTATAATCACATCAACAATCAAATAGTTTTAAAAGGAATAGCTGCCTCTGGATTAGAATGCCTGCATGTCTACACCTGGTCAATGAACACTCGTACTGATGAAATTATTTTATACCCACTATTCATTGGAAGTCTGAATGACCACTTAAGATTAGCACTAGGAGGAAGTACCAAGGTATTTCCTGCCTATAGAAAGGATTTTAATGCTTTGGAGATTTATAAAAACATCAATAATCCCAATCCAATATCTGGAATGATTCAGGGGTATTCATATAGATACCTCGAGAGCCTAAAGGATATAGCACCTCAGGTTTACATGAGAAGCTACGAGGGTAAATTAGAGTTTAACGAACTACGTTAACTGCAGGCAATCTTACCTACGCGTCTTTCGTGTCTACCACCTTCAAACTCGTTAGTTAAGAATGCAGTAAGAATTTCTTTAGCTTCATCAAAACTGACAAAACGTGCTGGTATTGCAATAACATTTGCATCGTTGTGTTGACGTGCTAAAGCTGCAATCTCTGGTAACCAACATAGAGCACCACGGATGTTTTGGTACTTATTAACCGTCATATTGATTCCGTTACCAGAACCACAGATTACTACACCTAATACACATGTACCCTCAGAAACTAATGAAGCTACTTTATGACCAAAATCTGGATAATCTACGCTTTCACTAGAAAAAGGACCTTGATCTAGTACCTCTGCACCGTGTGCCTCCAAAACTTTTACTAATTCAGCTTTTAACTCTACACCTGCGTGATCCGTTCCAATAGCAATCTTCATAACCTATGTTGTTTTCACAAAGGTCGTAAATGTTGTGAATAACTATGGTGATTAATGTGAACAACCTATGAACAGGATTTCAAAACTCTCTCTTGGAATATTCAAAGATTCGTGCATATGGAAATTATAATTTAAACCAGAGGCCATAGTTGTTCTTACTTGTTCAGAATCGATACACACGACACTCACAGCTATCAACAGGAGAGATCATAACTATTCATCAACAAAAAGACTTTGATAAAGCATTGAACATTGTGGATAAGTACAATTAAAGCTTTAAAACTAAGAGATTAGAGTACCTTCGGTCGGATAACAACTATTCATAAGTCATAAATCAACTCTAACCAAAGAGTAAGTTATCACGGTTATCAACACGCTATTATTATTACTATATTCTTTTAAAATGAATTCTATTATATATAAAGGAGATTGGATAATTAAAGATTCAAAGATCACTTATGAGAATCCTTGGATTAAGATTAGTCATCATGAGGTTGTTACTCCAGGAGGTAGTGATGGCATCTATGGAGAGGTTCATTTTAAAAATCTTGCTATTGGCATTTTACCCATTGATAAGGACGGATTTACTTGGCGTGTAGGTCAATTTAGATTTCCATTGAATGCGTATTCTTGGGAAATTCCTGAGGGTGGCGGACCACACGGTATTGATCCGATGGAAAGTGCTAAGCGTGAATTATTAGAAGAGGTAGGGTATACCGCTAAAACTTGGACACCTTTGTTAGAGATGCACTTAAGCAACAGTGTTAGTGACGAAAAAGCTATAGTTTATATCGCTGAGGATCTTACGGAAGGTAAAAGCCAGCCTGAAGACACTGAAAACCTGACCGTTGAGAAGATTCATTTTTCAGAACTGTATAAGCAAGTGATGGATGGAACTATTACAGATTCAATTAGCGTCGCTGCTGTACTTAAATTATCTATTCTAAGGCCAAGGTTGTTAAAGATGTAAAAACGTCTTAAATCGCTCCATAATGACCTTTATAGCCTTCGAATTAGGATGAGTCCCATTCGATTCGAAGAAACTATAATCTCGAAGTTCGTCGTTGATGATTTCAAAACTTGGGAAGTAAATGACTCTTGGAGATCTTAACAGTTCTTCTATAGCTGTTCGTAAGATGGATTTACCTAAGAAGTTCTCCTGTAGGCCAATCCTTGTATAACGAACTGGGCTCACCGTGAAAATGATTTGTAGATTTTCTGGCAGTTGAGATAAGGTACGTTTCCATTCAGTGACTATCTCTTCCTTACTCAACAACCTTCGCTCAAAAAAATTACCGGGCAGTTTGTGGCAATTATTAACTAAGTGATTCCCTTTGAACCAAGCGTGTGCAGTTCCTAAGGAGATGACTAGAACGAGATTTTTTCCGGGTTGATTTATAAATTGATTGATCTCATTTTTAGCATTTTTTAATGCCTCTTGAAGTTCTTTATCACTCTCATGTTGCCATTTATTTGCCGCATCGAGCTGGTGAAAGGTTCCTAGATGACTAAAAGTGGGCGATAATTTCTCATCACAAAAAATCCAGCGCAGTTGTTTTGCTATACTGATTGGATTGAAAGAAGTGCCTAGAGGGTTGAATTGGTATCCATATCCCCATTCATTCAGATAAGGATCAAGGTTACTAACAAAACAACTACCTAAGCCTAAAAAAAAAGGGGGCGCAGAAAGTTCTTCTGTCCCCACTTTTACTTCTGTAATCATTCTTTAGATATTGAATTCAATACCTTGGGCAAGTGGTAAACTCTTACCGTAATTCAAGGTATTAGTTTGGCGGCGCATGTATGCTTTCCAAGCATCTGATCCACTTTCACGGCCACCACCAGTTTCTTTCTCTCCTCCGAAGGCTCCACCAATTTCAGCACCTGAGGTACCAATATTCACATTGGCAATACCACAATCTGAACCACTTTCACTCAAGAAAATATGAGCTTCACGTACATCGCTGGTCATGATTGCACTAGATAATCCTTGCTTTACATCATTTTGAATAGCAATGGCATTTTCTACTTCACCTTCATATTTCAATAAGTAAAGAATAGGGGCGAAGGTTTCCTTTTGAACACTTTCATAACTGTTAGAGGCCTCCACGATACAAGGTTGAACATAGAATCCATCATCATAAATTCCACCTTCGAGAACTTCACCGCCGTAGAGTACCGTTCCACCTTCAGCTTGAACATTTTCAATGGAATTAAGGAAAGCATTCACTGCTTCTTGATCAATGAGTGGTCCAACATGATTACTTTCATCCAGAGGATTTCCGATTTTAATCTGACCGTAGGCTTCAATCAATGCGTTCTTCACTTTATCGTAAACACTCTCGTGGATAATAAGTCTTCTTGTTGAAGTACAACGTTGACCACACGTTCCTACTGCACCAAACAAGGCACCGGTAACAGTCATTTTTAAATCACAAGTTGGTGTGATGATGATGGCATTATTACCTCCGAGTTCTAAGATTGATTTTCCAAATCTAGATGCTACCTGGGCACCAACTATTCTTCCCATTCGTGTAGAACCTGTGGCTGAGATCAGCGGCATTCTCTCATCGTGAGTCATCCATTCACCACGAGTGTAATCACCAGTGATGATAGAAGAAATTCCCTCTGGAAGATTATTAGCTGCGGCCACTTTATTCCAAATATGCTGGCAAGCAACTGCACATAATGGTGCTTTTTCACTGCCTTTCCAAACCACCGTATTTCCGCACACCACGGCTAATGAAAAATTCCAAGCCCATACAGCAACAGGGAAATTGAAGGCAGAAATTACACCCACTACTCCAAGCGGATGCCACTGTTCCATCATGTGGTGGGCTGTTCTTTCACTCTTGATAGTGAGTCCATATAATTGGCGCGAAAGACCTACTGCAAAATCACAGATGTCTATCATTTCCTGTACTTCACCCAGACCTTCTTGGTAGCTTTTTCCCATTTCTAGGGAAACCAAGGCACCCAGTGCTGCTTTTTCTTCGCGCAGGGCATTTCCGAACTGGCGGATCAGCTCACCTCTTTTAGGAGCCGGCATACTACGAAGTGTTTTAAAAGCTTTGGCGGCGGCGGTAACTACTGCATCATATTGTTCTTTAGTAGTAGTACTTACAATACCTAATTCCAGGTTATCAATAGGGGAGTTAGAAGTAATAGTGTCACTACTTTCCATCCACTGCTGACCAGTTGAGGTTCCGTGAATGGTGCCAGTAAGATTTAAAGATTCTAAGATCTGAGAAGGTGTAAATGCTTCCATGTATTGGGTTATAGATTCCCTTAAAAATACAATGTTTATCGCGGTAATCGGTCAGAGGAAAAAAAGACTTTCTCAAAGGGTTTCGAACAAATCTACGAGTTACTTTTGTTATTTAGAATAAATCAAAATAAGATGAGATACCTGCTTTCCTTTCTTACTGGACTAGTTCTATTTTCTTGTGCTGCTCCTACCGAGGAGCCAGCTGATGATAAGATCAAAATAGTTTGTACAACAAGCATCATGACGGATTGGGTAAGCAACGTTGCTACTGATCAGATGGAAGTTATTCCACTCTTGAAGATGGGTATTGATCCACACGTTTATAAGCCGTCTAAAAAAGACTTAGATCTATTGCGCGATGCAAATGTCATCATTTATCACGGTCTTCATTTAGAAGGAAAAATTATAGAAGTGTTGGAACTCATGGAGGGTAAACTCATTATTGATGCAGCTAAAAATTTCCCTGATGAATTAATTATTCGCGATCCAAACTTTCCAGCATCTACAGATCCACACGCTTGGTTTGATAAAGCCCTTGCTCAGAACTCTATTAAAACTATCGTTGGTGAACTCTCGGAATCTTTCTCCGAAGAAAGCGCTGGATTATTAGAGAACATGGGTGCATACTTTTCTGCTATGGATGAAGTTGCTATTGAGGTAGGTACTATTATTTCTAGTATTCCTGAAGCTCAGCGATTGGTCATAACAACGCACGATGCATTGAGTTACTTTGCTCGTCAATACGGATTAAGAGTAAAAACACTGCAAGGTGCTTCGACGGTCAGTGAGTTTGGTTTGAGAGAGATTACAGATTTAGTAGACTTCATTGTTGAAGCCAAGGTACCGGCTATTTTCCTTGAAAATATTGTGAGTCCACAAGCTATGGAGAGTGTACAACGCGGTTGTGCTTCGAACGGATTTGAAGTTGAAATTGGACCGGAATTATTAAGCGACTCTTTAGGAAGTGAGGAGGACCAAAACACCTATTTTAAGATGCTTATCTTCAACGCTAAGACTATTGCTGAATACTTGAAATAATTGGATTTACTACTTAAATACCTCAGCTTAGAAGACCCAAACGTTCGTTATGTGGTCATTGCAATTGTGCTTCTAGGAGGTATGAGTGGTACTGTGGGTAGCTTCAATTTTCTACGAAAGAAAACTCTCGTTGGAGAGACGGTTGCACACAGCATGTTACCAGGGGTTTTGATAGCATTTCTTTTAAGCGGTGTAAAGAACCCTACAATCATGATATTAGGTGCAGCCATCAGCGGTTGGATGAGTATCTGGGTAGTAGATTACATTACACAACAAAGTAAGATTAAAGGTGATAGTGCACTAGCTATTGTGCTTTCAAGCTTCTTCGGTTTAGGCATTGTTCTGTTAACGATGATTCAGTCGAGATACACTGGAAATCAAAGTGGTTTAGATCATTACATTTTTGGAAATGCCGCCGCAATGACTCCTGAGGATAGTATCGCTTTTGCAAGTGTAAGCTTAGTAGTTTTAGGGTTAATTGTCGCGAGTTATTGGAGTATTAAAGCCATCATCTTCAATCCGGATTATGCGCAGAGTATTGGTATTAGTCGCAGGAAGACGGATACCCTTATCAGCATCATCACAATCCTCACAATAAGTGTAGGTATTAAGGCTGTGGGTATTGTCATGATGAGTGCTTTGTTAATCATTCCTCCAACTGCTGCACGTTTTTGGACGGACCGATTAATCCCTATGCTGGTCATTAGTGGAATTTTTGGTTCTCTAGGTGGTTGGATAGGAGCTTTTGTAAGCTATTCACAAACGAACATGCCTACCGGACCCTGGACTATCGTTAGCGTAAGCATCATTGCATTTATTTCCATGTTGTTTGCTCCAAAGAAGGGTATAGTATACCAGCGCTGGAACAAGCTCCAATTGCGCCGTAGGATTAATGAAGAAAATTTATTGAAAGCTGCCGTTCAAAGCGAAGTACGTGGAAAAGGCAAGTTATTTACAAGAGCAACTATCAACGAGCGCCAATTCTTTGAATCTAAACTTTGGAACAGAACCATAGGTCGATTGTCGAGCAAAGGATTAGTTCGTAAAGTTCATGGTGGTTATACCCTAAGCACTAGTGGTCGTAATTACGGTGCCGACATTGACCGTCGTCATAAAATTTGGGAAGTATATCTTCAGCGCCGAATGCAGATGAGTGTGCATTTGGTACACGATGAGGCAGAGACGATGGAGCACTTCTTGACGCCAGAAATAGAGGGAGAAATTTTACGCGAATTGGGTTTGTGTTCAAGGTTCAATCCGCTGCTTGAAATTCATGAAATCATACCAGATCCAGACTTAGCATAATATGGACGCATTTTGGATTATCATAACCGGTTTCTTGGTCGCCTCATCTACAGGGATGTTGGGAAATCTATTGCTTCTGCGAAAGATGAGTATGATGGGTGATGCGCTCTCTCACGCTGTCCTCCCGGGTATTGTTATTGCATACCTCATCAGCGGTTCAAGAGCTTCATTACCTCTATTACTGGGCGCTATAATTATGGGTGTTTTAACCACCTTCTTGATCCAATTTTTCTCTTCAAAAGGCAAAATGCAAGGCGATGCTGCGATGGGAACCGTCTTCACTTTCCTGTTTGCTGTGGGCGTTATACTTGTTACCAAATTCGCCGGTGAAGCAGATATAGATGCAGACTGTGTGCTTCACGGGGAACTAGCTTTTGTGCCTTTACAACAATCTACTTATTTAGGTTTAAGTGCACCCAATGCAGTATGGACTTTGGCCGCTCTTTTCACCTTTATCCAAATTGTTTTTTGGGCAGGCTACAAAGGTTGGGTTTTGACGAGTTTTAATCCAGAGTATGCAAAGAGCGTAGGCATTCGAACTACACTTTGGCACTATGCTTTGATGGCAGCAACTTCAGTAGCCACAGTAGTAAGTTTCGAAAGTGTGGGCGCTATTCTGGTCATTGCCTTCTTGGTAGTGCCCGCAGCAACAGCATATCTTTTGACTAAAGATTTACGATGGATGGTTGCCTTAATTATTCTCCAAGGACTCTTGAGTTCTGTAGGCGGGTATTTCCTGTCCGATTTTCTTGAAGCTTCTATCAGCGGATCTATGGCTGTGGTGAGCTTTATTCTCTTTGCTTCAGCATTCCTTTTAAAAAAGAAAGAGGGTTAAAGTCCCCACTCTAACCCTCACTCGCTTAACACAAAAACACGTACGATAACTATCGTCATCAACGATGTTGCAAAGCACGTGCCAAAAATTAAACTGAAGGGTTAAATAATGTTAAGAAATCAACAAGCCTTGATTTCCAAGAGATTACCAAGTAGCATCAGGATAAGTTCGCGCTAAGCTTTGCATCTCACCGAGAATGTAACCTAACTGAGAACTATGGACCCCATAGCGTCCTCCGGTCTGCATCCACAGTTCAGGAGAAGGCATTACTAGCGTCGCCATTTTTAGGACTTCTGCGACCTTCTTTACCCATGCATCTTTGAAGGATGAAAAAGCGGGTAAATCGTCTTTAAGTACTTCGAAAATAGGGTGTTCTTCAAAAAGCTCACCACTCCACATCCACAGGTCATCAATGCTTTTCTGCACCTTAGCATGACTTTCTTCTGTGCCATCTCCAAGACGAACCACCCATTCTGCGCTCCATTGTGCCTGGTAGGCGATTTCCTTAATGGCTTTCTCAGCGATACCTCGTAATGCTTCATTGTTGCTGCTACGAAGTGCATCGTAGAGGTAGAAATTGAAGGTATCAATAAAGAAACTGCGCACTACGGAATCTCCCCAGTGGCCGTTTGGCTGCTCAACCAACAGTGCATTTCTAAACTGTAAGTGATCACGGAAATACGCCAAGGTATCTTCTGTGGTATCACCCCCTTCTAATCGAGCCAATTCTTGATAGAGCAATCTAGCTCGACCAATATGATCTAGGGCCGTATTGATAATAGCTATATCCTGTTCTAGAACAGGGCCGTTTGAACACCATTTACTGAGTTGTTGTCCTAGAACTAGTGAATCATCAGCCAAGAAATAGAAATACTCCTTGAGCGCCTCTTCCTTTGTAAAATCTCGTTTTACACCGTTTAACCAACCTCCTGCCATGGCTTACATGTGCTCGACATCGTCTGGGATGTCATAAAAGGTTGGATGGCGGTACACCTTATCATCTGAAGGTGTAAACAACGGATCTTTTTCATCTGGTGAGCTCGCCGTAATTTCTTCGGACGGAACTACCCAAATACTAATACCTTCAGAACGTCGGGTATATACGTCTCGGGCGTTTTTAATGGCCATATCAGCGTCGGCAGCATGTAAACTTCCTACATGTTTGTGGGATAGGCCATTTTTACTTCTGAGAAAGACTTCCCAAAGTTTCCAATTTGATTCACTCATAGCGGTAGCGGTTAGGTATTAAGCAGCTGAAGCGTCGCCTTGTTTGCGAGCGGCTTGTTTTTTAGCGTAAGCATTTGCAGCCTCACGCACCCAGGCACCCTCTTCGTGCGCTTTTACGTGGTGAGCAATGCGCTCCTTGTTACAAGGACCGTTGCCTTTAATTACATCGTAAAATTCAGCCCAATTGATTTCCCCAAAGTCGTAATGACCACGCTCCTCGTTCCATTTTAAATCTGGATCTGGAATGGTCAGACCAAGGTATTCTGCTTGAGGAACAGTTTTATCCACGAACTCTTGACGAAGGGTATCGTTGCTCTTACGCTTGATTTTCCATCTCATGCTTTGCTCTGAATTTGGACTGTTGTCGTCAGAAGGACCAAACATCATCAGCGAAGGCCACCACCAACGGTTCAAACTTTCTTGAACCATTGCTTTTTGTTCTGGTGTTCCTTGGGCCAATTTCATCACTACCTCATACCCCTGTCTTTGGTGGAAGCTTTCTTCCTTACAAATCTTCACCATTGCGCGTGCATAAGGACCGTAAGAGGTTCTTGTTAGCATCACTTGGTTTTGGATCGCAGCACCATCAACCAACCAGCCAATAGTGCCCATATCTGCCCATGATGGAGTAGGGTAGTTAAAAATGGAGCTGTATTTCGCCTTGCCGCTCTGCAGGTCGGCAATCATTTTTTCTCTTGGTTCCCCCAATGTCTCTGCGGCAGAGTAGAGGTAAAGCCCGTGACCGGCCTCGTCCTGTACCTTTGCAAGCAAAATCAACTTTGCACGAAGCGAAGGCGCTCTGGTAATCCAGTTTGCCTCTGGTTGCATCCCAATGATTTCACTGTGGGCGTGCTGAGAGATTTGGCGGATGAGGGTTTTGCGGTACTTTTCAGGCATCCAGTCCTTCGGCTCTACCTTATTTTCGGCGTCCACATAGGCTTGGAATTTGTCCTCTAAAGAAACGTTGGTTCCCATATTCTGTGTATTTGGTTGCTTACAAAGTTAAAACACAACAAGGTATCTCCTGTTATGGTTTAAAAATCGGGCTTACCTTTACCCTTCAAATTACGAAGCATGCTGAAGTTTTTCAAGAAAAAGAAAGATGAAAAGCCGTCATTGATGGCGGAATCGACCAAATCTACAGATACATCATTTTACCCGCTAACGATCTCTGAAGTACGCAGAGAGACTGAGGACGCGGTGAGTATAGCATTTGATGTGCCATCTGAAAACAAGGATAAATTCACGTTTTTACCGGGCCAATACCTCACCTTAAAAACAACCATTTCAGGAGAGGAAGTTCGCCGTTCATATTCAATTTGTGCAGCTCCAAGCGATGGAGAGTTGCGCGTTGCGGTAAAAGAAATAGAGGGTGGAAAGTTCTCTACTTACGCGAATCGCGAGCTAAAAGAAGGAATGAGGTTGGAGTCAATGCCGCCTATGGGCAACTTCAAATGGGAACCCACTGGTTCTGCTTCACACGTTGTAGGTTGGGCTGCAGGTTCAGGTATTACGCCAATTATGTCTATTGCTAAAACAGTATTGGAAAGCGATTCAAACAGCACGTTCACGCTGTTTTATGGCAATAAAAATAGTAATAGCATCATCTTCAAGGATGCCTTGGAGGACCTTAAGAACATTTATGTTGATCGTTTGGAAGTACACCACATTCTGAGCCGTGAAGATCAAGGTAGTGATGTGACTAAGGGCCGCATTGATGGCGAAAAGGTCAAAGCATTTAATGAGAAGTTTTTCGAAGTAGGAACGACCACTGCGCATTTCTTATGTGGACCATTGGGAATGATTGAAAGTGTAACCGAAACCCTAGAGTCGTTGGGTACGTCTAAAGAAAAGATTCACTTTGAATTGTTCAACACAACCTCAGCTGGTGCGGCCAAGAAGGAAGTTACTTCGACCGTTTCCGGAGCTTCTGCCGTAACGGTGATTTTGGACGGTGAGGAGACACATTTCGAAGCAACAGGTAAGGAGTTCATTTTGGATGCAGCCTTAGATGCAGGAGCTGATGTTCCTTATGCATGTAAAGGCGCGGTTTGTTGTACTTGTCGCGCTAAGGTCCTAGAAGGATCTGCAGAGATGGTGATGAACTATGCACTAGTAGACGATGAAGTGAAAGACGGGTATATTTTGACTTGTCAGGCACACGCTACAAGCGAAAAGGTGGTAGTGAGCTTCGATGAGTAAGAGCAGTCCTAGAAAGAACGGCGTCTCCGACGAACCGGGTCCTTCTCACCACGAGAAAAAACCCAAGAATGCCAAGGATTACAACATTGGCAAAGGCGCTAAAAAGCGTATGAATAAGACAAAAAAATACGGCACAGGCGGCCGTAAAAGGAAATAAAAAAGCCCGGCTTTTGAGCCGGGCTTTTTGTTTACTTCTTCCAAGTGTTGTTGGTAATGTCTATGTCTAGAAGACGTTGACTAGGGTCTATTTTGACCTCAACAACTTCTTTACCCTTAGAAGGGATTTTGAATTCGTAGGTTGGATGTGTCCATGCCCATGGTTCGAGCACATCGTATTTAGGATCCTTTTTGGCACCGTACATGCTGACTAGAGGGATGTTGTAATACTCAACCAAACCACCTGCATAAACAACTTCTACATCTAAAGGCATAGGGAACTTACCCTTGCGCTCGAAAAGCACTGTGGTGCCGTTCATAATAGGGCTTACCTCAGATATGCCATAGTCGATAGATTTGACTTGATCTTTATAATAACTCAAGTACCAGTCCAGCTCTAGGTCGCTTTCGCGCTCCATGATGCGTAAGAAATCATATGGTGTTGGGTGTTTGAATTGCCAAGCGTTCCAGTAGCGCTTCATACCACGGGCGAAAGCCTCTTCACCGATGATGTATTCTAGTTGATTCAAGAACAATGCTCCGGCGCTGTAGCTATTGATGCCATATACCATGTTGTAGTTGAAGTGATCTGCTGGCGTGCTGAGCGGCTCTCTTAATCCAGAAGTATCTAGATAAACGTAGTTTCGGTAAGCACCAACGTGTGGGTTCTCTGCGTTGTGTTCAAACAGCATATTCATGCACTCTTCTTCAGCATAGGAAGTAAAGCCTTCGTCCATCCATGGGTGGGCGGCTTCGTTGGTAGCAAGGACACCGTAATACCAGTTGTGTGTGGCTTCGTGAACAAATAGCCCTGTGAACCCTTCAAAATTATCGCCACCGCCTAAAATCATGGTACACATTGGATATTCCATACCGCCATCACCGCCTTGAATGATGGAGAATTGAGGGTAAGGATAGCGACCAAAATGGGCAGCCATAAAATCAAAGTAGCGCTGTAGGTAGTCCGTTTTTAGCAGCTCCCAATTCGCTTCGTTTGCCGTTTCAGGATCAAACAAAAGATGGACCACCGGACCGTTTTGAATGTCGATCTGTTGGTGTACATAATCTGGATCAGCGGCGAATGCAAAGTCATGAACGCGCTCTGCTCTGAAGTGCCAGCGGCGCTTTTTGTTCTTGCGAACGCGCACCTTTTTAACACCACCATATCCGAAACCAACTTCGTCAGGGTTTTGGAGCACACCTGTTCCACCAATCAGGTAATCGCGATGCGCATCAATGGTTACGTCGAAATTCCCCCATACACCGTAAAATTCGCGACCTACGTATTGATCTGGGTGCCAACCGTCCTCATCGTACTCAGCAAGCTTAGGGTACCATTGGGTCATGGTAAAATCGATCCCCTCTTTATTATCGCGACCTGAACGACGAATTTGCTTTGGAACTTGAGCTTTCCAGGCCAATTCGAACGTCGTCGAGCTGCCAGGAAGCATAGGTTCAGCGAGCTCTGCCTTGAGCACTGTTCCGCTCACCGACCAGGACATTTCTATACCGTTTTGAGTCAGCATTTGAATGTCTTGATAGCCGATCTCATCCTCGCCCAAACCATAAATGCGGTCTTGAACGCGACGGTCTGGGTCCTTAATAGTGCGGCTACGGACATCCATCATGCTCTCGGGTTGGAAGGCGTTGAAGTACAGGTGGAAGTACGCCTTACGCAAGGTGTCCGGGCTGTTGTTTGTGTAGGTGATTGTGCTCGTTCCGTCGTATTGATGCGACTCTACATCGAGGTCGACGTGCATCTTATAGTCGACGGCCTGTTGCCAATATTGAGCTTGTGCGCCTATTGCGCCAAAAATGAAAAGAAGTGAAAGGAGTTTTCTCATTTGTTGTGGATTACATAAAGTGTTCTAATCGGCCATTGTCTAAAAGACGTGGTCCTTTTTCAGTCATTTGAAGGGTACACACCTCGCTATAGGCATCGTGTTCCAAGAACAGGTGGTAGCCTTTTTCGGCGGCTTCGGTAAATATTCTTTTGCGCTCATCAAGAGTGATGAGCGGTCGGGTATCGTAACCCATCACATAGGGAAGTGGGATATGACCTGTAGAAGGCAAGAGATCTGCCATGAAAACAACGGTTTTCCCCTTGTATTCGAGGATTGGGCACATCTGAGCATCTGTATGTCCGTTGACTACAAAGGCATCAAAACCCAAACCGGTATCTATCCTATGGGCATCTTCTGCCGCGTCAATAAATTTCAGTTGTCCGCTTTCCTCGAGCGGCAAGATGTTCTCTTTGAGGAAGCTTGCCTTTTCGCGAGCGTTTGGCTGGGTGGCCCATTTCCAATGACGGGCGTTGGTCCAATAAGTAGCGTTTTTGAAAGCAGGCTCATAACCTGTTCTGTCTTTGTTCCATTGCACAGCTCCTCCGACGTGGTCGAAGTGCAGGTGGGTCAGAAATACGTCGGTAATGTCATTTCGGTTAAAGCCAAGGGCCGCCAAAGAGGCATCTAGACTATGGTCGCCGTGTAAATAGTAATGACTGAAGAATTTTTCGCTCTGCTTCTCACCTATACCGGTGTCTATTAATATGAGCCGATTGCCGTCTTCAATAAGTAGCGAGCGCATCGCCCAGGTACAAAGGTTTTTCTCGTCAGCAGGGTTGGTTCTTTCCCACAATCCTTTGGGAACAACGCCGAACATAGCGCCGCCATCTAGTTTAAAATTGCCAGTGTGAATAGGGTATATGGTCATCTTGGATAGGATTTTTCCCGAAGGTACAAAAGCGGCAGGGTTAAATGCGAAGACTTCATAGTTAAACAATTTAACAGGTTGATAGTTAAGTGTATGCACTCTGAACGCGCATTCAACAAATTAAGAGAACACAGTTAGCTAGGTGACTTTTAGCACGCCCTAAGAAAGCGGAATTGGTCATGTTAGCATAACGAACAAAACTATTTACTCTATGAGCGCGAAAGAATTGGCACAGAACATTCAGCAATTCGAAGCACCAGCTCCCATTTCTTGGAAGCAATATTTAATTAATGGCGAAATGCACACTTGGGACGGTGAAATGGAACAAGTGTACAGCCCGATGGGTCCTGTTTCCGCCGATGGTACAACAAACAGGCAATATCTAGGAGAAGCTCCAACACTAGATGAGGCCGCAGGGCTGAAAGCGCTGGCAGCAGCCAAGACAGCGTACAATAACGGCCGTGGCTATTGGCCAACGGCGAGTGCTTCAGAGCGTATAAGTGCGATGGAGAAGTTCTTGGAGATCATGAAGACCAAACGTGAAGAGGTAAGTACTCTCCTGATGTGGGAGATTGCCAAAAACAAGAGTTCTGCGTACAAGGAATTTGATCGTACTGTTGATTACATAGAAGATACAATTGAGGAGTTTAAGGAGCTGAACAGGCGCGGTTCGAAAGTTGCGCGAAAAGGTGCAATTATTTCTCAGGTGAGACGAGGACCGTTAGGTGTTGTTCTCTGTTTGGGCCCTTATAATTATCCTTTAAATGAGACCTTCTGTTTGCTTATTCCATCTGTATTGATGGGTAACACGGTGGTATTCAAGCCAGCGAAATATGGCGTGCTTTTGTTAACGCCACTGCTTGAGGCATTCCAGGAAGCCTTCCCTGCGGGAGTGGTCAATATTCTCTTTGGTCGCGGTCGTACTTTGGCAGGACCAATTATGAAAACAGGCGACGTTGATGTGCTGGCGCTCATTGGTAATTCAAAAAGTTCTAATGCTCTAGTTGCACAACACCCTAAACCAAACAGGTTGCGTCAAGTGCTGGGTCTGGAGGCCAAGAACCCGGGAATTGTGTTTGATGACGCCAATGTAGATCTGGCAGTTAAACAATGTGTGAATGGGGCTTTGTCGTACAATGGTCAACGCTGTACTGCCCTGAAACTCATTTTCGTTCATAAGAACGTCAGTGGTGAGTTCATGAAGAAATTCAGCAGTGCTGTAGACGCATTAAAATTAGACCACCCAGAAACAGACG
>Ga0209654_1000203_pt1 | contig 62397 bp, 73 predicted proteins | sample SaaInl1SG_22_DNA_FD_184646 | JGI IMG/M metagenome (GOLD analysis project Ga0209654, IMG submission 184646) | Marine microbial communities from expanding oxygen minimum zones in the Saanich Inlet - ESP_161SG_22_DNA (SPAdes) (version 2) | ecosystem: Environmental > Aquatic > Marine > Intertidal... | reverse complement strand
CAAAAGCTAAAGACGAAGAGTCTCCATTAGCATATATTTTTCCAAGCCCTCCGCTATCGCTTAATTGAAGATTATAGCCTGAATTATAAGTTACCTTTATATCTCCTCCTTCAACGTCCAACTTAGCGTCAGGACTAGTCGTCCCTATACCTACGTTGCCGTTAGACCTTAAAGTTATTATATCAGCTTGAGCTCCAACACCTGTATGCGCTAATCCTATCGTTAATTGAGTTCTAGGCTCAACACCTGACACTTCCCATTGAGACAAATCAAATGTTGCAGAACCAGCATATACTACACCACTAATACCGTCTCTAGCTAATGTTAGCACATTGCTTCTTGTAGAATTTTGTTCCGCTGACACAGAACTTATTAATGCTCCGGTTTGTGAAAGAGTTAAGCTTCCGATATCACTAACAGTTCCTCCAGCGTGCAGTTTGGCAATTGGATTAGTCGTTCCGATCCCTACGTTACCTGCTGAGGTGATGCGCATTGCTTCATTACCTGCTGATACAAATCTTAGATAGTTTGACGCACCTACACCTCCTATATTAGTTCGATTGATTCCTCCACCGTCATAGGAAAAAAGTCCATACGTAGACGTGACGTCAGAATCTCTAAGGTATATCGCAGCACCAGTTGATGATTGAATATCTAAAGCTCTTCCATACGACAATGTATCGGTAGGACTAGTCGTCCCAATACCGACGTTGCCAGCACTATCTAAGGTCATATTAACCTTATTGTTTGGAGCTAGTCTTGTTCCAAAATGTAGCTTTCCACCGCTTGCAGTAGACCATATATACCCATCACTAGAATTGAACCCAAAACTCATCCCGGCTAAATTACTTGATGGTCTAAAGAAAGCTGATGTTTCAACAGTAACACCGAAGAATGTATTTGTATTAGATGCATTCCCTATTACGTCTAATCTTAATTGAGGATTAGTCGTCCCGATTCCTACGTTGCCGCTAGTATTAATGACCATATCCGGGGAAGCTCCGTTTGAGCCAAGCCGAAGACTATTCCCAGCGGTAGCAAATACAGTTGCGTAACCGGTATCCCAGGTTAACCCCCCATAGGCAGTTGAGTAGTTGCCCCAATATGAAACGGCACCGGAGTTAGTCCATAGTGCATTACTACTAAAAGTGCCATTTACTGACAGCTTTTCAGCAGGACTAGTTGTCCCGATACCTACGTTGCCTGCTGAGGTGATGCGCATACGTTCAACACCGTTAGTAGATGTAGCGAGAACACCGTCACCTGGCTTCCAGAATCCTGTATCTTGGTCTCCTGCGAAGGTATATGTTGGAGAACCTACACTTCCATCGTCTGCAAAAAATCTTGCTCCCCATATTTGACTCCATTTGTTAGAGCCGCCACCGAGTGTATAAGTATTATTAACAGAAGGAGTAATAGACCCTAAAACACTCATAGCTCCTTCTATATTTACAGGACTCCTAAAGTTTATTGGTACAGGACTTGTAAGAAGTGTAAGGGAGTTGTTTATCTCAGTATTTAAAATTGCTGAAGTATTTGAGTTTCTATAAGGAACAACTATTAACCCGTCTCCTGTAGTATTGTTATAATATCCATCAAAGTAGTACGCAACTGCAGCTGTTCTGTATGTAGGTATTAATGCTATATACTTTATTCCGTTATAGTAACAAGTGTAAAGAGCACCACTCCCATTTTTTCCAATTAAATTGTATCTTGTTGAAGTATAAGCTGATTCTGTTAATACTTCATACTCATCACTAATCAATCCTGCAAATGAACTACCTCTTGTTGCGTAAATCTTTCCAGCAGCCATATTAAGATTAATAGTCGTACCATCATATATTGGATGTAAAAGAATTACGTGCTGGTTATAATCTCCTGCGTACCCAACATATTTCTGCAAAGCTCTTCTAACATTCTGACTGGATACCCCCCAAAAATTGTAAATATTTTCTTTGATATCAATAGGTGCTGTAGGTGCTGTAAGACCAACACCGATATACCCGTTTGACTGAATACGCATTCTTTCTGTAAAAGTTGCGTTACCACTACTCCCTGAAGGAGTTGTTCCAAAAGCAACGTACTGGTCGGTTGAAGCATTTGAAGCTTTTAATTTAATAGCTCCTCCTGATCCTAAATTAACATTGTCAGCTCTTAAAACGCCTTCAATAATAGCGTCTCCTTCTAAATGTAACTTAGCTGTAGGACTAGTCGTTCCGATACCTACGTTGCCGTCCCTGTCAATTAGTAATTTTGTTGATTCAACACTACTTATAAAGGTGTTTACTTTAAAATCTCCTGTTCCTCCACCTATGTTAGCGCTTCTTATTGACCATCCGTGACCGCCTGCATCAGTAGTCATTTCAAGCACAGCGTCTCCTGTTTCTCCTACATCATTGTCGCTATCTCCTGCTATTCTTATTATTGCATTCCCTGTGTTAGAGACCTCTAGCTGTCTACTAGGACTATTTGTCCCGATCCCTACAAAGTCATTAAACTGAGCAACGTTTCCAAATACAATATTCCCGCCACCGCTATATATTAATGGAGTTACTAAATACGTGCTAGCCCTAACTGTTCCACTCACGTCCAACTTGAACGAAGGACTAGTCGTTCCGATTCCTACGTTGCCACCGTTGTCAATGTTGAATCGGTAAGAGCCGTCTGTTCTATTGAAAATTCCATAGCCAACAGATGTAGCACCTACAGACCATAGCTCAGACGCTGCACCTTTGATGTCAATCCAAGAACTGTTACCAGTCCCTTGGAAGTAGGCTACTTCATTAGCTGAGTCTACAACGTGAAGTTTTTTTAAAGGACTAGTCGTTCCGATACCAAGCCCAGTCGCAGTTAAACGCATTCCTCTTGTAGCTGCACCTGTTATTCCTGTAGGCACAAAAGAAAGGTAATTTGTTGCTGCGTATATTGTTGGAGCTGATGCAGAATACAAACCTCCCCATTGTAAATTGTTACCGTTTTGTATTACAATCCCACCTTCTACGTGAAGTTTATCTAAAGGACTAGTCGTCCCTATACCTACGTTGCCTGAAGAATTGATACGCATTCTTTCAGAGCCTGCTGTTTCAAATCTTATATTAGAATTATCTTCTATTTGTATTCTTGAAGCAGTAGAATCATCTCCAAGGATTAAACCCCCTGCACCCCCTTTAATATATAGATATCCATTAGATGAATAATGTTGTATAGAAGCTACAGCAGTAGATAGCGAAGAAGAGCCTATAAAGGAAGTTGCTCCGGAGGGATCAATACGCATTCTTTCTTCTTGAGCAGCGTTGTATGGTGATGTATAAAAAGCTAATCCTGAACTAAACGTTGTTGTGCTTGTTCCGTTTCCAGTTTCACAAACCGCTATAATACTTGCCGCTGTTCTTGCACCTATGCCTGAAGTGTCTGTTCCATAAAACTCAAGCTTACCTAATTGATCATCTACACCCCAACCTGTTTTTGATCCTGCTCTAATCCTTAAGAGCCCCGAAGTAACAGGATTATTTGCAGAAGCTTCAGATGAATATGTATCTATATACACTCGGTCAGAAACATCTAACTTAGCACCTGGTGATGTTGTTCCTATACCTACGTTGCCTGAAGAGGTGATGCGCATACGTTCTGTGTATCCTGTGGCAAAGCGTAAATCAACAGAACCTTTTGTCCCAACTTCCGCCAGTGTCGTATTTGACGCAGGCAAACCCAAGTATAGTTGGTCTCCCTCAAATGATTGGTAAACTTGTCTATCGGCTGCATCCTTTGTCAATCTTATTACCGACCCGCCGCCACTAGTAGTAGCTGACGTAATTTGAAGTCCAGTTGAGCCGGTTGCATTCGCAGAAAGGAATGTTGTTGACCGAGTTGTCCCACTTACATCAAGCTTAGCTCCAGGACTAGTCGTCCCGATCCCTACGTTGCCTGTAAAAGTTGCATTTTGTGAAGAGTCTAAGGTTAAAGAATCAACTAAGCTAGCACCTTGTTGTACTTTTATCTTTAATCCGCCTTGATTTGCATTTTCTAAATATGGCACTAATGAATAAAACCCTAATCCACCTAATCCAGGATAAAGAGTACTTGTCCTGCCGTAAATTTCTCCATTTACTGTTAATGTATCATCAAACCTACCTGTCCCACCTACATCTAACTTAGCCCCAGGACTACCCGTTCCTATACCGACGTCCCCGTCAATTTCAACGTCCTCTAAGAATTTAATTGCCATATTTTATTTTAACCTATTAATTTTACCATTACCGTAGCATCATTTGTAGCTATAGGACTTGTTGTATTTATTGAGACTGTATTTGTATCTGTTCTCTCTACCCCCACCATCAAGGTGTCATAAGGGGATGAGTTAGATATAACTTGAACCATTACGTTCCTGCTGCCTAAGCTGTGTGTTACATTTATTTGAGTACTTGTGCCATCGCCAATAGACTGAGCATACTCTCTTGAAGTGACTACATTAGTAGAAGCTGTTGTAAAGTCAGTAACCTGACTTGAAGTTATAGCGATGCTCTGTGCAGACCTTGCAGTAACCCTACCTTTATCATCAGTTGTGATAGATAAAGACTCAGATGCAGATCCTACGCTACCAGCACCTGCCCCCGTGTTAGGCATACTAACTTCACCCGCTGAGACACTAAGCCCACCCGCATTTGGGAAGCTTGCAACACCTTTAACAGTTTCAGTCGCAACGTCAATATTATTCTGTACGTCCGTCCAATTTGCTTCCGTCGTTGGGGTGTCTATTTCAGCGATGATTAAATCACCAACCTCTAAGGTTGTTGAGAAAAATCCTGACCCGTCTCCCGCTACAGTAACTGCATATGTCCAGCCTTGCAGTACCCCCGCAGATGGAGGTGCAGCACTTGCATCATACCCCCCTTGGAATATTAATGCACCTGACCCCGCTAATGCAGAATCTACATATGTCTTAGTAGCCGCATCTTGTGCTGATGTTGGATCTGCTAAACTAACAATTTTTTGACTGCCTAAATCTACATCATCTACTGCTGCTCCCCATTTATCTAATGAAATGTCAGTAGATAATATTTGCCCGTTACCACCTTTATTTACAATAATGGTATCTGTGCTCTTGTCCCAAGTTGTTTTAGAAGGCAACTCAGTTAAGTCAAGATTTACTGTAATCGTATCCGTAGCACCACTAACTGTATCGATCCCTAATGAACCTGAAATAGTTAACGTGTCAGCATCTACAATTTGTTGCGTTGTGCCTGAGTCCGCTGATATAGCGAAAGACGACATTGTCCCCGTTGTAGTCGAGTATCCCTGTAGCTTCACCCAAGCAGTCGAAGCTGCTGAAGTAGAATCATTACCTGCAGCGACTGTACCAACTATAGGTGTTGTACTAAATGTTTTTGTCCCTGCAATAGTTTGGTCACCTGATGTCCTTACAACCGTACTGTCTACAGCAACATCATTTGCATTTGCAGTAATACCGTCACCCCCAATTACATTTAATGTAACTGCACCTGAAGTACCACCGCCTGTCATACCTGACCCCGCCGTGACTGCCGATATATCACCCGTACCGTCTAAAGAAATCCAAGCAGACCCATTGTAGTATTTTAAACTATTTGAGCCTGAATTGTAAATGATTTGACCCGCACCCAATATGTTACCACCTGTTGGGTCAGTAGCCAATACTTGCAATAACGAATTTTGTAACTGATTACCCTCTAAGGATATATTATCTAAATATTTAATAGCCATAGTATTTTTTTTTATTTTTTTTTATTTTTTTTTATTAATTAAAAAACGCCTTACCTGAAAAATCAGAACTAAACGTTAAAGTCGCTTGGTTAACACTGTTATACTCTACCGATCCTACAACAATAGAATTCGCAGAGTCTACAACTGTTACAGAAGGGTATTTATCTAAATTGTGAGTTACAACCCAAGTAGATGAAGGTGCACTCTGTGTATAAACAAAATTCTTGTCAGATGGAAGGGTTTCTATTTGAAGTAAAGATATTAGATAGTCTGATGCTTCCTCAAAACCTCCTAAGCTAGATAACAATGTTAGCCCTATATCCCAAAAATTTAATTCATCAACATCCTGCACAGCAGAATCCCATTTATATATAGCCCAATTGGTTATATCCTCTGCGTTTGTTATTAATACATAAGACCCAATTAATGGGGATGTATAGAAAGTGCTAACTGGGGAAACACTACCCTTTTGAAATTTACTTATCTTAAAAGATGATACATCACTAAATGGTACAATTGGCTCAGTGGCGGGGACAGAAAAAGAAATTGTCCCACTTTGCCTAAGATCCCCTAATTGCCAATCTTGATACATATATCTTAAAGATTGGGAATCTATCTTATTTGAAGAATTTAAAAAGTTAGCTACCTTGTTAGGGGTAAAATTTTTAGTAGCATTTTTATTAGATACATCACTACCTATCCATTTATCATTGCCAGTTACAAGATCATCTATAGGGTATGTACTTATTCTCGCCATTTTTTAACGCTTTATTTTACATACAAAGGTACAATTTTTAAATTATTGATTTTATATTTGTAAAATGAAAGATAATATAATATTGATATCATACATTGCTTTTATATTTTTAGGTGTGGTATTAATAGAGACACATATATTAGACGATGAGTTCCAAAAAGACTCTGTAGAAATCACTCCTGACAAAATAAGCCCTGATACTACCTACAAACAAATAGATAGCCTACAGATTATATCAGACACAATAGAAGTATACTATGAGACAAAAGTTCAAAATTATCGCATTCTTCCTACTAATCAGCGAGTTGAGTTATTCGCAGAGCGTATTAGTAGACAATAACGGAGATACATTAGTAGCTATTACCATCCAACAGATGGATGATATATACGTTGAGCTGATCCAAAAAGATAGCCTAGTCGCTCAAAGCGAAATAAGCCGTTCTAAGGAGCTTAAACTGTATGAGATAATAACTATTGCGGAATATAACCTAAAGTCCTGTGAACAGGCTTTAAATGATGCTACAGAAATAAATACGCATCTTGTATCCGACAACAAGGAGAAGGGTGTAAAAATTAAGCGTACTAGAAAAATAGCTGCATACGCTATCTTGTTTGCTATTATTGAAGGCTTAGTTATTGCTGTCCTTTAGTATCCTTCTTTTGATACATCAAAACTTGGGCAAGCCTTTGCAGAGAATTCGTTATGACCGTGTACGGTGCTGCCCGGATACTTATCCTTTAATTCTTTTATAAGCCATATTAACGCTTCTTTCTGCTCAGGGGTTCTTGTATCTTTAGGCTCTTTATAATCTTTGTCCATACCACCTGCATAGGCTATCCCTATACTATTTTTATTTTGCCCTTTTACGTGAGCCCCTGTTTTTGATTCAGGTCTACCTACCTCTACCGTTCCGTTCAGTGTGATAAGGTAGTGGTAGCCAATATCGCTCCACCCGTTATGACCTACGTGCCAATCTCTTACCTCTGCTACACCTACATCCCTGCCTTCAGGGGTAGCCGTGCAATGGATGATTATCTTATTGATTTCTCTCATTTCTTTGTAAATTTATCTAATGATGTTAAGCCAAAAGCACCAAACGCAAATAACGCTACTGCCTGAACCAATGTGTCGGATGGCTTTATTGATTCGTGTGAAAACGTATTTGCTACAAGGGCAATAACCAATGCAACAACGCACACCATACCAGCTACACGTTTGGATGATGTTGTTCCTTTTTCGTCTTTAAATAATCCTTTCATCTGTCTTTCAAACGATCATTTTCCTTCTCCAAATATTCTACTTTAACTCTTAAAGCTGACACCTCCTGAGTAAGTTGTAAAACTTGGTCTCTCAACTCGTCTTTTTCATTACTGCTTGATGCCAGTAAAGACTCAAGATTTCTGACCCTGTTTTTTAAATCGTCTCTATACTGCACACCGTCATTGTTTTCATATTTGCTTTTTTTGTCCTCTGATTTTGCTTTTAAACGTGCTTCTAAAAACTTCCAAATACCAGCACTCCCAGCTACGGTTACAAGCGTTATGACTATTTGCGTTATGTTATCCATTTCTATGTATCTTTTCAGTTATTAATCTCTTCATACTCCCAAATGCAGCAAAAGTCAAAACAAACCACCCGTAGTGGGTTGGAGTGGGGAAACCTATTTGATACCAGTACATAATTGGTATGATAAAATATATGCTAAATGTAATTACAGAAGCTTTTACCCTGCAATTTATATCCTCTTGTGACACACAGTATAGTTGGTATAACCCTGAAAATATAATTATAAGTCTAAAAATATACAAGCCACCTAACTCAGCACCAACACATAGATGCGTCATTGTTAAGTTTGCCAAAGCTAAAGTAATTTCAGTTGGTTGACTATCACTAACCATCCATATGTCTTTGAGTCTTTTAAGCATTTTTAATCATTTTTTCTTTAAAAACTCGAACCGTATTCCAAAACGCAAAAAACATTATAATAACCCATCCAGTCCGCGAGCCTGTCATAAGCCCCGCCATACTCAAATTGATAACCGTCATTATAGCCACAAGCGTAGCAATCTGAACCGCTATAAGCCTGAAGCGTAGCGACCCCTTCCATATCACCGCCCATAACTGGAATAGCCCAGCACCGCAACCGCAACAAATTAACAATATACTTGGATTATGAAACTCAACGATTAGTGCAAGGGGTAAGCAAACAACGTGACAAAATGCAATTAGCACTTCGTTTGGTTCACTGTCTGAATACCAGAATAACTCCTTAACCTTGTCTAACCCTCTTTTCATTGTTATCTACGACCAGTAAAATCAATAGATATGCTTATAGATAGACCCATAATTTACCAAAGAGCAATTATTTCGTCTGCTGCTGTTCCCGTTGCGAAAACTTTTACTACTTGTACAGGTAAGAACCCAACAGGTACATTTTTAAATGTAACCTCATCTCCACCCGATGTAACAACTTTAAGGTCGCCTGCTACACCAATATAAAGGACGCAGCCATTGTTCTCACCATCTCCTCCACCCACTGATGGTATGTTAGCCGTGTTAGAAGGAGTGACACTTGCCGCTCTATATGCTTGTAATTTTTGATATGCCATAATTTTATTTTTTTCTGCACTTACGTCCCTTGCCAATATTTTGGCATTTGAATTGACCTATTCGTGCTTTAAAAGTGCTTCTTTTCGCTCTTCTTCTAGCTTTCCTTACTCCTCTTCCCGGACCTTGAGCTTCCATTGGAGAGGCAGCTAGTGGTGTTGATTCTCTATACATCATAATCTTTATTTTTTAAAAGGGAACATTCTATTTAGTGTGTCTTTTCTTTCAGCGCATCCACAAGACTTACCTGTGGCTTTAGCTACCGTATCTACAACCTTTTTAATCCCCGTTGCTTTTGTAATTTTTTCTACTGTATCTCCTAATCCTTTTGATTTCATTTGGCTACAAATATACTAATATTTTCCTCGTCTACTTTTTGGTGAACTTTTCGTAGATCCACCTTTACCTGCCCATAATTTCTTACAAGACCAATAACGTGCACTTAGCTTGTCGTTAGCAGTTCCACACTTATGTCTAGCCTTAAATGACTTTCGTGCAGCAGCAGAGTAATTATGACCGTACCCCTTAGCACCAAAGTGAATTAACTTTTCCTTGCCGCCTGCACAAGCCTTAACCATTTTTTTCTTACCTGCTCTATCGCTACTTCTAACAACATTGCACTTCATTTTACTTTTCGTAGCCATTATCTTTTAGTATATTTTTTAGTTACTTTTCCTGCTTTAGTATTAGACACAACAGTCTTACTTGATCTCTTCTTTTTCTTTGCAGTAGATGCTCTCTCAGCCTTAGTCATAGACTTAGCCTTAGCAAGTGGCAGACAGCGGTCAGGGTTTTTAGTATCCTTGCTTGTACCGCAAGCACCCTTAATAGAACCGTCAGTACCTATTCGTACCCACTTCTCATCTCTCCACTTCTTTAAAGCTCCCATTAGTAAGACTTCTTTTTACTTTGTCTATAGGCTTTCATAGCATCTCTTTTTGCTTTACCTTTTTTCCAAGACCCGGCAGCAAATCTTTCAGCTTGTTTCTTTCTTCTAAATTCATAAACTTCACCTGCTGCTAATGCTTCATTAAAAGTTTGAGGTCTTTCTTTTTCATTACCTTTGAATGTAATAGTAGGGGCAACATAATTTTTTTCATTGTTTACACCACCGGTATAGTCACTCATTAATACAGTTCTTTTTCTCCCTGATTTATTTCTATCAAGATTCCTTGCGTGTCTTTTTCTAAATTTTTTTATTGTATCAGGCATAATGTTATTTTTTACTCTTCTTAGCGTAGTTAGGGTCTTTGCAATACTTGCTTGCAGCCATATTCGCATATGCCGAAGGATACGTGTCAAAGGTTCGCTTTGCCCAAGCTATACCTGCTGAACATATCTTATTGCTTTTCTTTTTAGTCCTACCCGCCATTATTTCTTTTTACCGCACTTAGCGTATACGCTGTTTTTAATTTGCTTATCTGAAGGTAAACCTAGTTTCTCAACTTTACCTTTCATTTTTTTACTTAGAGCGTATCCTGCCGGTTTTAATACTTTTTTCATTATGATTTCTTTTTATATGAGGGTTTATATCCTAATTGCGGTATTCTTCCAAATCCTCCCAACCCTGATATATTACTAAATGGCGTGGCAGCTTTACGTCTTCTCCCCGCAGGGCTGTCTTTCTTAGCAGTCATCGCATTGAAACGCTTTATAGCCTTATTTTTAAAGTTTATTCTGTCATAATCCTCCTTTGTTTTGGCTGTTATAGCTTCCTGAGAACCTACTTTAAAAACTCTTCTAGCCCCCGATCCTCTTTTTATTCTATCTTTAGACATTTTTTTATATACCTTTGTCTGCAAATTTAATATATTTTATTTTATGCCTAAAAACGACTACTTAAAATATTGGAAAGTAATACGATCTTTCGCTAAGGCTAAATACAAGCTGAACACAGCAGACCTAGATATGCTATTTTTCCTGTACTCTGAGAAATATTTCGGTAAAAAACAGTTTAACGAATTCGATAATCTACTATCTTGGGATGTAAATAGGTTTAGTAGGCTACTCCGTGACGGATGGATAAGCGTATTTAGAAAACGCCAAGGGAATCAGAAGACATTGTACGAGTTATCGTACAAAGGAAACCGAATGATTTCCTCTCTTTATAATAAGTTGAACGGGGAGGAAATACCAACCAGCCAATCAGTAAACCCTATGTTCGCTAAGAACGTGTCATACTCCGATAAGGTATATCGGAATATGATCAAGAGTATGAACAAGTATATCAGAGAACAACGACAACATCATTCTCAGTAATGATGGTGTACGGTTCGTTCTCAATCAGCATTGTAAACCCTGCTCTCTTGTCGTAGTATATGCTGTCATCTTCTTTGATGACTCCTACTGTACTACCCGGCTTAATTACTAAACCCTTCTTATATCGCATCTGACTCGCATCTTCTGCGGATAACAACAACCCCGAGGAGGTTTTTATTTCCTCCTCGATTGTTTTAATTACTATGTATTTCCCTATTGGTTTCATTTCTCTTCGTAGCTTCTTGCCATTGTTATAATGGCGTTAGTGGATAGAATAGTTACTGCAACAGACACAGCGTTCTGTAGTGCGTTCTTGGTTACCTTCAATGGGTCAATAACACCCATCTTGTACATATCGCCCCACTCACCTGTCTTAACATTTAACCCTTCGGTAGTATATTCATACATAAGTTTGTCGTGGGTTTCTTTAGATAATTCCAATCCCGCATTTATAAATATCTGCTCTAGTGGAGCACGAAGTGCTTTTGATAAAATTTCTCCTGCATACTCGTAATCGCAGAAAGCAGATTGTCTGTACAATGCTACTCCACCTCCTGTTACTATGCCTTCCTCAAGTGCTGAACGTACTGCACAGACAGCATCATCAATCCTGTCATACAGCTCCTTCTGTTCAAGGTCCGTCTTGCCACCTGCATATATAACTCCTATACCACCTGTCAATGATGCGATACGAGATAGTATAAACTCCTTAGCCTCTTTATTATTTGTGTTCTTATGCTGCTCCCATAGCTGCTCAACTCTCTCATCAATCATCTCGCTATGCACATCCTCATCCTTGATAATAATAGTTGACTTGTCACCTGCAATAATCTTAGCTGCGTGACCTAGGTCCGCCATCGTCATAATGCTCAGGTCATCACCTGTCTTCTCAGAGAAGTATGTCGCACCTACCGAGATAGCTATGTCCTGCATCAGCTCGTGCTGCTTGTACCCAAAGTTAGGTGGCTGCACCACACATACCTTCAGGTTATTCTTCATCACATTCGCTGCTAGTGTGTTCAACACATTACTAGAGCACGGTGCTATGATCAACAGCTTTTTGTTATCCTGTATGATCGGCTTAAGTATCTTCTCTATGTTTAGTATGTTGCCTATCTCAGCATCACTAACCAAAACATATGTATCCTCCAATATACACTCGTCCTTCTTCTGATCATTAATGAACATAGGACTAGAGTACCCTCTATCAACCTTTATACCTCGTGTAGATTCATAGTATGTCTCAGATGTCTGCGACCTATCTACGGTAACTATACCATTCTCCCCAACCTCTTTATATACATCGGCTATTATCTTACCTAACTCCGGGTCGTTATTTGCAGATATAGTTGCCACATCTTTGAGGTTTTTCTTTGTAACCTTCTTAGACGACTTCTTTAGGTTCGCAACAACATCCTCTGTTATTTTAACCATATCACGGAGTACCTCTGTCTTATTTGTGTCATCGATCAGATCCATACCCTTTAAAACCAAAGCCTCTGTCAATACAATAGCTGTTGTCGTCCCATCACCTGCTGATGACGCTGTACGTTCAGAAGCTTCCTTCATCATACGAACAGCCAAGTTCTCTATAGGGTCAATTAAGCTAACTGCCTTAGCTACTGTGACACCATCTTTGGTTACTGTGATCCCGTGTGTGTGGTTTGGTGATTCGATGAGTACAGTCTGACCTGACGGTCCTAATGTTGACTTGACTGCACTTGAAATGGTTTTTATGCCATTTATTAATTTGTCTCTTCCCTCCTGACCGAACTTTAAGTTCTTCGGAGTGTATCCGGATTCATTCATATTAAATTAAATTATTTGCAGCAAATATAATCAAATAACAAATACCAATGCAAAAAAGTAAGATGACGAAAAACTTTTTTCCCTATAGTAGTAGTAGTAGTAATAGTAATAATAATATTTTTTTTATCATATATTTAGAACTTAAAATCGTCATATCGTCATAGCTTATTAGTAATCAGGTAGTTAGTCAAAAAAAACCATCATAAAACCGTCAGAAAATCGTCAGAGATCGTCATAAAAAAGGGGAAACCCGAAGATTTCCCCTAAATAAACAATTTAACAATAAACAAAATTCTTCGGTTTTTTAACCGAAGAAAGATTTTTTGAGCTCACCTCGTGCAAATCCGTCAGCGATCATACTAACTTTTTCCATTCTCTTAATGGCTTTTTTAGCTGCTATTGCTTCTTGAATTCCCGTTGTGTTGTCTCCACGTTTTTTAAGATGTCCTTTCAACCTGTTTTTAATTCCCATCATAATCTTTTGTATTTAATATGTAAACTTAATAATCCTAAGTATAAAATAACCTCACTGTAATCAAAATCTTTATCAGATTCATAGTAAGAAAAACCTAATGCAAATCCTATGTATAATCTATTCTGCAAGCTTATAGTGTACTCCATATGCAAATATAGCATTTTAGTTATATATACTGTTTGGGTTCTATAGCAATATGACGCAACGTCCCCGAAAAGGAAACTGACTTTTTTTTTGGTGGTGGGGCAACCGTTTTAGCGGCTGCAGCCCGATTTTTTGGCGATTTTGTATCGGCCTATCAACCTGACCACCTACCTATAAAACAACCTTGCTCCACCGCGTATCACGTACACCTACCGCTGTTATTGTGGTGTGCTTGCTTGCTTGCTTGCTTGCTGCACATTTGTACAGACACACACGAAGACAAAGCACTACCCCTGTAACCAATTTTACCCGACGAAACAAAACGTAGTGTAAAAAGGTTTGATAATATCTTTATCCAAATAAATGCTCTGATGATAATATTATTATCCAAATACAATACAATTAAAAACTAACACAAAAAATTATTCTCTCTGATTATCAGTGAGTTATAAATTATTTTAGTTCATTTCTTGTTTATTACATTATTAATTTGCAATCTTTGTACATCAAATAACAAGGAAGTAACAAACAATAAATATAACAAAATGAAAAAAACAGTTAATTTTTACGATTTCGAGAGAGCATTTGGAAATGACACGTACAAAAATCAATTCACACACCAAGGTAAAAAAGCTTTATTCGATTACTTAGAAGAGTACGAAGAATCCACAGGAGAAGAGATAGAGCTAGATGTGGTAGCTTTATGCTGCGACTATGCAGAATACGATAGTATAGAAGACTTTTGGTTAGAATACGACCAAGAGGAGTACCCCGATATGGACGCTATAGAATATAACACTCAAGTAATAATGATAGACGACGAAGCATTTTTAATACAACAATTTTAAACAATTATGAACAAAAACAAAGTAATATGGATAGATGGCGAAAATCTATTCGTAGTAACCAAAGCCAAGACGGCAAACAAGAAAATTACAGATGGCAGTAAGATTGTACAGACGTACACATTTAGCCTTAAGCAATGGGTGTTAGCTACTACAAGCAAAGGCTTTAAGATGAAAGATTTCTTTTCTTTAGATGGCAGCAACTGCTTAGATTGTCCATTTAGTGTAGGCAACGGCAATGGCGGATGTTATACGCACAAATTTCAACAATATTCGGGTATGCTTATGATGCTGCGAAGTATAAAGGCAGAAGCACTAACACCTTTAGACAAAGCAAAGTATACAACTATAATGGATATGAGCCACAATACATATATCCGATTTGGCACGTATGGTGAGCCGTCTCTATTACCAATAGCATTGGTAGAGTCTATGACACTGCTAAGCAAGTCTTGGACGGGTTACACACACCAATGGAATAAAGAATGGGCAAACGAATTCGGCAAATTCTTTATGGCGAGTACGCACAATCAAGGAGAAGCAAATGCAGCAAGAGAGATAGACTATCGCAGCTTCATAGCTACCAAAGATGGGAGCGAAGATGCAGTAGGATGTCCCGCAAGTAAAGAAATGGGATTCGTAAGCAATTGTGCCAAATGTGGGTTATGCTCAGGCACAAAAGGTAAAGGTAAGAAAGATATTAAAATCTTAGAACATTAAAAAATATGACAACAGAACAAGCAAAGAAAGTATTAAAAGATGCAGGGTACTGCATAGAGAGTTTAACGCATATAAGCGACGTGCAGTCGCACTACAGATGCTCGGATAGTGATGCACTTGCACTGCTAGAAAACATATCTGAGACATTGAGCGAGCAGATAGATGACGAAGCGTATAGATTAGAGTATAGAGAGATATAAAAAAATGAAACAAAACGAGCAAGACAAGTTAATTGCTACCTTTATGGGGCATATTCTCACTACAGATGAGACAGGAAAGGAACAAGGTAGGATATTTGTAGAAGGCTTAGGCACTAAGCTACTACAAGATACTTATAGAGTCTCTTGGGATTGGCTTATACCTGTCCTTAAGCAGATAAGAGAGACCGTAAACACAAAGCTAAGTATAGATGACTTTGAATGTTATAGGGCAATGGAATTTAACTTCGATGTATTTGACTACTCTATAGAAGAGATATACAAAGAGGTGATTAAATTTTTAGAGTGGTATGAGCAGATAGATGACGAAGCATACAGATTAGAATACAGAGAGCTATAAAAAAGTGTACTATAGTACACAAACTAAAACAATAACATTATGAACAAATTACAAAAATTAAGTCAAGAAGACGATTACTCAACAGCAACCTCTCTTGAAGGTTATCTTCACAATACCACGTATGCTCAATTAATCGAAGCATTTGGTCAGCCAACATATAACCAAGAAAGTGGCGATGGTAAAGTTCAATTTGAATGGATTTTTGAATTCAACGGAGAGACCTTTACGCTTTATGATTGGAAAACATATGATGCACAATATACTATGGACGAGTTAACTACTTGGAACATTGGTGGGGAAACTAGCTGTGTTGATTTCTTAAACTATGTCGAAGAATTATTAATAAACAAATAAAATGAAAAAAATGAAATTAGATTACACAAAAATTGAAGACGTAGAGGTAGATGGGATAGACACGAGCGACTATCCCGACTTCTGCGATGCGTACATAGCAGCAGCTACGCACAAAGGGATAGATATGACACACGAGGAGCTAGATATATTAAATGAGGATGGCGACTACGTTTATGAAAAAACACTTAAACAATTATTATGAATATAAAATATGCAAGAGTTTGTGATATCACAGGCGAAGGAATGAACGAAGGATGGGTATGGGGTGATGGAACGTTCTACACTAAATACGAGAAAGATACTCTAGCTGAGTGTAGAAAGGATAGAGATTCGATACTATTTGGAATGGAAGAAATAACCATAAATGATATTATTGATTGGAATGATTGGAATGAGTTTTCTGAAGCGATAGATAGAGCAAAGAAAAACAAGGATACTGATGAGGACTTGTTGCTTATCGGGTATCAAACATCATACCTATACTATACAGAGTGGGAAGATGAAGATGAGTTTCAGTACGAGGAAATTAACGGAATATTAAAATATTTATAAATTAAAATTAGGATTAGAACGAGAATAGAACTAAATTTGCAAAACAATTAAACAATTATGATAAAATTAGAAACGATTAAAAGGATTGCCGATGATATCTTAAGTGATGTCGAATGGGTGAACGATAGCCATTCAGAAGCAGAGTATAAAGGGGTAAAGGATGGTCTTAATAGACTCATCAGACACATAGAATATACCCATAACGACGACCAGTTAATAAACGATGAACTAATAGCAGAATTTATGGGGTTGGAGGAACACAAAGGTTCATACTATATTAAGGGCGAATGGATTTACAATGTTGATTTAGAGTATGATGAATCGTGGGATTGGCTGATGCCCGTAGCTAATAAGATTATAAAGTCAAGAAATGAGCAGAATGCTAATTGGGATTTAAGAACCACTGATTTAAAGTATGCTTTACAAAGAACAAGCATTGATATGGTTTACAAAGCAGTAATAGAATTTATTAAAACATATAACAAAACAAAATGATAAATAGAATAATAAAATTCAACGATGGCTTTATCTTCCGAGATGTGACAGACATAGCAGAAAAAATGTACGGAGTAGATGACTTGTATGCAGTAGATGTAAGCGAACAAACGGAATCATTAATAACTCACGATACGGAGATTGATTACCATATAAAGTATGGCAGAAGAATATGTACAGAAGTAGGACATTTAGAATAAACAATATGAACAAAAATAGAGAACGGTTAACAATAGTAGAAGAGTGTAAGCTAATAGTATTACTCGAGCGTAATATAATAACACTACAAGAGCGTATAAATACAACTGATGATTTTTTTATTAGAGATATGTATACTAACGACATCAAAGAGTTAACAGATATACTAATAAAATTAAAATGAGAGATATAGAAAAAAAATACAACGTTACTAAGTGGGTTGCGGAGGTACAATATGAATACATCAGGGCGCTTGAGGCAACAATAAAGGAAAATGGTATTACTTCTGAAGATATACAAAAAGTATCCGAGAAGCTGAAAAGCAAGGATTATGAAGACTTTAAGGTTTCTAAATCATTGAACATTGAAAGTGCAATGGCAGCCGTTTGCAAGTACTATAACGCAGATAGTAGGGATGTTTTTAGTAATAAGAGATATGCACATATGGTTAGACCACGCCATATAGTGTGCTACATAGCTAAGCATTATATCCCTACGATGACCTTAAAGAGAATAGGTTGGTACTTAGGAGGTAGAGACCATAGCACGGTTATACACGGTATAAGGAGCATATCTGATGAGATGTCGTACAACAAGACTTTAAGGATGGAGGTCGAAGAAATAATAGAATCACTAAAGGTATGAGGTACATAGTATTATTATTGGCATTTGGCTGCATTACGCCAACTGATGAAGTCAAGGAGAGAACTATCATCTCTGTAGACTCAACGAGTCGCATCGATGATTATAACTATTCAAAGTGGGACACGCTTGTGGGTGCAATTATCTACGTTGAGAGCAGGGGTAATGACTCTGCGGTAGGCGATAATGGCAAGGCGGTAGGATGCCTACAGATACATCCAATAGTGGTTAGAGAGGTCAACCGACTACTTGCTAAGTATGACATACCTACAACCTACACGTTGGAGGATAGGTATAGCAGAGAGAAGTCTATTGAGATGTTTAACATAGTATCAGAAGAGTACTACTGCTGCGAGGACTACACGTTTGAGGAGTATGCAGAGATAGTAGCAAGGCGATGGAACGGCGGCCCTAGAGGAGATAAAAAGAGATCAACAATTAAATACTGGAACAATGTACAGAAAAGAATGTAAAGAGAAAATACTAGACATTTTAGAGAAGCACTACTACGGTAGGAACTTCATAGAAGACAGAGCATCAGAAGACATACTAGATTTATTTCAAGATATGTGGATGTATAAAGAAACTAACACTAAACAAGTAAAACAATGAGATTAATAAAAAAGTATATACGAAACAGAATTTTCAGAAAGTACATTAAACTAGGATTAATAGAAAAATTATAACAAAATCAATTAAACAACAATTTATAACAAACAAACAAACAAACAAACATTATGAACGCAAGTATTATTAAATTAACGCCAGAATTGGCAGGTGAGTTACTTAAGAAGAACAAACACAACAGAAAACCAAGTGAAAGGCAAGTGGCTTTTTATGTAAATCAAATGAAGTCAGGATTATGGAAAGAAAATGGTGAAGCCATAATCATAGGTGATGACAATGTAATTAAAGATGGTCAGCATAGGTTACTAGCTGTAATTAAAGCAAGACACTCTTACAGAGTGCCATTAATTACCGAAGTGGACAGCAGTGCTATGGACACGATAGACACAGGCAAGAATAGGTCACTGCACGATATTATTTCTTTAAATGGATACGCTTATCCCAATCAGAAAGCTAAGTTATCTAAGTTGATATTATCATCTTCGCACAAAGGAAAAGGGAAAGGTAGCGCAACAAAACGTGTATTATTCGCAAGCCGTAATTCTTATATTTCAAATTCGGCAGGATTGGATTACGTAATAGAGAACAATAATTTTTTAAATAAAGTTATAAAGATGGCAGCTCAAATTAATGCCAAGTCTCCAAGCAGTGTGATATCTATTGCTGATTTAGCTTTCGTCGCTTATATGCTAGTTGGATATGATTTAGAAAATGAATATATAAGAGGATTCCTAAAAGAGCTTTGCGGTGCAGAATATGCGGGAGATAGTTCTGCGTCTTATGTTTACAAATGTATGGTTAAGGCTAAAAATTCAAAGACGCATCTAAACAAGTATTGGTTAAAAGGATTAATAATAAAGGCTTGGAACAACTATATAAATGGCAACCCGCCTGTAAATAGACTTGTATTTAATGCTAATAGTGATTTGCCTGCTATAGAGTTAATAAAAACTACCCATCAACTTTCATTTTAAGAAAACAACACAATGAAATCAATTAAACAACAACTATTAGAGGCCAAGCTACTTGGCAAAGACAAAGCAGTGATCCAAAATTTGCAGCAACTCTTGGACAAGGAAACCCTTAAGGGTAAGGGTACTGACAGCCAATGTAAAATTACAGAAGTTGTCAGTCAGTTACAAGAACTATTAATCACAAAGAACAAAGCGTATGGTAACTCTGCACTTGAGCCTATTAATATATTCTCGAAGAACGATTCGGTAGATTCATTATGTGCTAGGATAGATGACAAGCTAAGCAGGATTAAGAACAAAGGTCTAAGCGATGAGACAGAGGACACGCTATTCGATTTAGCAGGATATTTAATCTTATTAATTATAGCAAGAGATGAGCAAGACTAAACAACTACTAGACGACGTAGACACTATAGATTTCTATAGTGTCTATGCCGACTCAACCTATTGGTACGGAGAGTGGGAGAAAGTTAACCGAGAGAGAGTAAATAATTCAGATAAAATTATTATCAATGAAAAGAAAGCAATTTAATATATATGTAAGGGAGATACTAAAAGAGTTCGTCATCTCAAGAGAATTATTATTTACAAACACCAAAAAACGAGAAGTTGTGAATGCAAGATACGTCTTATATTGGGCTTGCTTTGTCCACGGAAAGTTTAGAAAAGATGAAATTGTAAGGATAATGAAGGAGAATGGGTACGACATAGGGCACTCAACGATAATTCACGGTATCAATAAAATAAAAACTACAGAGGATAAGTATAACATAAAACTACAAGAGAAATTATGTACACTTTAGATGAAATATTTAATCAAGCGTACGAAGATCTAAGAGCAGTTAAACTCATAGAGAATGGATATCAGTCTATATCACTATACGATGTAAAGATATTTAAGGATAACCAAACTCATCAGGTAGAGATACTAAACACAAGCAAAAGCTACTACGACCACGTATCTAATAGTTCGAAAAAAGTATTTCAACAATATGGTTGGAGATGCGGTTGTTTAGACGTAACTTTGTCGAATATTCGTCTAAAGTTAGACAAATTAGAGACAAGCATTAGAGACGAGGTTAACGGCAAGAGTAGTGAAAAAACAATCAAACAATTAAAGTCAAAGAGGGAATCCTTTATGACAAAGTACACACAATTAAACAATAAACTAAATGACACAAAAAAAGAAAGAGACAACATTTGAGATGTTATCAAAGATCAACGTAAACAAATTCGTTGAGAAGAAAAACGGACTGACCTACCTATCTTGGGCGTATGCTTGGAGCGAGGTTAAGAGCAAATGCCCTGATGCAACGTATGAGATTGGGGAGACTGAGTATGATGAGGCGTTAGGCTTTATGTGCCATACATCGGTCACTATTGATGGCGAGACACTTCCAATGTGGTTACCTGTAATGGATGGTGCTAATAAGTCAATGAAGAAGCAGGCTTACAAGTTTACCACGAGGTATGGGGAGAAAGATGTGGCAGCAGCTACAACATTCGACATCAACAAAACTATTATGAGATGCTTGGTTAAGAACCTAGCTATGTTTGGCTTAGGTATATACATCTTCGCAGGTGACGATATACCAACTACAGAGATCCAAGAGGAAGAGGTTAAGCCTGAGCTATTGCAGCTAAAGAAAGGTGATAGCAATTGGGCTAAGGTTTCTGCGTTCATAAAGTCAAACAAGGCTAAGGGATTGGATGTCCTACTCGAACAACTTAAAACCAAGTATACCATAGGTCCTGCAACTAAAACTGAGATACAAAAGCTATTGAAATGATGGATGTATTAGAAAAGCTAAGGGACGATGATAAGTACTACGGTGAGTTCGGTAGTCAGTATCTGTCTAATTCAGATATAGGTAACCTACTACACAATCCTAAAGAGTTTCGTGTTAAGAGAGAAGATAATCCTGCCTTCGCAAAGGGCAGGTACTTCCACCAACTAATATTAGAACCTGAGAAGGCTGCCGAGTTCAAGTCATTTGACTCAAGCAGTAGGAACACTAAGGGGTACAAAGAGTACTGCTTAGAGAACGAGTTAGACTTCGTGCTGCTAGATAAGGAGCTAGTAGAGATACAATCTTGGGCAGACGCAATGCTATCTAACTTTGACTTCTTTAACGACATCAGACACGATGACAATGAGTATGAAGTGCCGGGCATTAAAGAGATAGGAGGAGTTATGTGGAAGGGTAAAGCAGACATTGTACATCCTGATATGCTGATAGACTTAAAGACAACGGGTAACATCAATGACTTCAAGTGGTCTGCAAGGAAGTATAACTACGATAGCCAAGCGTACATATACGAGCAGATATTCGGTAAACCTTTAGTGTTCTACGTTATAGATAAGACAAGCAAGATGCTTGGAATATTTAAGCCAACTATCCCTACGTTAGATCGTGGCAAGGAGAAAGTAATTAAAGCAATAGAAGTTTACAATAAGTTCTTTGCGGAAGATAGCCCAAATGATATAAATAATTACTTTATATCAGAGGAAATATAAATAAAATAAGTAGATTCGTACTCCCTTATCAAGTCTACTTTCATCAATAAGGGGAAATTAAATTATAATATTATTATGTCAAATCAAACAGAAAAAGTATTCGCAGACGGTTTTGTCTTCAAGCGAAAAGAAAACGCACCTGAATTTGTAGTAGGGTCACAGTCAATCAAAGTAGATGAAGCTATTGGTTTCCTGCAAAAAAACCAAAAGAATGGATGGGTCAACCTAGACATCAAGCAAAGTAAAGGTGGTAAGTACTACTGCGAGCTTGATACGTGGCAGCCTAAGACATCTGAAGGTACAAGTAAACCTGATGTTATGGATGTTTTAAACTCTGCTGCTAAAGGTGCGGATACATTCACAGAATTTTAGTTAGTTAGTTTTTATATATGCAATTATAGGAGGGAGTTTAACAGACTCCCTTTTATTTGCTCCAATTAATGACGAAAATATTTTTCCCTATACTACTACTACTACTTTATATATAGGTTTATATTTTTTCTTCATACGTGTAAGAAAAATCGTCAGAATCGTCATTACTATTGGTAATCAATAAGTTAAGTGTAAATAATCATCAGAAAATCATCAGAAAATCGTCAGAAAATGCAAAAAAACGTCACAATATTCAAAAACATAAGAGAAACAGAGACTCCTTTCTATAGGAGCATAGATGCAATACTGCTTAGGATCAAGGAAGGTAAGAGTATGGATCTAGTAAAGAGTATACGTTCAGAGAAGGATAAGTCAGAACGAAACGAGTTAAAGAAATTACTGCCTGCTATATGTTTTAGTGGAGAGTTCACTAAGCGAGCAGACAAATCAATAGTCAATCATAGTGGTTTTATATGCTTAGACTTTGATAACTACGAGAAGGTTAAGGAAATGCAAGACGATAAGTCAAGGCTATCCAAAGACAAGTATGTATATTCAGTTTTCGTATCTCCATCAGGCAAGGGGCTAAAGGTAATAGTTAAGATACCTGCGGACATAGATAACCACGTAAACTATTTTATATCATTGGAAGAGTACTTCGACTCTCCATACTTTGATAAGACATCTAAGAACATTGGCAGAGTATGCTATGAGTCTTGGGATAAGAACATATACATCAATAGAGAGTCTGAGGTATGGAATAAGATAAAGGAAAGAGAGTATAAAGAGGTAGATGCATTCTCTACGTACAAGAGTCTTCCCATAACGGATGAGGCTAAGATAATAGAAATCCTTATGAAGTGGTGGGAGAAGAAGTATCCTATGGTTGAAGGCCAAAGAAATCAGAATGCATATATATTAGCTATGGCATTCAATGACTACGGCATACCTAAAACAACAGCTTCATATATACTTAATCCGTATGCCAATGAAGGGTTCACCGTTAGCGAATTGAAAACAACAATAGAATCAGCGTATAGTAACACGAGTAAGTTTAATACAAAGTACTACGAAGATGAGGATAAGATAAACCACATCCGATTGAAGTTGAGAGGTGGTGCGAATCGCAAGGAGATTATATCGGAGGTGTTAGATGATAATAGCGAACTTTCTTCTGAGGATGTAAATAAAGTTATAACAGAGATAGAGAAGAGTGAGTCCAATACTCAGTTTTGGGTTAAGAGTGAGAAGGGTACGATAAAGATAATAGCGTATTCGTTTAAGAAGTTCTTGGAGGATAATGGTTTCCATAAGATATACCCCGAAGGGAGTCAGAATTATATATTCGTTAGGATAGTAAACAACCTGATAGATAATACATCTCCTGAAGAAATAAAAGACTTCATACTTGATCATCTAATACAATTGGAGGACCGTTCGATATACAACTTCTTTGCCGAGAGAGTTTCTTACTTCCAAGAGAACTTCCTTAATCTATTGGAGACTATCGATATACATTTTATGGAAGATACTAAGGAGTACTCTTATCTGTACTATAAGAATTGTGCGGTTAAGGTAACTACAGATGGCATAGAGACAATTGATTACCTAGACTTGGATGGCTATGTTTGGCGAGACCACGTTATTGACAGAAACTTTTCTATGTGCGATGACAATGGTTGCGACTACAAGACATTCATATCTCGCATATGCGGTGATAAAAAAGATAGGATAGATACTATGGAGTCTACCATTGGCTTTATGATGCACGGATACAAGAATTTATCTTACTGCCCAGCAGTTATACTTAACGATGAGGTTATGTCTGAGAATCCTGAAGGTGGTACGGGCAAGGGGATATTTATGAATGCCCTATCTCAAATGAAGAAGTTAGTAGTTATTGATGGCAAAGCGTTCAACTTTGAGAAGTCTTTCCCATACCAAACGGTATCAGCAGATACACAGATACTATGCTTTGATGATGTTAAAAAACAATTCGACTTCGAGAGATTGTTTAGTGTGATTACAGAGGGGCTAACATTGGAGAAGAAGAATAAAGATGCTATAAAGATACCATATGCAAAGTCCCCAAAGGTTGCTATAACAACCAACTACGCAATCAAAGGAAGCGGCAACTCATTTGCTAGACGTAAGTGGGAGGTGGAGTTGCATCAACACTACAATAGAAATCACACCCCATACGATGAGTTCGGTAGACATTTTTTTGAGGATTGGGATAGAGACGAGTGGTGTCTGTTCGATAGCTATATGGTGAACTGCTTAAGCAGCTATATGAGAACAGGTCTTATAGAGAGTGACTTCGTAAACCTTAAAGCAAGGTCGTTAGAAGCAAGCACTTGCCACGACTTCATAGAGTGGTGCGGTATTTTGAGCGGCGAAGAGAATCCAAGGTTAATGACCAACACAAAACTATTGGGCAACGAATTATACAACCACTTTATCTTGGACTATCCTGACTACGGTGCAAGAGCAAAGATGTCAATAAGTAGAACCACATTTTATAAATGGGTAATGGCTTATGGTTCATTCTTGACAGGCATCAGCCCTAGTAAGGGTAAGGATCAGTTTGGGCAATGGATAATAATAAACACCAAATGACGGGGCTAATACAAGTTACTGCTAAGAGGGGGCACAAGACCATATCTTCAGAGGTTTTTGGAGATATGGATAAGCCTGATGTGTTGTTAGGTCGGCTAATGAACAGGAATAAGATAGTACACGCAGATAGGGCTAAATGGAAATTAATAGATACAAAAATGAACAAGGAGTTAAATATAAACAGACATATTGAGAGAGGGTTCGAGTTTAGGGACTACCAACGAACTATCATCTCTAACGGGGTTGATATAATAAAACCTAAGAAGTTTTTGTACCTCGCAATGGAGGTTAGGACGGGGAAGACCTTGACTAGCTTGGGCATAGCCCAAGAGCTGAAGGTCGAGAATGTTCTGTTCCTCACTAAGAAGAAGGCGATCAGTACCATAGAGTCTGACTACGCACTACTTAACCCTGACTACAACATAGTTGTAATGAACTACGAGAGCATACATAAGCTACCTAAAACTAAGTGGGACTTGGTCGTATGTGATGAGTCACATAGTATGGGTGCGTTTCCGAAGCCTAGCAGGCGTTCTAAGCAAGTTAAAGAGCTTATAGCTAAAGATAGGCCATACGTAATACTTATGTCCGGTACGCCCACGCCTGAGTCCTTCAGTCAGATGTATCACCAAGTCTATGGGATACCATCTAATCCATTTAAAAGTTACAAGAACTTCTATAGGTTCTGTGATGACTATGTGAATGTTACCGAAAGAAAGATAAACGGTATGAACATTAGAGATTACTCCAAGGGTAAGCAAAGTATAATCGACATTATGAAACCATACACTATCTCGTACTCTCAGAAGGAAGCAGGGTTCAAGGTAGACACAAGGGAACATAAGTTATATGTTAAGATGTCAGACACTACATACAAGGTGGCTAACAAACTTAAGAAAGATTTAGTAGTGGAGGGCAAGGAAGAGGTTATACTTGGGGACACAAGCGTTAAGCTAATGACCAAGCTGCATCAGATATACTCAGGTACTGTTAAGTTCGAGTCGGGTAACTCAAAGATACTTGACCATAGTAAGGCTAACTTCATTCACGACAACTTCGCAGACTCTAAAGTTGGCATCTTCTACAAGTTCAAGGAAGAGTTTAACGCTCTTAAGGATGTGTATGGAGATCAGCTATGCACAGATTTGGACGAGTTCAATAAGACAGATAAGACAATTGCATTGCAGATACAGGCAGGCAGAGAAGGTATAAGTCTAAGAGAAGCCAAGGCTTTAGTTTACTACAATATAGACTTTAGTGCTACAAGTTATTGGCAGAGCAGGGATAGGATGACCACTAGCGAAAGGTTAGAGAGTGATGTGTATTGGGTGTTTGCTGAGGGAGGCATAGAAGATAAGATATACAAAGCTGTTTCTGATAAGAAGGATTACACAACGAAACACTTTAAACGAGATTTGTTAACTTTGTAGGACAATGGCGAGTACAAGGAATAAAAAAGCAGGCAAGCACCCTTCTTATGATAAGAAAGGTATGACTGACGCTCAGATAAAACGTAAGAGAGCTTACGATAAGAAATACCACTCAACCACAGCACGCAAGAAGTATCGTGCAGCATTAAACGCCAAGAATAAAAAGGCAGGGACATATGGAAACGGAGATGGCAAGGATATGAGTCATACAAAGCGTGGCAAATTGGTAAGCGAAAGTAGAAGTAAAAATCGTTCTAGAAACGGTCAGAACGGGAAGTCTACTAAAAAGAAATGACCGAGCAGCAGATACAAAGCAAAAGGATTAAGCAGTTGGAAGCTGAAGGGTACTACGTCCTTAAGTTAGTTAAGACTAATAAGAATGGCATACCTGATGTGATAGCTATACCGCCTGATGCTGCCGTTATCTTTAGCGAAATCAAAACAAAGACAGGTAAGCTGTCGAAACTACAAGAGTACAGACTAAAAGAACTCGATGCGTTCGGATTCAAGACCGAGGTTTATCGAGGAGAATAAAAAAAATCAAATTAAATTAAACAAATGACACCAGAATTAAAAATTTACCTAATGACATTAATGCTACCGTCTTTACTAGACGAGATTGATGCACCTATGACCCCTAAGACCAAGAGTAGCTTCTTGAGAGTAACTAAGTTTTGTGAGGATCAGGCAAACGAAGCGGCTGAAGCCTTCTACAAGCACGACAGCTTGAAGGAAAGACACGATGCAATGGTCAACCATTGGAGCTTAATAATAGACAACATAGAGCTAGGATGATTATGTTAGATAGAATATTAGAAGTTTTTACGGAAGAGGAAATTCTTAAAGCAGATGGGTTTGATGATGCCATCATTGGCATAGATTCTCACTCTCTAAGGTTGATATACTCTTGCAGGATGGCTCTAGATATACTTATTAAGGAAGGTATGTCTGAATACGATGCTATTGAGCATTTTGAATACAATGTAATCAATTCATACGTTGGCGAGAAGACTCCAATATGGAGCGTTGACAACTTTTGATTTGTTTTATTGCAAAATATTATTGATTATATGCGAAAAAGCAGATATTATTGATTATATGCGAAAAAGCAGATATTTTGAATACAATGAGAAGACACCAATATGGTGTGTTGACAACTTGTGATTTGTTTTATTGCAAAATAATATTTATTTTCGCATCATAAGATATAATTATGGTGCTATCTGCATACGAAAAAGAAAGGCTTTATCACATCAACAATAAGATGGATGAGATGTACGAGCACTTAGATACCATATATGAACTACTAGTAGATAGAGAGTTCGATGATCTAAAAGAGATTGTAGATAGCCTAATGGAAGAGTTAAACGACATTAAATTATCAATCACAGATGAGCTATAGCGATTTTAGACCAAGATTAAAAGGTAATAAAAAAGTTGCCTACGATAATCTAAACAAAGACGAAAGACGCATACTTGTCATAGGAGACCTTCACGCACCGTTTACCTTAGAGGGATACTTTGAGCATTGCAAAGACGTATACGCTAAGTATAACTGCAATCAAGTTGTATTTATAGGAGATATAATCGATAATCATTATAGTTCATTCCATACCGCAGACCCCGATGGGCTTGGAGGAGGAGACGAACTTGACGTTGCTATACAAGAGATAGCTAAATGGAGAGACGAGTTCCCTAAAGCAGATGTGTGTATTGGTAACCACGATAGAATAATAATGCGTAAGGCATTTGATTCTCAAATACCCGCACGATGGATCAAGGACTACAATGATGTGCTGGGGACTAATTGGGATTGGTTGGATAGAATAGTTTACGATGGGGTGCAATACGTACACGGAGAAGGTGGGACTGCCCGTACTAAATCTAAGAACGATATGATGTCTACGGTACAAGGTCACATACATACTCAGGCTTACACAGAGTGGTCTGTAGGAAGAAACTTCAAGGTGTTTGGTATGCAGGTAGGTTGCGGAGTAGATGGTGGCTCATACGCTGCTGCATACGCTAAAAACTTTAAGAAACAAGCTATCGGATGCGGTGTAGTGATTGGTGGGCATACAGCGATAAATTGCCTAATGGAATTATGACAGAACAAGATGTAATAAACATTATAAATTCAAAATATAAAACTTGTTTTAAATTAGTGTCGGATCAGTACAGTTCATACGATGCTGAGGAAGACAGATATATTATTGAAATAAAAAACAGGAGGTCATATTATCCAACAAAAATAATAGAGATCTTGAAAATGATATCTAATTACCAAAAGGCTCAACTGTTAGATAAAACTTTTCTTTACGCTGTGTCAGACAAAAAAGGAATTTATATTTTTAATATAAATAATAATATTCATAACATAATTAAGTTACCAGTAACTAAAAAATACCAACCTGTAACCACAGATTTTGGCTCTAGTAAAAAAATAATAAAACTAACCTACGAGTTAGATGAAAGTATGGCAACAATCATAAAATAAAATGGAAAACGATTTCTTAAAAATAAAAACACTAAATGCTCTAATAGATAGCGGATCAGTTCTTATATTAGGATTTGAGGATGCATTGGTAGGGTACTCTCAAGTTAAAGATACAATCGTTGCAGTATACGACCAAGACATATTTATAGATATATTGGCAGAGGATATGCCATTCGCAGATGCGATAGAGTTCTTTCACCAAAACTTTATTCCAAATGATATCGGGGACAATACTCCTATATTCATAAGACTAAATAATAATATATGAAAGACGAACCAAACTACAAAGAGTTTATAATAGCTATACTTTTAAATACAGCTATTGTTCTATCCATTATAAAGTTTTTTACTTAGTTAAAATTTATACTTTACTCTATAAAATTTACGTTTCTTATTACCAGGCCCATCTTTTGCGTAGTCTGAGAAGTTTAGTATTCTCGCTATGTCTTTACCAATATCCCCATCCTTACCGATCTCTGAGTAGTTCTCAATAAATCTATTTATAGTAGGTGCAGGCAATCCTGTTAATGTAGTTAATGACAAATAAGCTTTCTTATATGCTTCTGCTTTCTTTTTTTTGTTTATTAGTTTGTTAGCTCTGTTAAATTCTTTAGCAATATCATTTAAAATAGTAATAATCCCAACAGTCTTTGCTCCTTCCCCTGCATATGGCTTCGTTGTCAAATAGTCCCCTAATGTCTCAACAAATTGACCGAAGATGAATAAAGAGTTTAAGTTGCCAATGACAAGTGATCTAACCAAATCATTTTCATCATCATCCTTCATTGGTCTTAGTACTCCGGGCAACCCTAACGATATATATTGGAAAAAAACAGGTAGTGCTGCGTGATACATTACAAGTGTCCTTAAATTCTCCCATACTGCTCCTTTCCCTGCTGTCTTATCCCAAGCTTTAACTTTCCTAGAAAGGCTTCTTACCGCTTGTATTTCCTTTCTCATATACTGTTTAGGTGTCGTTAAGAACATACTCAAGAACCTCAAAGCACCTGTCTGAAATATATCTTTATCTTGTAAATCTGAAGATTGCTGAGTTCTTTTTGTGTCTCGCTCAAATTTAATTATTGCGTGATCAATTGCTTCCTGTTCTGTAGCTTTAGGGTTTTTCTTTTTGAATTCAGCTTTATAGTATGAATAGTTAGGCAAACCTCCTAGCATAATTGCCGTTCTATCTCCAAACTTAGTAGTCCACATCATAAAATCAATTGTGAAATCGCTTACTTCTTTAGTCAACCCAATCTTTTCTTTTAAATCAGATATTTTTTCAGAATCTGATCCTTTTCTGTATGTTTCAATCGTGTTTAGTATGCTATCGTTTTTTCTGTCTTGCATATATACAGAATTATCTCTAACCTCTTTCCAAATCTTAGCAATCTCACTAGCATTTTTAAAGCTATACTTCATCCAATTTCTAATACCTATATCATTTGCATAAGTAAACAATGATGTCAACTGTTTTATCATAATAACAGGGCTTAAAGCAAGCCTAGAAACGACAAACGTACTATTTAATCCATTAACAAAACTATCAGCAAAATTTCTTTTACCTCCATCTTCTGCAATTTTTTCAATCATCTTATTTATTAATTTATTAATCAGTTTACCGTGTATAGACTCAATAGCACTTTTTATATTTTTATTTTCAAAAAATCTGTGCATATCATTTATGGTTTCCGAATACGCTGCGAAGTGCTCCATATCATTTAGGTATGAGTCTAATGAGTCTGTAATATCTACCTTTTCTATTTTATTAGTATTTCTTACCCTTGACTTAGAAGAGTTAGAACCTACTCCTGTATTCCCAATTGCACCCCTTCCTATTAAGTTTAATGGGTTGTCTTCAGGGTCACCTTCTCTTCTTAAGTAGCCTGCATAAAAATCATTCCAAGGCATATCCGCTTTGTATATTTTTCTATATACCGCATTGTAGTAATCATATAGAGATGAATAAAAATCGTCAACCAACCAATCCGCAAAAGCTTTTGTTTTATTGTCTAACTTTGCGGTAATCTCACCCATTACTCTTTTTGCATTATCTTCATTTACTTTTTGTTTTCTTTCTTTTTCCTCAGTAGAGTCTTCGTCATTAAAAGTCTCTATAGCAAACATATTCGCAAATGATCCTAAGTTTGCAGGGTCTTTGAATTGATTGTACAAATAAGCCATCTGGTTAGGACTTATAAAAGAGTAATCATTCTCTTTCTCTTTAGAACTATCATCAATAAATATATTTGTTTCTATTTGTATTCTGTTTTTTCTAGATTTATTTATATAGTTTTTCCCATAAATCTCTCTTAGCTTGTCTTTAATTGCTTTGTTATGAATTAACATCCTCGCTTTTTTAAGCCTTGAAGAAGCGTCTACTTTCTCGGTAAACAAATCTTGTAAATCTCCTCCAAACATCTCTCCCGGAAGCATATCTATCCTATCCATAAGACCATCTAAAGCTTCCATACTACCGAAAAGCCCTTGCTCAAGACCACGCACTATATATGAGAATGCTGATTTAATTACACCATCCGTTTTTTTAGCTCGTGCTACTTTATTTTCTAATGAAATCCTTCTATTTTCTAAGTCTATTGCAGACTGTACAGGGTCTGACATATCTATACTATTGCCTGTAATGGCTTTGTATCCTATAGCAAATATATTCCTTGTTCTTTCTTTATCCTTTTTAATCTCTTCTTCGAGCTGAGACTTCCCTTCTGTAATAATGGAATCTATATTTGAAAGTATAGACCCTAGTTGCTCGACCTTTTTTGAATCGCTATCAGACATATCTAACGATCTATTGTAAGACATCGCTGTCTGTATGTCTGCCATCATTTTTATATCAAAATCAGACTGAACTTCATTTCCTAAAAGTCTCTGAAACTCATTATTCAAAGATTCATTTGATTTGTCAATATCTTCTATTGTAGCATCTTTTTTAGTTACGATAGATCCTTTTATAAAATTAATTCTATTAAGACTTTCAGGACTTATTTTCTTGCCTACCTTTCTACCATTTTGAATTTTAGTATATTTCTTGGTATCTAATAGTTTTTCTAAACTATATTTTAAATCTTTAATATTCTCTTCAACAACGAACTTTTCAATCTTTGCTATTATTGCTTGCAAATTTGTTGGCGTTGCTTTATTTAAAGCATTTATTAATTCTATTGTTCTGGATTTAGTGTATAGTTTTTTAGGCAATGCTTTTCTAATAAAGTTTCGGACCTCCGATTGGACTTTTTTAATATCCCTTACTGCAATTTTTCTTTGCTTGAGGTCAAGACGAGCCTTTCTTATTTTCTGATACATTTGTGCAGTAGGTCTTTGATCTACTGATCTTTGTAAGTCAGATAGCATTTCTGCTTGCTGAGAAGACATCTCTTTACCCTTTAGTCCTTCATTCTTGTATTCAGGTTGAGTCTCTAGGTATTCAATAACCTTATCGACCATTTCTTGATCACTTAACCTTTTCTTTGCATTGTCATATTTTTTAGTTTCTCTTTTTACAAAAGAATCTACTTTCTTGTCTGCTATTTTCTTTTTAGCATCTCTTTCTGCTATTTTTTTAGCCCGAAATTCTTTTTTAGTTTTTTTGCCTTTATATTTTTTTACCGCTTCATCTATTTGAGCAGTTGAATTATAAGTTTTCTTTTGCTCTGCCTTTTTATCCTTTATTTTTTTATTAAGGTTTTCTTTTTGAATTGAATTTTCTTCTATTTTACTGTTTTCTTTCTTTAAAACAGAGTAGTAATTGTCTATTTTTTTAAATAATTGAGCACCAACATCAGAGCCTCCCTCGATATTGCCGAAACTTTTTGGCATTTCATCAAATGTTTCAAGATCATATTTTCTAATTAGTCTATCAACTTCCTTGGCAGACTGTTTAAGATCATTTACTAAGTAAAACTTTATAGCTTCATTCTTAAAACTCTTTCTCTTAAGATCAGATATAGTCTCTTCTATATCACTATCATCCATCTTCTGCTCACGAGTAGCGGGCCCCTCATCCACATCTTCGGATGTATCTTGTAAATATTCAATATCTGATTCAGTAATTACTTCTCCTTCAGCTATTTTAGATGATAATACATTAAGGAACTCTATTACTTGTTCATCGTTATTTAAACGAATTAAATTATCAAAACCAAACGAATTAGCTAACTGATTAATCCAATTCTTAATTTTAAGCTTAGTTGTTTTATCAAGCTGTTTGTATTCAGATGCTAGTATACCTGTAAGTTCTGCTATAGCCTCCTCTGACTCAATGTCTTTTGAATACTTCTTAGAGAACTCTTCAATCTCTTTAGCTGTTTCGGGAATTGATTGCAATGCATCGAAAACACCATTATACATAGATTTAGTAATGGCTTTAGTTTTTTCGTCTGTCTTAATATTATTTAGTAATACAGCGTGAAATACTTCGTGACCAACAGTTCTTGCATTAGCTTTAGGTAGGTTAATGCTTATGTAGCTAAGTCCTTCTTCATCTACTTTTGGGTTATAACTTCCTCTACTTTCATTGCCTGTAAATTTAGTATACCCCTCTGTTGTATTGTGAAGAACAATTCTTACGTTTGGTATAACTCTTCCTATTGCTTTTGATGCTTTTTTAGCAATAGATACTATTTTTTTAGAATCATCAGACAATTCTGCATCATCTTCTTTTTTTATAACTACGTTTTCAGTGACCCTTGTGTCGGGGTCTGCTAAAAGATTCCTTATATCCTCTACTTCTTCCTTAATGTTATCAGACAACTCAACCTGGACTTCGGGAGCATCTTCCCTAGCTGAAGCCTCTTCCTCTGCTGTCATATCTACACCGGATTCTAACAAACTATCATCCTTTATGATGTATTGAGTCTCTCTACCGCCTGCATCTATAGTTTCTAACTTCACGACTTGTGCCGTTGAATTGTCTATCGCCTCAGTCTCTAGCTCTACTCTTGATGCAGTTGCGGGGGTAGTGCCCGGTAACTTAACAGTCTCTATTGTTGTCCCCGCAGGTATAGTGAACTTCTTTATTGGCTTAGTGCCTTTATACCCGTCTGTGCCTTCTATATTAGCAGAACCAAACTTCCCCTTCTTAATTTTGTGTACTGTCTTAGGCTTTCCATTAACGTCCTTCTTAGGCTCTTGCCCTCTGAATATAGTAATTTCTTCAGTCGTTGTTTCCTGAGCTACAGGAGCAGCTTCAGCTACGATCTCTTCAGCTACAGCCTCTTGTAATTTTGGAGATTCAAGAACGTTCTCTGCCGTTTCAGTCGTACCTGTTTTTTTATATACAGGTAAGTCTATAATTATATTTTTTTTCTTTGGCTTAGGTTTTACTCCTGGAGGAAGTGGCGGTGCTTTTCGCCCTTTAGTCTCCACATCTTCAACCCTTACCTGAATATCAGGATTAGCTGCTTTAATCTTAGCTACCTCAGCATCTATCTCTGCTTGATCACTTGACGCAAACGGATCGTAGGCCGACTGACCTTTTTCAGCAACTGATTCTTTTGTAGCATTACTATATTTAGTTGGATTAGTTACAACGTTTCCATCGCTGTCAACTTTAGGAGTTAATACTTTAGATTTTTTATACGCATTAATACCACCTAAAGATATTGAAGTGGTTTCTATAACTTCTGCTTCTGCAGGAAGCGAAGCTTCTGCTGCGGTAATCATATTTTTAAAAGCATCTCCTGTAGACTCCATCTTAGCAGTGAACCTATTTGTAGGTTTGCCGTTTTCGTAAACTCTTGTGAAGCCAACAAAATTAGCAGGATTGCCACTGCTACTTATAATAACATCTAACTCGCCTGTCTGTGGATTATTATATTTAGCCGCTTGTACACCCTTAGAGTCTGGACTTGTTATGTCAGAGATAACAGCTTTACCATAAGGTAGAGCTTTCGACGTGTGAGTATCCCCGTATACTTTAGGTTTAGCGTCTAAACGTTCTTGTCGAGTAGTCTCTTCAACCAAAGGATCAGCTTCTTCAACCACAGGAGCAGCTTCTTTAGCTTGCATCGTAGCTATATAACCTGACTCTATTAGCTGTTTCCCTGTAAATGAAAAACGATTAATTTTTTTACCCTTACCTCTTACTTTAAGAGTCCCACTAGCCTGCAAATCTTTAAGTTCATCAGGAAGGTTTTCTTTAGATCCAACCTCAAATCCATACATTGAATTTTCTAGTACACCACCTTCATCTACTATTTTTTTATCGCCATCAGATAATGTAGAATAAGATTCAGGATAAATGGTAAATGTACTTTTACCATTTTCATCTACAGGAACTTCTTCCGAAACAACCTCTTCATCTACAGGGGCAGCCTCTTTAGCCTTAATGTTTTGTAGCTCTTCATTTATTTCTTTTATACGATTTTTCTCATCCACTACCAAATTGGGGTCTAATGATTCAATATTAGACTCTATTTTTTGCCTCTCGTATATAAGTTCAAATGCTTTTTTTCTTTGGTCTGAGTCTAGATCACTTTTCACCATTGGAGCAATGCCTAACACTTTTTCATATTCAGCTAACTCTTCCGAAGCTTTTGCTTTAGTCATCTCTCCTGAAGCAATTTTTTGCTTTAGCTTAGTCACATACATCGTTCGATATTCAGGGTCTTTTAAAGTTTCATCAAAAATCCTGAAAGCAATGTCTGCTTTTCTTTTTTGGTCTGCTGTTTTTGCATTTTGGGCTGATTTATTTATTGAAGTAACAGCCGCCGGAATCGAGGCTAATACAATACCTCCTACCATTTCTTGACCACCTGCCTTTAAAAGCTGTAAAGAATAATCTGTCCAAGTATCGGGGGTCTCAAACATTTTTCTACCCTTAACTTCGTTGTATATGTCTTTTATAGCTAACTCTGAAGCCTGCTGTGCAAATCCTGTCTCAAATTCAGCAAGACCACCTGCTGTTATTACTAGAACACCTGACGTTATAGCATTATTAATATCATCTCTTATAAGCTTTTGAAATGATTTTGCGGTTGTACCTGCTGTTGATTTTCCTAATGCTTTTAATATTACACCGTTTAATAAACCTTTCTGAGCTAACACATTTCTAAGTCCAAACTCCTCCAACACAGCAGATGCGATACCTACAGGTGCTTCTACAAAGTATTTTTCAGCTTCAGAAATATCATCAAATTCAGGATTGCCTGACATTTCCTCATCAAGATGGTCAGCAACCATCATATACATTTGTGGCACTCTTTGATATGAAGAACCAATCATAGTCCCTAAAGATTCAGCAACTCCAATAAAAGCTTCATTAAAAAAACCTTCTGATTTTATACGCTTAAATTGCTCCGTAGCGTCACTACTAATCTTGGTATTGTAACCACCTATACCTAAAACAAAATCACTCCTAGCTGCATCAAGCATACCCATATCTAGGTCAGTAGTGTTTGCTACATCAGAATAGGGATTGTACATCCTTGGCTCTCCATACTTTAACAGCTTTCTGTATTTGTCAAGAACCTTTGAGTGAGCTTGATCAAAAGCAGTGCCTGAACCTTTAAATGCAGTATAAGCAGAAGTAGCTAATTCAGGGTTTTTAATACTTAATGCGAAAATCTCTAAAAGGTCGCCTGCAAAATTAAAATCATTTGTATCCCCTCCTAGTTTTTCGATTAGTTCATCTGTAGATAAATCATCTAAATTTTCATCCTTATCAACTAACCCTAAGTCTTTAGCACTTTCTATTAAATCAGCCTTATAGTCTTCATCAGACGCACCTGCTCCCGGCAACATATATGTAAGAGCATCTATTGTCTTACTAAGCCCCTGAGACGCTTTGCTGCTAACAGCACCTTTGATAAATGAATTAAATAAAGTGCCAATCATAGTACCTTGATCAGACTGCATAGTACTATAATCACCCACTAAACGATCAAGCTGAGCACCTTTTAACTCTAGTTCTCTCTCTTTATCCCCTAATGCATTTATTTCAGCATTTATTTCTTTTCTAGCTTTGTTGTATTCTAAAAATTTTTCAAGAAGTATAGGATCATTTTTAATTTGATCGAAATCCTTTACCCCACTAAAATCAGCGTTATAACCATCTTGCCACTTACTTAAAGACTCTGTAATCGCAATCGCACTATTATTAAGTTTTTCAAATTGATCATTTAATACGATTACTGCTGACTTTATTTCTTTTTTGTCCTGTATCTTTACTTTGCTGTCACGATAGAATTTTTTTTCTGTATCGTCATAAACCTCTGCTTTATTGTCTTTTATAAATTTAATTAAATCTGCTGCACTCTCTTCAGAACCTAACCCAAATGTAGGGTCTAAGTTTACATACAATTTTTTGCGATTTAAAGCCGTTACAACCATAGCATCACCAACGCCTGTTTCTTCAAAAGAGAAGCCATACCTCTCGAAATTATAAATTAGTTCAGGGACTACAATCTCTTCTTGTTTCTGGATATATTTTTTGTCAATAATCTCTAATGATTTCTTGAAATTATTTTCTTCTTCCCATAGCTTATCATCTTGCAGGATGGTATTTGCATATGGGTCTTGCTTCATTCTCTCTACCCTTTCGCCTTCTTCCTTAGCCATCTTGGACAACTCTTCAGGAGAAATATATTGATTACTCTCAAGTTTTCTTTTTAATGGGGCAGTAGGGTCTACTGTATCGGCAACGTCTTTAGGAGATACAGCTTCTCCTAAAGTTTGAGTTTTTATATCGCCTTTTTCTTGTATATTAGAATAATCACTTGGTACATATTCTTCTTGATCAGACTCATACTTACTAGCTCTTTTCTTCCTATCTAGTTCTTCTTGATAAGACGATAGAGCTTCTGAATCATCTCCACCTAAATCATCCATAGTAGCTAATCTGAAGGAAGGCTCTTCAGGTCTTAATGGTATAGCTACTCCTTCTTCTTCAGGAGCAGAGTATTGGCTTTCGAAACCTATATCTCTTCCAGATATAGGGTCACTTTGCTGTGAGTCCGAGGAAGTAGGACTTGCCGGAGCTTGTTCTGTAGTAGAAGCCGTAGTGCCCTTGGTATCCCCAACAGGCTCTGAATCGTCTTTTTTTTTTACGGTTAAGCCATAAAAAGACTCAAACTGCTGTAAGCTTTCTACATCATATCTAGGAGATATTACTTGCTCGTAAAACATTTTACGTTTAGATTCATCTTGAAGATATGCTGTAAAATCTTCAATTGAACCTAGATCGTAATCACCTTCTAGTGCATTATATAGCTGTTGTATTTTATCTTCCATTTATTATGTTCCCGGTAATTTTTGTTTATTAGCAAGCTCTTTCCCCTCGGTGGTACTGTAAAAAGTTGCTCTTTGATCCTTAGTTTTTATATTATTTTTAATAAATTGCTTAAGCTTAGATTTATCTTTTTCATTTGTAATATCGTAAGCCATCCCCGGTTTTGTAACAAGCGGTTCACCATCATCGGCCACCTCTTGTTCTCTTCCAATTACGATCATAGAACCCTCGACTAAGGATTCTATACCTGCTGTTTGTAGGATTTGTTGTAATTCTCTACGATCGGACACTTCTGAAAATAATCTATTTACTCGCTTATCAAAATTTTCAGTTACTGTAGGTTTATCTTTATATTCCCTCTCCTTAAATGTATCGACACTTGTATTGAAAACATATGCCCCTGTTTCTGGGTCAATTTCTAAATTCTTCTTATCTATATATTTAAGAGCAGAAGATACATCTTCTTTTTGTGTAAGTTGGGTAGCACCCTTTACGAACATATCAAACGAAACCACATCCTCCCCACTCCTCATAGGGATAGTGCTTGTAGTAAGCTCTTTTGTTTTAGGGTCTCTAATTGTCAGGGTTATTTTATCAGGAGTTCTACTAATTTTAGAGATATTTTCGTTTAAACCTTCAAAATAATTAAGAGCCGAATCAATATCAGCTTTGTTCTTTCCTGCGTACAAGTAACCCAACATAGTGATAGCATCCTTTTTCATTTTTGCAGTAGCATTACCTTTTTTCCACTCTGCTCTTAGGCCTGCATCAGGTCTCATTATCTGAGTTGCTTTTTCTGTTCTTGAACTCCCAACCTGGCTATCTATAACACCGTCTAGTATGTCTACAGCTTTAGCTTTTTGTTCATCAGTAAGCTCACCTATTAATATCTCCTTGCCGTTCTCTATGTCAACATACACATACTTATCCTTGTTAGCCAACCATTTCTTTTTGTCGGTAGTGGTCTCGTATTCATCGGAAAAGTCAGTTAAGATAGAAGCCACATCAAACTTATTCGCCATTATTTTTTTTGTTGTTTGCTCTTTCCATTCAGCATATTTTTTAGGGTCTGCTGCTTTTATTCCTTCAATTAAAACATTCATCCCTTGCTTACCGTAAGTAGCTGCTACGGATGTACCTAACACTACCTTCCCTAGTCTTTCTACTGACTCTGCGACAGTCCCCTCTACGTCAAACCTATTTACCGTATTCTGTGCTAAGTTAAATATAGCCTGCACGCTTCTAGCGTTTTTTGTGTCTAATCTTGTTATACCATTCTCATCTGTTATTAATGGAGCAGCTACGATTGTGCCGTTCTCATCAATCATAAAGTCGTGCTTGTTAAAGTCAACTAATTTAGACATAGCTTCAAACGCAGCTTGCTCTACATTACCTGAAGTCTTGTCATCCATTCTTTTTAGCTTGTCTTCATATATGGCATTGTAGTTATTAGCTAAGGCAAATGTAGTATCTGCACTTGAGTTAATTCTTTGGAGCTTACGCATATACTCTTCAGGAGTAATCCTTCCTGATTTAAGGTCTTTATTGGCGGCTAACACAAATGCATTTGAATTGGCTGCTAATCCAATCATACGATCATTAAAGTCAGTATTATAACCCAAAGGTGCATTCTTGCGTAACCCATCTTGGGTTTCTCGCATTGCATCGTCAAGTGATTCTTTCTTAGCCTTTCTCTCATCCCTTTCTGCCAATAGCATATCAGAGAATCCTTTCCCAACATTAGCCCAATTTACATCGTTCTCTAAGTTGCGTTCTACGTATCCAAATTTAGTTGCCATAATTAATTTATTGCTGACCTTACTGCGGCACTAGGTAATTTTCTTTCTAAGGTAGTCCCAAAAATTTCATCAAGTGACGATGGATCTATTCTCCTGTATTGGTTTGAATCTGCAACGCTACTATTAAAAGCTGCTGTGGGGTCAAATGGGTTCATAGAATTTAATCGATCAAGAGGCGTGTCTTTTACCTTCATTAAACTTGTTGTATCTATTTTTGCCTCGGGGGGTTGTTCAGTTTTCTTATACAATGCTAGTGCATCTAGCCCTGTCATTGCTGCACCTCCTATGCCTGCTACTCCTGCTTGGAGTTGTTGTGCTCTTCTTTCCTCTGCGTTAGCTGCTGCAAGCTGTGCTCCTGTTACTTCACCTAAGTCAAGCTGAGTGCCTATATCACGAAGTCTTGCGTCTTCCTGAGCACTTAGGTAGTCTAAGTTAAACATCTCTTGGCCCATTGCAGATGCAATCTGTCGCTGTGCCTGCTGTTGCTGACCATATATAGCCCCAACTCTACCCATACCTCTGTCGCTCTCTCTAAGGGCTTCTGTAGCCTGGGCTCCTGCAACTAGTGCAGCTTCTCTTTCAAGCTCATATGGCTCTTTCTGTATAGCTAAAGAATCCATATAATTCTTCTCAAGACTCTTACGGGCTGATGCCATTGCCATATCAGCTTCCTTTTCCGCTTGGGCTTGTGCTCTCTTTTGTTTTCTCGCTTCTGCGAAAGACATCGCTGACCCTGCTAATTGAGAACCTACCGATGCTAAGCTTAGTGCTGTTGCTAATACCATATATGTGTGTTTGGTTTAGCACAAAGATAATAAAATTTAAGGGAAACTTTTCATTACCTCTGACTCAACAGCAAATAATTCTACCTTAGTGTTTTTAGAATACGTCAGGTCAAACACAGCATAGTGACCTAACACGCCGTGAGACTCAGCAACTGAGTTCTTAATGTATAAAAAAGTCTCTACGTTTGTTGGTATTGGTGTAGTGCCGGCAGGAGATATATCTATACCTATAGAATTTACAGGAGTAGGAGTCGTGAGGTCCACCGTAATGCTTGTAACATTGCCTGCATACCTAGGCACATCCCCATCTAAGAAATATAAATAATCACCCACGCTTAGTATACTACCTATTTGAACGGACGAGTCAAAGCTTACTTCTGCGTTAGGGGGTGATGTTGTAACAAGTACGCTATCTCCTATACCGTTTAATGAACGCAATGAGTATTCAGGAAGCGTAGCAGGAGTAGATCCTAACCCTTCATTCCTAATAAACGAGTACCAACTCTGCTCTTTCTTCTCAAAGTAATCGTAGTCTATAAACCCTGAGTCTTGTATGTCTGTATCTATTGTAGATGCCCAAGCATCGTCTCCCTCTAAATTAAGCGTTTTAAAGAGCTTGTTCTCTAGTGGAGATGTGTTGAATACACTTCGCATTTTAGATGGAGAGAATACGCCATAGAATGTGTTTCTGTTATCATTGACATTGTGACGGTAGAGATTGCCTCCCTTAAAGGTATAGAAATAGTTATTCATTCCTATCATCCAATCAGGATAGTAGGTATAGAAGGAAGGGAATCCTTGAACCCCTTCATCGTATGTGAGTGTATGATTTGCCATATTTTAAGTTTAACAGTTCCCTTTATCTTCTACTATTCCATTTGCATCTACCTGTATCCATTCATTCCCTGTAATCTGATAATACCCCGCAGGCAAAACAAATTCACCGTAAGGGTCAGAAAATACCCAATCAAAAATCTCAGGCACTCCGGGTGTCCCCGCTACGGGAGCACTATAATAAGTGGTATTTACTGCAAATGTGCAAGCTGTTGTAGAGTCGGGTGCTGCCGATCCTGTTGATTGATACCCTGTTAGTAGTGCAGGGCACGAAATCTCTACCCCAAAAGCAGTATCAGGGCAAGCTCCTACAATCTCAATATTTATTGATTGAGGTGAAGCAGTAGTCTTTGGCACAACCATATACAAATTGCCCGGATTCGCAGTAGAAAAGGATAGCTCTCCCGATTGAGGGGTTACATTCTCAGTTAATCCCGTAGATACGAAACTTGTTCCGTTATATCTATACTTATCTAATATATATGTAGTACCCGCAATAGGGACACAAGGAGCAGGGTTAAGAACAGCTCCTGTGTATGTATATCCACCTGAAACAGTCCCACCGTGATACCCGTCAAAATCAGAACTTAGCTTATTGTAAGATACTCCGTTATAAGTAGCTTTTATACCATCAGGTACTAATACAGGGACAAATTTTATTATAACCGCGCCTATGTCAGAAACAGTATCTCCTAAATCCAAATCAAGAGAAAATATCCCACTGCCTCCTACTTGCGATATAGGTCCTGTGTCGCAAGGCACTAAGCAATCTGGACATTCGACTATAGGTAGCAGCAAGCAAGCAGCCTGCTCACGAACTATATTGCCGTCAGAATAAAAACCATCTGCCGCACAGGTGGTTAGTTCGGCATCTGTAAATATTGAGGTTGAATTAGATAGTGTCGTTCCGTTTATGTAAAATATTGCCATAATTTATTGTCTTTTAACATCCACAACAAGCATCTGAAATTGTTGCCCCAACACATAAGTCTATCTCAGTAATTGTTCTGTAATCCCAAATCAAATATAAGTAGCTCCCCGTAGCAGGCATATTAAATTCTGCGTAATATCTGTTAGGTGCTCCCGTATTTATTATTGGAGTAGCTGTTGTTGCTGCTGCCAATAAAGCTTGCATTTCTATGTCTGTGTTATTATATAATGCGTTAGTTCTAAGGTATCTGAAGTTGTCGCTTGTCTCATCAAATACAAAATCATCAGACCCTATCTTGTTAGATATTATCTGAACAGAAGCTGTATCCGAAGGTATTACTCCTGCACCCTGTCTGCCTGCCACCGTTTGGTATTGAGATACTAATGGGCTATTAGCCCCTGAAGCGAATTCAACAGAATTTGAATGCAACGGTGAAACAAATGAACCGTCAGTCCATCTATACTCGTTATGTATGAATAAACCTGATTCATCATCTCCCGTAACACATACATTTACAATTGTTATTTCTTCAGCATCAGGACAGTTTACCAAAACCTCTGCCGTTGCAAAATCATTTGCAAGTACAGTTACATTTACAATTTGCTCAGATACTGATTGTTTAGGGAAAGTTAAAGTTCCTCCTACTGTTACAGGACCTGTGTTATAATCAACGCCATTATAATTTGCATTAATAGTGATTCCGGGAAGAGAAACAGACTGATCTATTATTTCGTATTCTATAACTATATCTCCCACGAACTCTCCAACATTAACGCAATAGTTTGTTGGTAAAACTTCTGTTGTCCTAAATGTTATAGCTGTACCGCAAGGCTTACACTCCGTATCAGAAGGCTTTAATATATCGTTAGACGTTAAAACGTACTCATCCATATATGGGTCAAATCCACCAAGCTTTTGAGTTTCAAATGAATCTATAAATAAGTCTCTAAACCAAGATCGCATACCCTGATCAGAGATAACTTTCAATTGTTCGTTTTTAGCAGAACTCCCTTTTAGCTGTATAACAGCTCCACGCTTTGCATCTGTAAAGTATTTGTCTGCACCCCATTGAACAAAGCTCTCAGGGTTGTTTGATATCCCATATTCTTCTATACGAGCGATTTGAGTCCCTAATACTTCAGGTACAGCCGTTAAAGCACTACCTGCTCCTGCATCTGAAAGTAAGTCTTTCCCTTGCAATACGTATGATATCTTATCCTCCTGGAGTGTAAGTATATCAGTCTCTCTACCGAATAGCTTTTGTATAGGACCGAATGACTGTTCAAGTGGCTTAAAGTTCAACAAACCTAAGTTAAACTCATTAAGTTTATTTACATTACTCTCTTCGTTGTATACACCACTATATGTAAGGTCAGCATATCTTTTTGCCTCCTTGTATTCGTTCTCGCTTGTAGTTAAAACCCTGTTACCTAAATTAAAAGTTCTACCTACTACCGAGTCACGTATCTTATAACTCTCTACCCCATTTCCAAATGAAAAGCAGTTATAAAAGTCTGTGTCGACTACAGCAGGTATACCTAAAGGTGGATTTTGAAAATTATTGCCACTACCTTGATGCCATCCAAATTGATTTATCTCATATGTGTCAGCGGATTCAAACCATACGTTAGGCAAAGCATCCTGAGGCTCTGTTTCAAATATTACAATATTGTCAGCTCTGTTTACCTTGAACCTTACAGCAAGATTAGACCTTCTGCCACTCGATGACCCATCACAAGCAGGCGTACCACGAACGTTGATTACATCAAACGCGGAATCCCATCTAATGTAATTTTCAAATACAGTACATCCATCGCCGGGGAAAGGACTTAAACCTAGCCATTTCGTTGGTGAACCTACGCCTGTGTCTAGGACAGCTTGAAAGTTTTCTCCTTCAAAAAACTCATACATATTATCATAGTCCCTTGTAGCTTTCATAGTGGTTTGCAAGTCATAACTTAATGGTTTGCAACCAAAAGCCCCTCCGTCTCTACTAAAGTTTATTTCAACTAAAACAGTAGACCCTGCCGGGACATTATACGCTACTGCGGGGTTTGACCCCGGTATAGTAAATGGGAAAGTTAATCCTGCACACACCCCTTTTTTGCTTGACTGATTAGTTTTTCTTATATCAATAACTGCATTAGGGTCTTGACCTACATTTATAGAATTAGGATTTATCTTCATATAAGCCCCCGGAACATTTCCTGATGTTATGTCATCCGTAGCGTAAGATCCTTTTTCTAAAACAGTTACATACGTACAATCTAAAGCCGCACCTAACCCGTCTGCTTTTACAACTAACCTATCCCCCTCTTCAACTTTTCTACTGTTTTCACCTTCTAGCAAAAAGTAGATCATACCATCGCTATCACCTATGTAATAAATATTGCTATATATTACTTCATAATTTTCTTCGTCAGGCTTTATTATAAATTTATAATGAGTAGCCCATTCAGGTGCTATCTGAGCATCAGGTATTGTAACTTGTATTCTATTCTTAAATATAGAACTTGAGCAAGGTACATATACGGTATTATTATCACTTACGATACCTGTAGATGACCGACCAAACTCATCCATATAGACCATACCTATTTCGTAGTTTCTATTACTATGAAGACTTTCGGCATTCCCATCTAATTGGAAGGTCGCTCCTGCTGAGACTATCTGATAAAACTCAAAAAATGAACCGCCTGTATCCGGATTATCTACATCTAAAACAAACCTCATCATATTAGTCCTAAACCCTATTATAGCAGATGTAGTAGATTTGAATATTTCAATAGGCTGATTGCCATTAAATGGTCCTCCATTACCTTGATAACTTTGGTATTTCGTTGCAAGACCTGCTGACGTAGTTAAGTTTATAGGTATAGCACAGTTAAAGTCATCAGTAAATGTAATGCCATTACACGAAGTAGGGTTTGTCTGTATTGGGTCGTATATAGGGAGGATATTAAGCGGACTAAGTGTACCTATTGCGTTTGCGAACTCAGCACTACTTGCTAACTCGTAAATATTGTTATAATCTTTAGGTAGAACAAAAATAAAAGATAAATCAGTAGCAGGTGTTACTTGATTAATTGTAGTTCCAGAAGGCAAATTGCTCTGATCAACCGCTGCGTGGTCTATTGTAAAACCAAAAGTGATACTTGAATTCTTAATCAAATCCTTTGGATCAACCGCACTAAAGTCAAAGTCAACTCTACTATTAAGTATAGTAGGCCCGGGGCTTGGAGTAAAGTATTGCGTACTTGACTTTGTGTCTACAGCTTCCGTTGCAATATTAGCTGTGCTTATTAGGTCTACAGTGTACTCTATTTTTGTAGGGGTAAAATTTCTTTCTAAATTATACCCATCTATATAATTGCCATATATTAGACGATTCCCCATTATTGTTTGCCCTAAAGCAAAGCGTGGGACGTTGTCGTACAATCTTAGTATTTCAGAAGAAGGTAGTATGGTGAATATATTACTATTGTCAAATGTAAAAGAGTAGTCGTTATTATCTCCTAATCCCTTTATATCTTTATCTATTTTTTCGATTACTCTTATTGTCCCATCTTGAGCATTCTTAAACAACAAATCAAATCCTTTAACTAAAGGTCCTCCTGTGTTTACAGTTACACTAACGGAATTAAACTTGTTAATCATACCCTCATTCAAGAAGCTATTAGTGCTAAAATCAAATGGTATTGGATCGAATGCAGGTTCTGTAAATGGAGACGTTGCCGAATAGTCATTGTCAGCGTATCTATACCTATACCCAAAGCAGATATATCTTTCCTCTAAGTAATTTTCTTTGCTACTAGTTTTCCTTAGCTGTAAAGACGGAGAAAATACAGGAGGTTTTTTTATTACCTGTAGCTCTTCTTTTAAAATAAATGGGGTTGAATCATAATCAAAAGCTTTGGGAATAATTATAGTGATTATCTTAGGGTCAGGGTAATTTCTTTTTACATTTATAAATCTAGGAGGGTTTAAGTTGTCTGTAAAGAACAGTAAATCACCCACCTTATCTACGGCTGTTATTAAATATTTAGGATCAAAATTAAGTGTTGTTGTAACATCGTCGATGTTCACACTAATAACGTGATATGTTATTTGATCAGTTAATACATTATATGATACTATAAGGTCAATCTTACCGAGTGGAGCATCGGCAGATACAGGATAGTCCTCATCGTGAACAAACCAATATATAGTTTCATTAGCTCCATCTTCAAATGCACCTATACACTTAGCAGAAGTACTTAAGGGGACTCCTTTATATTGCAAAGTAGTTAAAGATAAATTACCCTTAGCGTTTTCAATTACACCAATCTCAGATCCTTCTGTAGACCCCATACGAACATTGATCGCATCTATGTATTCACCGTCAGGTATAAGTCGTTCATCAACCGACTTATTCATTCTACCTTTTATAAAGTTTCTTGTAATATTTGCCATATTATTTTAACCACTTATTTTGACCTCTTAGATTCATTAATAATCGTCCGGGATGGATATTACTTATTCTTATCTTAGCGTTTCTTAATAAAGCAGTCTTTCTCTTCTGTGCTCTTCGTACAACGTACTCCTGCACATTGAGTTTACTATTTAATAAGGCATACTCAATGTAAGCATACAGGTAGTCTTCAAATAATTTATTTACAGTAATTTTAGAGTCATCTCCACCTTCCATACCATCAGATACGTATTCAAGTATAGCTAAATTGCTACCCATACTTGAGCTAAAGTTTATAACACCTGCCTTACTATCTACCTTAAATGTAGGGTTAGCATTAGCCGTCTCTGTGTTTAAACCAAATCTTGCACCAATTGAATAGTCAAAATACCAATTCCCATCTACGTTGTACCCCGGCATCCCATCAAACATACCGTTATTAGGATCTAAATAAATACTTTGTTTTGCCCCTTCTATCCTATCCGAATCAATTGTTGAGTCTTGAGGTCTAAGTACGTTGCCATCTATATCAAATAAAATCCTGCCTGTATTGCTTTGTAAATATGCCTGAGAGCTTAATGTTTGGATGTTCTCACTCAAAGGGGAAAGAACCCCATCTTTGTACATAGAAACCCTAACCCAATTTACATAATCGGAGGGCAAAATATATCTTAATGAATCATCTACAGATAGCTCTAATACTTTTACTTCCTTAAACGCATCGTAGTTCAATTCTTGTATTGCTCTTTTTGCGTGAAATAGAATCTTAAATCTTTCCTCGTTATTTACTAATGAGTGGTTTCCGCTATACATCAACATAAAGTTGTTGACTATGTCGTATAGGCTGACATATTGGTAAGAACCCCAATTCTCATTCTCAGGTGCTGCCCCTCCATTCTCGTAATATTGGTACTGTGATATATATGCCATTATTGTTGTTTATCTTTTTGTTCTTCTAAATTAGCAAACTGGACTACCTCAGTCTCTCTTATCTGCATACCTGAATATTGCAGTATCTTAGTCACCAACCTTACCTCATCGTCAATAGGTAGCTCAAAGTCCTGAAAGTCAGGCTGCGATTGGTTAAACACAGGCTGACCTCCTAGTAACGTACTATACGTCCATTTAGGGTCTTTAGGGTATCTAATATACTGACTGAATATTTGGCCCGGATTGTTTATCGTCTTAGGTAACACAGTTACCGAATCAGAATTCAAAGAATACGCAGGGAATGTTTTAGTTGGTGCTGTTAGAATAGAGTTAGCTAACATACTAATCTTACTATTTGTAACCTTCTCTACCTGATATTTTTCAGGCTTAAATATAGAGTAGTTTTGGTTCGGCAAAATAAATATATTTTCGTCTAATAATAATGTCGTATTATTTTGTACATTTAATATTTCCGCTTGCTCAAGAGATGATGTGTTTACCACTATATCCCCCACAGCAGCAGTAGCCGTAAATGTAGCTGTATTATCAACCAATGAATTAATCAAGAACGATGTATTCGTACCGCCCACGTTAAACGTGGTATAAGCTAACACCTTATTCAATAGGTAGTAATCGTCACCTGTGGTTGTTTGAGACGGTGTAAAGTACTTATTATAGCTCTTTTGTCCTAAATTCTTAATTACTGAGAACGTATCTATAGATTCCTCAATGCCTTTTGTCATATCAGCGTACTCTGTACCTGACACTCTAGCATTTTCTTTATTTATCGATGTGTTGTAGTTCGTGAAATAATCTTCAAAAATTTCTAGCTGTGCTTGCTTTGCAAACAGATTAAAATCCTGTGGAGATATATATCCATAGTTGTTCTTGTTAAGAACCGAAAACACTGTATTTCTTACTGAGTTTATCATTGTAAACTTTTATACAAAGATAGCAAAAAAAAAAGAGTCCGATGAAAATCGGACTCTTATTACATATAGCTTAATGCTTGTTAACTTTCTATAAGTTTTTCAAGCATTTTTAGAGATTCTATTCCTTCATCGCTTTGCAAGTATGATGTTGCTAAATACAATGGATCTTCATTGAATGGCACAACAAGCATTCTTGTTTTATTAGATGGTGTACTAAACCATATTTCTTTTTTGTTTCTTCTAAAGGTTAATAACCCCTTATCAAAGAACAGTTGTACTGTACCTTGGATCTTTACTGTTGGATCATTAATAGCATTCAAAAAGTCACTTGGATTGCTTTTAGCAAAAATCAATATATCTCTTTTTAATTCAGCAGTAGATATCTTAGACGTATCTTTACCAAACAATACACGAGACAATGATTCAATCTGCTCAATAGATAGTTTACTTGCTTCAACAAGTGCATCTACCTCTAAGTTTAATATTTCAACCTCTTCTTCTGCATCTTTAGCTTGATTGACTTCTACGAATCTATTTCCATTCATAGGATGATAATGTAAAAACTCCTGAAGCACAGGATTGTTTTTAGGAACGTGAAGCATACCATCTTCAAAAATAATTGGCTCTAAAATTACATTGCCATCTTGCTCGTCTTCAAATGGTGACTTTTGGTTTCTAGCATATCTAAGTGGTCTGTTTTCATTCTTTTCTTCATCGAAGTAAAGTAATGAGTAGCTCCTAGAACTTTTCGTTGGTATCATATACGATAAGGGAGCTCTGTCTGATTTTAATCTGTAGGTTTTATCTACAGCTATTTTTTTATTTTTCATTTAATTTAATTTACAATTTTTTTAAAAAAAAGGGGGTGATGTTTCACACCCCCCTTATAGTATTAGTTATTCTTAATCTTTAAAGATAAAGAAGTTGTTTGCACCCATAGTACATACAGCTCTCTCAGAAAGGAAGTGTACTTCCATTGCATCAACGTCGTTAGTCATTGCACCACCTGCTGAACCTGTAATCCACGTTTTGTAACGTCTATCTTCAGTTTCTGAAGCTCGGTAACGTACGTGTAAGAAAGGTCGCTTAGCGTTCTTTCCAAGAACTTGGTCGTAAACAGTAGTAGAACCCGCAGGTACTAATAATCCGTTTACAACTTCACCTCCTGCTGGAAGACCACCTCGCATAGTTGGGTCGTTTAGGTATTTCCAATCAGTCTTGTAGAAATCATAACCTCTACGGAATCCTGTGAAACCTAAGTTAAGAGCCATATCCTTATCGTTGTCAAATAGTCCGTAAGACGTACCATTCCCACCGTAAGAGTTTTGAGCTGCTAACATATCATCGATAGAAAAACCAAATTCTCTGTTCAAGAAAATAACATTCTCTTCAATAGAACCTTGCTTATCTAATCGTCTGATAATGTCGTCAAAATCTCCTAATGTACCAGGATGACCTCCCGACCATACGTTCCCTCGGTTTTCTACTGTGTAGAAAATACCTTCAGACCCTTTAGCTAAAGCAGCATTTGTAGCATTAGCCATAGGAACAGCTTCAATCATTGAAGTTTCTAGGTAGTCATCAAAACGTAAACGAGTTTCGTGCTCTGACTTCATATACCAAAGGTATCCTGTAGCACCGTTCTCAGTAGTTACTTCTACCCATCCGATTTGAGCCATATCAGAACCTGATACTGCATACTTATCTTTAAGGATAATTGGAGAAGTTTCGAAAATGTTATCATCAGCTTCTAAAGAACCATCCATCCCGGCAGTTCCTTTTTTGAACTCAGAACCGTAAATAAATACGCTTACAACTTCTGCTGCTGCAAAAGCCTGTCCACCTGCCTCGTAGTAAGCAACTGTAAACTCATCATTTGTAGCACCTGAACCAACTGCCGTAACGATAGCTTTGTTGCTTCCTGTAGTCCCTGAAATCATTACAGTCTGCCCCACTCGAATAGCGAGAGAAACATCAGTAGCAGGAACTAATGGGCTAGTGCCCGGCACTCCTGCATCTGCAACTGTAAATGTAGCGGTATCAGCACCTGCTATTGCTGCAGTGGTTACGTTGTCATATTTAATGTGAAGTCTTCCTTGCTCAGCCCATTTGATAAGGTCAGAGTTAGAAGGCATTTCTGCTCCTACCATTCTAAGGAATGAGGAGATTGTACGATTACCATATCTTTCAAATTCTTTCTCGTAAGTATCAGGTAGATACTGATTCAAGAAATCAAAGTTGGTAATATAATTTGTTGCGACTGGTATTTGCTGTGCACTTGGCTGCAAATCAAAACCTGGGGTTGTTAAAACAGTTCCTGGCATAATTTTTCTTTTTTAATTTTTTAACTTATTTTTTACTTCTAATTTTTAAACCTCTACCCGAGTCGTTGCCGAGAGATTTAATTTGCATCCCTCCTTTAGAAGTTACTTCAGGTGCTTTACGCTCAGACATATTAATATTTTTCGTCTTACGTATGACATCATCCGTAGCTTCTGCTTTACCTTGTTCGTAAAAGAACTTGGCAAACTTTTCAGGATTCATTGCAATAGACAAAGCCTTGTGGTATCCAACTGCATCTTCGATTAAACCGTCTTCATTCAAAAACTTTCCTATAAAGTTCTGAGGGTCAGATTGAATCTTTTTTAGTTCAGTTGCATCGCCCGGAGAAAAAGTAACTTTTTTATCGTCAAGCGTGAACTCAAAACCTTTGAACTCACTTCCGAATACATCATTAGTTTTCTTATTAAACCAATCACGCTTTCTGCTTATTTCTTCCTCGTAAGTCTTTGCTGACTCTATATATTGTTTATATGCCTCAAGGTCTTTCGCATCACTTTCAGAAATAGAATCCCGGCTTGACTCAAGGGGAACTCTGTACTTTTCCTTCTGATCATTGAAATAGCTTTTAGCTTTAGCAATAGTCTTTTTTCGTGCTATTTTTATTTTCTTTATGTCTGAATCGTCATCTAAATCCTCATCGAAGGAATAGTCCTCCATAAGCATTTCGATGTCTTCGGGATCTAATCCATCTTCAGTTGCCATAAGATAATCTCTTAGCAATTTATCAGTATCCATTTCATCGTAATTAACTTGCAATTTTGCAAAATCATCGAGTCCACGACCTGTTTCTTTTTTGTACTTATAATAAGCCGCAACATCTTCAGGCATCTTTTCAGATTCCTTCGCTGCTGTTAGCTCATCTAGAGAACTTATATCTCTACCGTACCTATTCTTAATAAATGAAAGAACACTCTCCTCAGTTAAATCTTCTTTTTGAAGCTCCACTTCAGGCTCTACACTTTCAGTTTCTTCAGGGGCAACCTCACTCGCTACCTCTTCATTTAACTTTTCTTCGTGCTTTTCGAGTAATTCCTGTTCAACTTGCTGTACAGACTTTTCCTCAACAACACCTACCTCTTTTACTTTAATTTCCATTTGATTTGATTTTATGCAAAATTAAACAAAAAATAATTATGTTTTATCTAGGGTTAAATTCCGCTAGGTCGAACCCATCTAGACTATCCTCGTTAGATTCAAAATTCATAGGTGGTAAATTATTCTTTCTTTGATTTATTAGTTTTGATTGCTCAGAGTTTTGTTGGCTAATTCTACTTGACTTAGCTTTTTCTCTCTGATCTTCTCTACCTTGAAGTTGTTGCGCTTCCATACCACGAAGTTGCATATTCATTTGGAACTCTTTATCCATAAGCTGCTCCTTGAACATTACCTCGTTTTTCATCTTCTCGATTTCAAATGCAGTCTCAGCTTGCTTAAGCTGCATCTTAGCTTGAGACTCTGCTTGGATCTTCTGCATAGCAGATTGTGCAGCTAATTGTTGAGATTGCATCTGCTGCTGTGCTTGCATCTGCTGACTCGCAGTAGCCATTTTTTCTTCTCTCTCCTGCTTAGCCTTACGCTTAACTTTAAGTAGTTGGTTAGCTAATTTAATATTCCTAATCTCCCTTATGTCAATAGCATCTTCAAGGTTTATGTCACCCTTAGATAACGCCATTTGAATATTTTGCTCAAGCATTGACTTCTGCTCTTCGTCAGGGGATATTTCAATAAATATACCAAAGTCATAGATATATAAATCATTTATATCATCTAATATAGATACATTATATTTGCCGATTTTATTTATAAACTCATCCTTAAAGTCAGCATACTCTAATACGTCTGCAACACGGTAAGATAAACCTTCAGCTATAGTCTTGTACATATATAGGCTTCCGTCTAGTATATGTCTAGTGGCTGTGTTTGAGTTAGCTGCTGCTAATTTCTGTAGCCCAACCAATGAATCAGGGTCAGGAGAACTCCCATCTCTAGCTTCATTAAGACCCGTTACGTTTCTTATTTGGTTTAGGTAATGGTTATAGTTACTTATAAGCATCTGTGCTTTAGAAGCACCTGAGTTAGAAGTTAACTGCTGTATTGGGACTCTAGCGTTATTAAACTCACCATCTCCCGTATAGCTTCTACCAATTACACTACCTGTTTGGAAGTACAATCTTAATGCATCTTCAGGATTGTAAGCCGCACCGTTACCTAAGTCAACTTCATTTAGTCCATCTGCATCTATAAACACGCCATCAGGGACAACTTTAGATATAACTTGCTGTAGTTTAAGGTGAGTTATTTGAAGTAGATCGGCAAAAGGGATCATCCGTCTAACCAATGACTCTACATTACCTTTATACATTCTTGGTGCTGTTGCTACGTAATTAGGGAGTGCGTGCTGACTAGCTGACTTTGGTCTAACCATATTCTCAGCCATCTCCCACTTGAGGATTATATTAGTCCCCATAACCATCACGCCATTGTACCAAACATCAATGGTCTTTTCTATCTTTTCAAATGACCCCTCTTCCATCATCTCTTCAGGTGGGTTAAAGCTGTCATCTTTTTCTACCATAGAAATAGCACCGCTTTCTTTAAGTTTCTTCTTATAGACAATCTTCTTAGTTGTCTTGTAATTGAAATACATTAAAGTAGTGGTATCTCTGTAGAATATATCGTTGTCATAATACTGAGCTACGTTATAGTAGTCGTACCAAGACTGCCCGCTTTTAGATATCTCTTCTAAATCTACGTTCGTTAAAGTTGGATCAATCTTCTTAAGCTCTATTATTGGAACTGTTTTTATCTCTCCCCAATAAAAGCAATCTCTAAAGTTAGGATCTTCCGTATAACTGTATACAATGTTAGCAGGGTCTACGTAATCTACCTTAACTCCTGATCCCGGTAAAAACTCGTGTTTCGCAACACCAATACCTAGTACCGTTAAGTCATAGTCAATTCTTTTTCTAATGTCATCGTACCTGTTCTCATCAAACATTGTGTTGATAGCCGTCTCTTCAGCTATCTCAATAGCAGGCTTAAAATTAAGCTGCATATACAACGCCAGCTCCTCATCTGACTGAGGTAAAGTATCAGGGTCTACTGTAAAAGCATTGACACCTGTATTCTGCTCTATCTTTTCTAGCAATGGCTTGTTAAGCATTTGCCCTTCAATCATCTCTTGGAACTTGCTTCTCTTTGATTGAGACATAGCATCCTGAGAATAAGCCTTAACCTTAAACAACCTGTCAGACATACCGTTAACAACAATGTCTACAAACTTAGGTAGTATAGGCACAGGCGTCCAATCCAAGTTTAAGTAGCTTAGATCACCATCAACAGCTAACTCGTTCTTATATTTGCCAACAGACTGTTCGCCCCTAGCGTATAATCTTAACCTGTGGAACTCCCCCCATTGACTGTAAAATCTACATTGTGCCGAATCCTTTTTGAACCATTCGTACTGAATAGCTTGTCCAATTTGTAACCCAAACGCATCTGTTGCTTTTTCTGCATCAGAAACAAATTGACTCGGAAAGCCTGTAGATGATATGTTTATTTTAACATCGTTCATCTAATAATCTCGCTTGTATTTCCCTTGTTGTTGTATCTTGCAAAGTTAATCTTTATTTTTGATTGCTTTTTCTCAGCTACGTACAAATGCTTTTGGGTAGCCATAATTGCTAACCCCGAACTTATTGAAGCGTCAAACTTAGTTCTATTGCTTATATCGAACTTTGACCAATCCTCAAGTGTGGCATTAAACGGCATAGTACCCATCTCGTCTGGGTCTCTATACGTGCCCAATGTGTCAAAACCTATATTTTTCTCTATGTATGACTCAATTGCGGATGCGTGAGCCTGCTTAACATCTTCACTACTGTTAGGTATCCCCCCTAGCTCTCTCTCTGTCTTAGACAGCTTATTGTAGGTCTTGTCAGGTCTATTCATAGAGAACCCCCTATACCCCCTGTTTTTAAAGTGGTATAAAAGCCTAGGCTTATTGTTCTCACAAAGCAATGGCATACCGTAAAACACACAAGCCATCAAAACGTCCTCGAAAAAAATCTCTGCCGTTTGGGGTCGAGCTACGTATTCTAAAAAGAACTCATTACTCGGGGCGTCATCCATATTAAACATAGTAACACCGTGTAGCGCCCCATTAGATCCGCCACCACCTACTGTGCCTGATATATCATAAGAGTCACACCCGAATGCACCTATATGATCATTGCCGGGATACTTAGTCCCGTTCCTTGAAATCACCCTATTCTGAAGGTTTTTATTAGGTGTCCAACTTACGTTAAACCTACCTCTTTTGTCAGGAGTAAATACAACCTCGCTATCCTTAACTCCACCCTTCCAATGGAAGCCTCCCCTTGTGACGTGATGTTCTTTAACTAACGAGTCGTTGTAATCTATCTGTTGGTATATCTTAGTTAGATTAAATATAGACTGCTTACTCTCGTCTCTAAATGCGTGTGACTCTGTCCTTGGGAACTGACGATAGTACTCATTTAAAGCATCAGGGTCGTTCTTTAATGATTCAACTTCATTCTCCCAATAGTTAATTGCACCCTGCTCGATCATCTCACCATCTATCCCCATAACAGGTTGATCGGGAGTATTTAATACAGGCTGACCATATCTGTCTATAAACCCTTCCATATTCCATTCCATAGGGATAAAAAGAGAATATAGCCCACTCTTAGTCTGGCCATTCGCGTTCCTTTTAGTTACGTCCGAATCGTAGTAAAGCTTTTTAAAATTACTGCCACCTTTATCGAGAGCATTTGATGTAGAACCCATCATACACTTACCTATAATCTTACTACCTAGTCTTAGACAGGTTTTAGTTACTCGCCAATTGTTAAGTATATTATTTGGCTTTAACCACTTCCCACTCTCATCGTGGACTAGCAGCAATAGTTTTTCACCATCATACGAGTTATCGTCTGTGTTCCTCCAATCTATAGATGTGTCAAGACCATACAACTCATCAGAGACAGTCTCGTACATATTCTTTTTTGTAATCTTAGCTGCAGGGACACGGAACGCAAGCTCAGTCTTAGGCTTATCCATACCGTCCATAATTGGCTTGAAGAAAAATGGCAGCCTGCTGTTTATAGGCACTACCTTATCGGTAAACATCTTCTTAGCATCAGTACCCGACTTGGACAAAATACCGACCCTTGCATCCTTTGCAAGCGTACCTGTATTAATACATTCAGAAGAACTCATAAAAGAAAAACCCGAACGTCTTATCTTTAAATAGTCTTGACCAAAGCTCCTGCTATCTGCTTTGCAAGCCTCCCAATGTAAATATAAAATCCTATTAGCCTCTCTAAAGTCAGGGTATCCAACATCAATTGATGTCCATTGGAGATACATATAGTGGGACCCTGTTATGTAAGTAGGCACACCGTTCGACATAAACCAATATCCATACTCACGCCTGTCAAATTCATATTCAATGTAATCGACCCACCTGTCCTTAAATTCGGAAGGCATTTCATTCCATTGGAATATAGAGTTAATCTTACTTAACTCTTTAGGCAAATCTTCTCTCTCCCAATATTGATCCTTCTCCTTCTTGCTTCTTTGGTATACTTTACTCGGTGCTAGTGGTAGCGCTATAACTAATCCATTTATTGATACTATTTCTCCTACCTCTCCCGTTTTAGATATTACAACTATATCATATTTCTTATTATAGCCATACTCCCAAGTCTTACCCTTGTTCTTATTTCTAAGGACACCCTTTGGCAAAAAATCCTTAAGTACGGTTATTAAGTTATTTTGACCTTCGTTCTGCAAATCCTTGCTTTGTGCTTGTTTTACTTGCTCCTTTCTCAGCAGACTCTAAATTTTCTCGCTCTAGTTCTATCCGATTTAATATTTCAAACGCATCAAATATAGCTAACTTCTTAGTAGCTGCTGCATTCTTTAACTTATCAGCCGACAAGTCGTCTTCAGGATCGTGTTTTATAATATCCTCTTTCGCTACCTTTATTAATTGCTCAACAGCTCTATGACCCGCTTCTATTATTTTTTTTTTGGTATCTTTTACGTTCATAATATTACGGTTATTTGATGGTCATACACCCTGTAAAGCTTTTCATCGTCAACAGTAAACTCGTACTCGCTATCAGGCGTAAAGGCTACCCTATCCCCAACACTAACCCCGTTAGATATTAAGTAATCGTTCGGGTACTTCATAGTACCGACAAGAGGCTCTTCTATTGTGTTTTTGAGTATAACAGACTCCTCTGTTTTAATAGGCTCAACGAAACAAAACTTGCTGTGGGCGTTCCAACCTTCATCGTTCTTGTACATAAAGAACTGCTCGTCATCTACAAAGAAAAGATCATCCTTAAAAAAGCTTCTTCCGCTTTTCTGCCGACCCTTCATATCATTGTAAAATTTAAAAACGTTGTGATGGACAAGTAAGGTGTCTCCTACATTAATCCCTCCTGTGTAGCCTATAGGAAGCTCTACAACCTTAGCATACCTATTAGAAAACTTGTGGTCCTCTTCTGATGTACTTACAACAAGCTCTAGTCCTGCTATCTCTTTTGTGTTGTCGTATCGTCTTCCTTTTAATGGCTTTACTATAAAGTAAAACGGTGATTTCATTAAAAGTTTATGTTGTATTCAATAGATACAGGTACTGACTCCGTGAACTCCTTCCAAAGAATTATTTCACTATTTTCAGATTCAATCCATATTTCTATAGAATTATTTTTATTAAATTTTATTAAATGTATAATGTGCGAATTATTAAGAATAGATTGTCCTGCAATATAATGCATAGCTCCTGACTTGTAATCAGGACCAATAGATATCTTCCTGATAATACTCATTATCCTAATTTATATATATCAAAATGAGTTGATGGGACATTATCCCAAGAACTAGACGTTGTGTGGCTATATATACCACCAGAATTTACCCCGCTAGAATCTCTTAACAACTCCCAAGTTAATACTGTTCCTGCTGTTTCTATTTTTACCGGAACTGTTACCTCGTATGGTATCATTATTTGAGTATTACCCAAATCAAACCCTTTTATAGTGCTTGCCTGAGACCCATTAATAAGACTTCTAAACAATAACGAAGCTACCCCACCCGAAGATCCTTGTCTTTCAATTGTAGCATATCCATTAAACAAATATGTGCCAGTTTGATTAAAAGTTATATTACCTGCCGAATCTAACATCACAGCATCTGAAGCTGTATTTTGAGCAGCTCCAAATGTTACTTGTAATGGAGAATCTAAACCACTAGGTTCTTGGGCTGCATAAGACGTAGCAGATAATACATTAGTAAGGTCAACATTCTGCAATGATAAAATACTTGATACTGTAAAATTTTTAGTTAAATTTTCATTTTCAACATCAGTGCCAATTAATTTATCGTCTAATGTTGGGTTCTGTATTGAACTATAAGTACTTATCTGCGCCATATATTACTCTTCTTTGTTTTTAGAAATTTCTCCTGTTTGCACGTTAATGACTGTATCGTCTCCGTATTTTTTTATTAATTTGGTTTCTTCAACCATATACGCAGCTTTTAAAGATTCTATTTCTTTCAATAGAGTATCCTGTGCAATAAATGTGTCTGCTATTCTTATTTTTACATTGTTATACTTAGTAATACAATCTTGTAAAATGTCTAGCTCTTCTTGCGTTAACTTTTCCATTATTCAGGATCTTCTATTGTAAGTGTGACACTTGTAGGTGTTATTAAATTATCTATTTGAGATTCTATACCAGACTCTATATTATCTACTTGTTCTTGACCCATTGTAGTTTTTGTCCATTCAACAACTTCTGTGTTGGTCAATTGCTCAAAAGGTACGAAATCAGTTATGCTTTCAGTGTTAAGCGTTTGCGTGCCAATACTAGTAGCTGAATATGGGTTTCCTTCAGGGTCTATAACATCTGAAGTGCCTGTTACTATCCAATGGACATTGTACACAACATCTGTGTAATCTCCATCTTGAGGATAAGCGTCTACTGTTCTACAGTTCCAAGTATAATTAATCATTTTGTTCTACTTCTATTTGTTCTTGGCACGTGGTTTTGATTTTACTGAGTAAATCCATTGAAAACTTTGCTGGCAATTCAGATAACCCTGTTAATACTAAATTTACCTCTTCTTCTGTTAATTTTAATTCAAATTTCATATTGCAAATATAACTTTTTTTATATAACTATCTTAATCGTTCCATTTGTGTGATATAAAGTACCAGGCGTTAGACCGGCAAGTAACGCAGCATTGTTATTCGCATAATTTTGCATATTTGGTGCTTTTATTAAAGTTTCAAATGTAGCATCATCAGTAATTTGGACTGTACCATTAAATTGAGATGTACCATCTACTTCAAGCTTATGTGTAGGAGCCGTAGTTCCCATACCTACATTACCGTTTTGCTTAACTGTAACTGCTTTTGGAGTCGATGTAGTGCTTATATAGTAATCTCCTGATGCTATGTAAGTAACTAAGTCAACAGCATTCCCTGAGCTAAGCACAGCATCGTTATAGAATCCTCCGGTAAAAGTAGTGCCATTGTTAAACCTAAATGCACCATACAAAGAGTCAACATCAATATTAGCAGATGTCCCTTTAGACCTAATAACACCATCTACTTGCAATTTAGTAGCTGGATTAGTCGTTCCGATCCCTACGTTGCCGCTGGGCAGAATTGTTAAAGCGGCGTCAGTTAAAGTAAAATTAGAGCTGTCTACTGTGTTATTATTACAAAAATAAAGGTTACCCCTACCTTGTGTAGCCGTTCTTTCAAATACTATTCCTGCTTTATTATATAAATCATTATCAGTCATACTAAAAGAAATACCCGCAGTATCACCATTAGTGTCGTGAGTATTAGTTAACAAAAGGTTAGTCATCAGTCCAGTAGCAGAGTCTGATACTTGAAGTTTTTTAACAGGACTAGTAGTACCGATACCTACGTTGCCTGCTGAGGTGATGCGCATACGCTCAGTTGCAGGTATTGTTGTGTTAGTCCCATCAGTATTATTTGTCAGGAATGCAATTTCACCAAGATACCAAGTAGAAGGGTTGGTTCTAAATTGTATAGAAGCCATATTGGACCCCTGATTGGAATATCCTCTAGCTTGAGAGGATATCTCAGCAATTGAAACATCAGCAACACCATCAGCACTTGGATTTGTAAATACCTGATTACCCTTAATTGAAAGTCTTTGTGTTGGACTAGTAATATTGATCCCTACGTTGCCTGTAGTCCCAACAATTCGCATCCTTTCAGTTGCATTGTTTGCAAGAGCTGAAGAGGCTCCAAAAGCTAAAGACGAAGAGTCTCCATTAGCATATATTTTTCCAAGCCCTCCGCTATCGCTTAATTGAAGATTATAGCCTGAATTATAAGTTACCTTTATATCTCCTCCTTCAACGTCCAACTTAGCACTAGGACTAGTCGTCCCGATACCTACGTTACCTGAAGGAGCTATTGTAAGAGCGTTAACAACAGCTGCGCTAGAGTTTTTAGTTTGAAAAATAAAGCCTGTATCGGTAGTGTTTGCTCTCTGGAATATTTGAGCTGCACCATCACCTCCGTCACTAATAAAAAAGTCATAATTTGCAACACCGTTTCTTTGTAACCTTAAAATAACAGCCCCATTACTTGATCCTACAACATCTAACTTAGCACCAGGACTAGTAGCCCCGATCCCTACGTTGCCGTTAGAGGTGATGCGCATACGTTCGGTAGAAGAAGTATTAAATACAATAGGTGAAGCATCTGTTGTTGTAAGCCAAAAAGCACCATCCCTATCTTGAACTTGACTTGAAACATTACCTGCATTGTCTGCAAAATTTAAAGTTCCTATATTATCAGAAGAGCGACCTCTTAATGTAATTCCTGTTGCAACACTGTTAGAGACAACATCTAGTGGTGTAGCAGGACTAGTCGTTCCGATACCTACGTTGCCGCTTCTTAAAGTTAAATAATCATAACTTAACGTAGTATCTTTAATTACTAAAGCATCACCTGTAACACCTGCAATGCCACACTGAAAATCAAACTCGCTGCCGGTATCCTTCTGTAATTTTAATGCGCTATCACCCGCTGTTGTTATTACAGAATGCAACTTAGCCCCAGGATTAGTAGTCCCTATACCTACGTTGCCAGTTCCTAAAACTGTTATTCTATCAGAACCTCCAGTTGATATAGCTAAATCGTTAGATGAATTAGTTCTTCTGAACTGAGGGCTATTGCCCGTGACGCTTGATGTTCCTCCTAATCGTAGAGACCCATTATCAATTTGAGCTATTCCATTAACATGAAGCGGATATGAGGGGTTTGTTTTATTGATACCAACCTTTTCATTACTGTTTATTGTTATAGCTACAGCATTACTGTCATCCTGTATGCCTGAATTTCCGATTATTCCGTTTGGACCATCAGTAAATTTAGTTAATCTATTTGTTGTACCTGTTCCAGTTACAGGATTAGTTAGCGTTGAGACGCTACCATCAGCCATTAAATACTGAGCTGATGTCCCACCTGATTTTATTATTGATGCTGCTGTTACACTACTTGAGAATGTAGCTGCTCCTGTGTTAGCAATAGTAAGTCTATCAGAATTATTAGTTCTAATTGCAAATCTATGGTTTGTAGTTGTGCCTATATATAACCCAGTATTAGGGTCATCGTATCCTATTTGACCTGCAACAGCTAAGGCTAGTCTGCCAAAAGTTATAATTTGATTATCATAACCTCCACCCCATCCACTCATTGCAATAATAGCAGGTGTAGTTGCAGCAGATTGTTCAGCAGTTATAGTATTATTTACTCTTAAAGCCCCACTAACCCTTCCTGTCCCCGCAACATCTAGCTTATAAGCAGGGCTAGTTGTTCCAATACCTAATCTACTATTGGGTTCATCAAGATGTACTACTGATGAAGTTACTG
>Ga0209654_1000202_pt1 | contig 62538 bp, 101 predicted proteins | sample SaaInl1SG_22_DNA_FD_184646 | JGI IMG/M metagenome (GOLD analysis project Ga0209654, IMG submission 184646) | Marine microbial communities from expanding oxygen minimum zones in the Saanich Inlet - ESP_161SG_22_DNA (SPAdes) (version 2) | ecosystem: Environmental > Aquatic > Marine > Intertidal... | reverse complement strand
TAATTTTTCTGCCAATTGTTTTGACTGAATAGTTAATTGGAATAGTCATAAACAAAATATCATTACTTAAAAATAATCCAAATTGACTAAGATCAAAGTCAATATCTTGTACATTATATATACCACGCATTGTATAAACACTAGGATCATACTTTCTGTCTCTGTTTTCTAAAAACAGCATGTCTTGTATTTGTGTGTGATCTTTAACAGTTTCGCCGTCATCCGTGCCGATATATTTGTGTACGAATATATCAGTACCTCCTACAGTAAACATCTCTGTTATAGTTTTGTCAAGGAACTCATAGTCCTTGCCTCTTTCTGGTTTATATAAACTAAGTCTTGGCATATACATATTTAGCATAAATACTATACGGAGAAGAACAATGGCACAAAACCTTACTGATTTACGAAAAGATGTTTACGACTATGTCTACGCTATGTTAGGTGGAGGAATGGTTGATGTTGAGTTAGATCCAATACACTATCAAACATCTCTTGACACTGCACTATCTAGGTATAGACAACGATCTGATAACTCGGTAGAAGAAAGTTATGCATTCTTAACTTTACAACCTGATCAAAACGAGTATACACTAGATAATAATATTATGGAAGTAAGGCAAGCATATCGTAGATCTATTGGATCTCGCCCTACTAGTAATGCTGTCGGTGGACCATTGTTTACTCAGTCTCATGTTGCTACTAGTTTAGTTAATCAAACATTTTTTATAAATTACAATTTGTCTAGTGTTACTGGTATTGTAATAAAAGTTAACAATCTCGAAGTTAGCAACTTTTCTACAGATTACACAGCAAGAACAATTACATTTACTAGCCCTTTAAATGCCGGAGATGTAGTCGGTATAGAACTGTATTCGAGTAGTGTAAACGGTGGCGGCAGTCTATTTGAACCATTTAATCTAGCATACACAAACGCATATCTACTAGCTAGTTCAAATACCGGCGGACTTGCAACTTACGATTTCTTTAGTCAATACCAAGAATTAGTAGGACGTATGTTTGGTAGTTTCATTGAATTTATATGGAACAATACAACTAAAAAATTAACAATATTACAACGTCCTAGAACTAACGAAGAAGTAATGCTATACTGCTATAACTATCGTCCAGACTTTGAATTACTTCAAGACTACCAAGCAAGTCAGTGGATCAAAGACTACACACTTGCTAAATGTAAAATGATGTTAGGCGAAGCACGTTCAAAGTTTGCTACTATTGCAGGACCACAAGGTGGAAGTGCTCTAAATGGTGATGCACTTAAAGCAGAAGGTCAGGCAGAACTTGAAAAACTTGAAGCAGAAGTTAGCCTACAAATTGCCGGCGGCGTTGGTTATGGATTTACAATCGGCTAAAAACTCTTGACAAACAAAACTAAGATGCTATAATATACAAATAATCTTAGGAGTTTGTATGTTACCAAAGCTATTAGTTGTAGGACACGGCCGCCACGGCAAAGATACTGTATGCGAGATGTTAGAAGCATACGGTTACACATTTCAGTCAAGTTCTAAATTTTGTTCAGAGCTGTTTATCTTTGATGAGCTAAAAGACAAGTACGGTTATGCAGACGAAGAAGAGTGTTATGCAGACAGGCACAATCATCGTACTGAATGGTACAACATGATCCATAATTACTGTAGTGATGACTTAGCAAGATTAGGACGTAACTTGTTTGCACAAAATAATATCTACTGCGGACTACGCAACAAGCGTGAATACTTTGCTATGAAAAACGAAGAAATTTTTGATTATGCTATTTGGGTAGATCGCACAGATCACTTGCCTAAAGAAGATTCTAGCAGCATGAGTATTGAACAGTGGATGTGTGATTATACTATTGACAACAATGGTACATTAGAAAGACTAGAAAAGAATGTAGCTGTGCTTATGCGTACAATCTTTAAAAGTCGGGCACTAAGTCTCCCTGCTTCCACTTCACACCACTTTTCTGAATTATTCGCTGACAATTAGCACATACTGTCTTTAGATTACTTGGACGACAGTTGTTCAAGTCACCGTCTACGTGAAACACATTAAACTGTTCTTCGTGCTTGCTGGTATATCCGCATTTATCGCAAGCACACTTTTTCTTGTATCCTGCCTGCATCCATCTAGGAATACCATACATCTTCTTACCGTGATGTAGACAAGTATCACACTTCTTACGATAGTATGTACGTCCTTCTTTTTGATAGTTTATAGCCGCAGGCCTGAATCCGCACTCACATAATGGTCTCATAACGTATTTACCTCACCTTTATGGTACCTTTTTTCGGCGGTTTACCTAGGTGTTTTCCTATGATTATCATAAATACAAGTAATAAAATAAATGCGTATAGGAGAAACAACATGGCATTAGTATCACCAGGTGTACAGGTCAGCGTAATTGACGAGAGTTTTTACACTCCCGCTGAGCCAGGCACTGTTCCAATGATTTTTGTAGTTTCTGCACAGGACAAAGCGAATGCAGCAGGAACAGGTACAGCACAAGCAACTCTAAAAGCAAATGCAGGCAAGCCATATTTGGTGACGTCACAGCGTGAACTTGCAGACTTGTTCGGAGACCCAACTTTCTACACCGACAATAACAACAATCCAATCCACGGTGGAGAATTAAACGAATACGGCTTACAAGCTGCTTATTCATTACTGGGTGTTAGCAACAGAGTTTATGTAGCTCGTGCAGACATTGACTTAAACGAACTAGAAGCAACAGCAGATGCACCGGCAGGCGATCCGGCCAACGGCACATACTGGTTTGATGTAAATCTTACACGTTTTGGTATTTTTGAGTGGAATGGTGCAGCCGTAACACAAACAGGCGGACAATCATTCACACAAAAAACACCACTAGTAATCACAGAAACTAGCCAACTAATTGGCGAAGATGTAGCAAGTGGTCCAAAGAGTTCAGTGGGCGCAGACGGCGACTATGCAGTTGTTGCAGCAGGCAGCGGCAACCGTGTTTGGTATAAGCATGCTGGTACATGGAGCAAATTAGGCTCAGCAGCGTGGAAAGCATACTGGAACGGAGTAAGCGGCGGCACAGATCCTAAGATTCAAATTAGTCCACATACTAATGTACCACAGTACAAAACAGGCGCAGCAGCTGAAGCAGTTACTGGTTCAGTTTGGATTAAGACTACAGTACCAAATTTAGGTGCAAACTTCCGTGTTAAATTATGGAATGATACAACTAAGCTATGGGAAGAGATTGACGCTCCTTTATACGCTGATAACATGTCAGCTCTTTACGGCTTAGATAGAAGTGGCGGCGGATTTAATCTAGCAGCAGGCGACCTTTATGTTCAAACTAACTGGGAAGAACTAGCAGCACCAGAAGCAAACTATAAAATTTTCCGTAGACAAAATGTAGGCGCAACTGAAATTGTTTCAAGTGCAATTACACAAAGTGATTATTCAGGAACATTTAATATTGCTGAAACACGCAAAGGTGACGAAACGTGGTCAACTGCTACTGTAACAATTGCAATTACAGTCGCTGAAACAACAGCCGCACTAACAGCAGAAAAAATTGCAGCTGATATTAACGGAACAGCAGGCATTGTAAATATCGTTGCTACAGTTGATGCACAGAACAGAGTAGTTATTAGCCACAAAGAAGGTGGTGACTTCCGTTTAGCAGATGTTACAAATACTCCACTAGCAGACATGGGATATGTAGGCGGAACAACTACTAACTTGTATGATACACCAACAGGTGACACAACATACGATCTAGTTGCTACAAATTGGAAAGTATTAACTTACACAGCTAGTGTAACTGCTCCAAGCGCACTAACAGTAGACGGAGCATTATGGTATAACTCAATTGTAGACGAAGTTGACATTATGGTTAATACTTCGGCAGGTTGGGTAGGTTACGGAGTAGAATATCCAGATACTGATCCAGCAGGCCCAATTGTTAGCGCAACTGAACCAACTGAACAGTCAGATGGTAGTTCACTAGAAAATAACGATCTTTGGATTTCAACAGCTGATTTAGAAAACTATCCGACAATTTACAAGTATGTTACTGGTACAGGTTGGAATTTAGTAGACAAAGGCGACCAAACTACTGAAGATGGTATTATCTTTGCAGATGCACGTTGGAGCACAGACGGACTAACAGCAACAGCAGGATCAATTGCTGATCTACGCAGTGTTAGTGTACTAGATCCAGATGCACCAGAAGATGCATTATATCCACAAGGTATGCTGTTATGGAATCTACGTAGAAGTGGATTTAATGTCAAGCGTTTTGAGCGTAATTATGTTGATACAACAGATCCAACATATGCAAGTTATTATCCACATCGTTGGGTAACTGAGTCAGCTAACAACGCAGATGGTTCAGGAAGCTTTGGACGCAACGCACAGCGCAAAGTAGTCGTACAAGCACTACAGGCAATGGTTAACAGTAACCAAGATATCCGTGACGATGAATCAAGACTATTCAATGTTATGGCAACTCCGGGTTATCCAGAACTAATTGGCGAAATGATTAGCTTAAACTACGATCGCGGACTAACAGCGTTTATTGTAGGTGACAGTCCAATGAGACTAACACCAGATGCTACATCAATTAACGAATGGGCAACTAACGTTAACCTAGCAGTAGAAGACAACGACTTAGGTCTTGTAAGCAGGGACGAGTACATGGGTGTATTCTACCCAAGCTTGTTTACAAGTGATAATGCAGGCAACAACGTTGTTGTTCCAGCATCACATGGTATCTTAAGAACTATTGCACTAAGTGATCAAGTTAGCTACCCATGGTTTGCACCAGCAGGTACAAGACGTGGCGGTATTACTAATGCAAGTGCAGCTGGTTATATTAGTAGCGAAGGCGAATTTGTAAGTGTAGCGTTGAACGAAGGACAGCGTGATACATTGTACGCACAAAACGTTAACCCAATTACATTCCTAAACGGAGCAGGACTTGTGAACTACGGTCAAAAGACTCGCGCAAGAAATGCAAGTGCATTGGATAGAATTAACGTAGCAAGACTTGTAATCTACTTACGTTCACAGTTGAACAAATTGGCTAAGCCATACATCTTTGAACCAAACGATAAGATTACACGTGATGAAATCAAGCAGCAAGTAGACAGCTTACTGCTAGAATTAGTAGGTCAAAGAGCACTTTACGACTTCCTAGTTGTGTGTGATGAATCAAACAACACACCAAATAGAATTGATCGTAACGAGCTTTACATAGACATTGCTATCGAACCAGTTAAGGCAGTTGAATTTATTTACATTCCGCTACGCTTGAAAAACACTGGCGAAATCGCAGGCCTATAACGGATAAATAGATATAACAGGAGCAAGTAAATGGCAATTTCAACTTTATCAAAATTAACAGTGCCTTTGGACAGCAACGCTTCTGCTTCCAGTCAAGGTCTGTTGATGCCAAAACTCCAATACCGCTTTAGAGTAACACTAGAGAACTTTGGGGTTTCAACACCAACAACTGAGCTAACGAAGCAGGTAGTAGATGTAACAAGACCTACAGTAAGTTTTGATCAGATTACACTAGACGCATACAACTCAAGAGTTTACCTAGCAGGTAAGCACACATGGGATCCAATCTCGCTTAACTTGCGTGACGATGTAAGCGGTCAGGTGCAAAAACTAGTAGGCGAGCAGTTACAGAAACAGTTCGACTTCTACGAGCAGTCAAGTGCTGCTTCAGGTGCAGACTATAAATTTGTAACACGTATTGAAATCTTAGATGGCGGAAACGGTGCAAACGAAGTTAACGTACTAGAAACTTTCGAATTGTATGGTTGTTATGTAGAAAATGCTAACTACAATCAGCTAGCTTATAATTCTTCAGAAGCAGCAACAGTAACATTAAGTATTCGTTACGATAACGCAATCCAGTCACCACAAGGTACTGGTATTGGTACAGCAGTAGGACGTACAATTAATACTCTAGTAACAGGTGGCGGCGGCACCTAACAAAGAGTAAAATATACAAGTTAAGGGGCGTTATGCCCCTTTTCTTTTATCTGCGCACTTTATTATAATGGATAAATATTTGTATGTCAATACTTAAAGGTTTTTTAGATAACTTAGCAAGCGGCGGCGGAAATCCTAAAGGTAATTTAGGTGACTTTTCGCACGGTGCAAGACTATATGTTGATAATGCATTTGCGTTTGCTCCTAAATCAAAGTTTTTATATCATGTTACATTTAATTTAAATCCAAACGCTGCTGTAGTAGTACCGCAACTAACACAAAAACACGGCAATACTCTTAACATGCTAGTTAAGATGGTTAGTTTGCCTGGATTTAGAATTGATGCTGATGTAAAACATCAATATAACAAAAAACGTGTTATACAAAAGAGAGTTGATTACGATCCAGTACAAGTTACCTTTCACGATGATAATTACGGTGTAACTACAGCATTGTGGGAAGCTTACTATAGATATTACTACCGAGACGGAAATTATGCAGAAACAGATCCAGCAGGCAATCCTGTAACTAATCCAGCTGCATTCCAACAAGCAGGAAGACAAGCTGCACCTTATAACAGCGGCAATACATATGCAGGTAGTCAATTTAATCGATTTCGTTACGGCTTTGATAATGATAGTTTTGAGCCTTTCTTTAATAGTATTGTAATATACCAGATGTCTCGCAAGAGGTATACAAGTTTTACATTAGTTAATCCAATGATTACTAGATGGGCTCACGATACTATGGACCAAAGCTCAAGTGATCCAGTCCAAAGCGAAGCAACAATAGAATACGAAACTGTATTCTATACACGCGGTCCTGTATCTGAAGGAACTGCGCCAAAAGGTTTTGGTACAGAACACTACGACAAAACACCAAGTCCACTTACATTAAGTGGTGGCGGAGTAACTAGTCTAATGGGACAGGGTGGTGTGTTAGGTGGCGGCCTAGATGTACTTGACGACATTACCAGTGGCGATGCATTTGCGAGTCCTGGCAGTTTGTTAGGATCTGTACTACGTGCAAGAAACGTTTATACAAATGCTAACAAATTATCATCGGAAGGATTACGTGAAGAGGGCTTTGGTATTCTTAAAGATGCAATCGGTAACGCAGCAGGAATTGATGTTAGCGGAGTTGCTAACACATTCTTTAGTGGTTCTAATACCTCAGGTGGAGGTAGAAGTTTATTAGCAACCGCAGCAGTAGGTGGATTGGCATACTTGGCAAACAAAAGTGCGTTAAGAGAGCAGCTAGCAAATGATCCTGCTGCACTAGACGATCTAACAGCAAGTACAACTTTTGCAAAAGAACGACAAGCAAATGGGGGCGATCCGGATCCAGCAGCAACTAGAGCTGCATACGATGCATTACCTGCATCAGAACAAGAGAGACTAAGACAAGATACTCTTAGCGGAATTTAAGGAGTCCTTATGACAACAAAATTAAATCTTCCACAAAATCCAACAAACGATAGCGCAAACGAAGTAAAAGCCTTTTATGACGAGTATTATACAAAACCGTTGAGCTATCCGAGTAATCAAGTAGATGCTGTTGTTGGATTTTTTGAATCTAGAGAGTTTGACAAGAGTGCAGCAATTGCTGTTTCTACAGTCCTTATGCGTCAGGCAAAACTAGACGGTGTAAAAGTATTTGAGTTATTAGATACACTAAAAGGTTTAAACGAATTACAACTTAGTGCTATTGTTACCGAAGTAATGAACGCTAGTAGAGATAGAATTAGTACTATTGGATTTAAAGTAGAAAATAATATTAATCAAGTTGAAGCTAGAAACATTCTATACTAATGGCCAAGTTTGCTCAAGGAAAATTCACTCTCAAAAATCCTGACAAGTATGTAGGTACTAAGACTCCTACATATCGAAGCAGTTGGGAATTTGCATTTATGAGATTTTGCGACGAAAATCCTAGTGTAGAAAAATGGGCAAGTGAAGCAATACGTATCCCTTACAAAAATCCATTTACTGGAAAACATACTATCTATGTACCAGACTTTTTTATTGCATATAGTGATGCAAAGGGAAATCAAAAAGTAGAAGTTATTGAAGTAAAACCTGACAATCAAACTACTAAAGAAAGTTTAGGTAATTCGAGATCTAATCAAATGCATTGGGCACTTAATCAAGTTAAGTGGGAAGCTGCAAGAGCATGGTGCAAACAAAAGGGAATCTTCTTTAGAGTTATAACAGAAAAAGATATCTTTCATCAAGGTCAGCGAAGATAAATAATAGTAGCATATAATGGTATATAATTATGACAAAAAAATTAGAAGAACTACTAAACTTACCTGACTCCAAAGAAATTGTTGACGAGGGCAAAGAACTCGAAAAGAAAAAGTCAAAAAAACAAGAAGCCCTCGACGCCGAAGAACGAGCATTTCGTGATATTGCAGAGTTTGATAAAATTGAAGCTGCACTTCCTGCTGTAAAAGGTCTAGGCGAAAAAGCAGACGAAGAACTAAATGACATTGCTCAACGTGCTCTACAAGCATACGAGGACTTAATGGATCTTGGTATGAATGTTGAGAGTCGTTACAGTGGTCGTGTGTTTGAAGTTGCCGGCGGAATGCTCAAAACATCATTAGATGCTAAAGTTGCAAAGATGGATAAAAAACTAAAGATGATTGACATGCAACTTAAAAAAGAAAAACTAGAAAAAGATAATGCAAAAGGCGGCGATGGCGACATTGTTAGCGGTGAAGGGTATGTGGTTACAGACCGTAACAGTCTGCTCGAAAAGCTCAAAAACATGGAGAACAAGGATAAATAATGTATAGAGGATCAGCCATGTTAGAAAAATATTTAACAGAGTCGAAAAAGACTTACGAATTTAAAGTAGGTGTAGCAGGAAAATTACCTGAAGGGTTTGAAGACCGTTTAGAAACTGCTATGCAAAAGTTTTCTGTAGCTAATATGAGCACAGGAAAGAAAACACCAATCCAGGAACGTCCGCTAGACTTTCCACAGTTACAAAATATGGAAGTTACATATTACGAAGTAGAAGTTAATTATCCTACAACTGTACAAGTACTACAAGAGTATGTAGGCAAGTGCTGCGGTATTGAACAGAGTCATATTATTGTACGTAACATGAATGAGCCACAAGAAGCTTACCAAGCAGAAGCAAGTGGCCAAGACACATACGAAGCTAAACTAACTACAGAAGAGCTTGAATCTGATCCTAAAGCTCAAGAAGCAGTTGGCAACACTCGTGTAATGGACCTGTTAAAAGAACTAGAATCAGCTCGCAAAGAACGAGAAAATGATCCTATGGACGGCGCACCAAAAGGTGAAGGCGCAGACATCGGCGATGCTGAAAATACTAAAAGCACACTAGGGAGCTAAAAATGAACATGAAAGACATGATCCAGCGTATGACTGAGATCGAAGACACAAAGAAAGATCAACTAAACGAGTCGATCATCGAGTGCGGAGATATGCCACCTGCTCCAATGGATATGGATCGTGGTAATCCAGTAAGCATTAACGTAAACATGAATGCAAGCGGTAAAGATCATGTTGAAGATTTATTAGACATGATGAAAAAAGCAGGACTCGGCGGCGCAGAAGAAGTTAAGCCAACCGGAATGCCAATGCGTCACGATATGGAAAAGTTCCGTAGTATTGTTGATCCAGATAGCGATCCTAAAATGCTTCCTAAGCCAGGTGAAAAGCCTGCAATAGACATGGAAGATGTTAATATTGAAGAAGGCGGAATGAAAGACGAGCTTATTAAAGCTATGGAAAAGATTGCGGCAGACGGTTATGAGTTACTAGATAGCGCACTAGATGGCGCAATGGGTCCAGACGTACAAAAGTATCTACAGGATATGTATAATGACGTAGCAGTTGACAATGGACTACACCCAGATGATGACTTTGAAAAAATTCACGATCGCATGATGGATCAAATTGAAGACGACTACGGCATGGGTGAAAGTTATGCTAACGAGCCAGAAGAAGACTATAAAGATACAGAATACATGACCAAAGATCTAAGTGGTGGTATTAACCGTGAGAAGAAAGCATACAAAGCTGCACAACGTGGCGACAATGCAATGGCTGTAGAATCTTTATACAACGATCTTATGGCTCAATACAAAAACATGAAATAAGTTTACTACTAAAACTAAAGTCAAGATAGCACCTTCGGGTGCTATTTTTTTGATAATTATTTGCATGACCAGACCTATTTTAGATATGTTGGAACAAGGCGGTGCGTACATACACAACTGCTTTTTGTTACCTGAAGATTTTTTAGAACTTGAAAAGAAGTTTATGGACTACGACTTCTTTGCTGATTATCAACCTCACAGCGAATACTACGGTAATCGACTGCAAGCATATCCAGTTTACGAAACAGACGAGCTGTCTGTAATTGATCCTGATCTTAACTCTAAGGTAGAATCTCGTGTTAAAGAAATTGTTGGTGATGAAATTACTGAGTTTAGTGCTAGATTAAGATATGTAGATATGAACGAAGTAAAACAATCTATGCAATCTCAAAAGTATGGTATTCGACATACAGACGGTAAACACTGCGCAGGAGTATTATACTTTGAACAAGCACTAGATGGCGGAACTGCAATCTATAGAAATCAGTTTGACCAAAAACCAGACACAGAAGTTGCTGCATATCCAAATCGTGCAGTGATATATAACGGACAGCGTTGGCATGCACCTTGCAACGACTTTACATACGATAAAAGAAAAATTATTTGCTTTTTCTTCAATGTAGATTTAGATAAGTATTAATATGGCAGCATCGTTAGACGGCGTTTTAATTAAAAAGGCCAATAAACAAGAAACATTTACTGAAGAACAGATTGCAGACATTGTAAAATGTATGGATCCTGACGAAGGGTATCTACATTTTGCAAGACAATTTGCTTACATTCAGCATCCTGTAAAAGGTAAGTTGTTGTTTGATCCTTTCGAGTATCAGTTACGTCTAATGCACAGTTATCACAACTATCGTTTTAACATTAATATGATGCCTAGACAAACAGGTAAGACCACATGTGCTAGTATCTATCTAGCTTGGTATGCGATGTTTAACCCTGATCAAACTATCCTAGTTGCTGCACACAAGTACACTGGTGCGCAAGAGATTATGTCACGTATACGCTTTGTATATGAAACTTGTCCAGATCATATTAGAGCAGGTGTTACTAGTTACAACAAACAATCAATAGAGTTCGAAAATGGATCACGTATTGTAGCACAAACTACAACGGGCAACACAGGACGTGGTATGAGTATCTCGCTACTATACTGTGACGAGTTTGCGTTTGTGCAACCTAATATTGCTGAAGAATTTTGGACTTCAATATCGCCTACACTAGCAACAGGTGGTAGAGCTATTATTACATCAACACCTAACTCAGACGAAGATACATTTGCTACTATTTGGAAACAAGCAGAACAAAAGTTTGACGAACACGGCAACGAACAGGAAGTAGGCATCAACGGCTTTCATAGTTTTGTTGCAAGCTGGGACGAACATCCTGACAGAGACGAAAAGTGGCGAGACGAAGAAATAGGACGTATTGGCGAAGAAAAGTTTAGACGTGAGTACGGTTGTGAGTTCTTAGTATTCGATGAAACACTAATTAATTCAATTAAACTTGCTGTAATGGAGGGAGAATCACCGATACTCAATATGGGTCAAACACGCTGGTATAAAAAGCCATCGCCGAGCTATACATATGCAGTAGCACTTGATCCTAGTATGGGTACAGGTGGAGATAATGCTGCTATACAAGTATTTGAATTACCTAGCTACGAACAAGTAGCAGAGTGGCAACATAATACAACTGCTATTCCTGGACAAATCCGAGTTCTCAGTGACATCTGTAAATATATTGCCGATGAAATTAAAAACCCAACAGGCATTTATTGGAGTGTAGAAAACAACGGAATCGGCGAAGCATGTTTGCTAGTCATTAATGACTTCGGTGAAGAAAACATTCCAGGCCTGTTTGTAAGTGAGCCTATGCGTAAAGGACATGTAAGAAAGTTCCGCAAAGGGTTTAATACTACGCACAGTACAAAAATTACAGCATGTAGTCGTTTAAAAACTATGATCGAAAACGACAAAATGACAATTAAAAGTAAACCTTTGTTGTCAGAGTTAAAAGGATTTGTTGCAACAGGATCAAGCTATCAAGCCAAGTCGGGCATGACAGATGATTTAATTAGTGCTACATTACTTGCTATTCGCATGATGGCAGTACTCAAAGACTGGGATCCGAGGATCTATAATACATTTACACAAGCAGAACAGGACGACGATTATGATCCTCCGATGCCTATTTTTATTAGCGGTTATTGATAAATATTAATATGAAGAATCTTAACAACATTGCAGAAGAACTGTTTAACAAAATTCGCGGTCGCTTTCCTAAAGTAACTATTGGCGATGCAGATAGTGTGATCACTAACGAGCCAGGCGAAGGTAGATTTTTTGACTTCGAAATGAACAACGGTGAAAAAGTTAACGTTAGCATTGACGAAGACAAACTAACAGTTATGTATAATAATAAAATGTCTGCAAAAGATGCTTGGTATGATTTTTTAAGAGAATTGCGTCAGTTTAGCAAAAAGCGTATGCTAGACTTTGACACTAGAGATATTACCAAAGCTAACTTAGACAAGAGCGATTACGAATACTTGTCTAAGGAGCGCAGCGGAGAGACAACAATGAGCGAGTCAAAAATGTACGGTACAAGTAGAACAAGTTTTCAAAACATTGGCAATGCAAGAATGGTGGTAAAACATTCAGCACCAGTTAATCAAGAACTAGCAAGTGGACGCAGTCAAAAAATCCACAGCATTTACGTTGAAAACGAACAAGGTGAAAGATTTAAATATCCCTACAAACATTTGAACGGTGCTCGTGCTGTTGCTAGACACGTTGCCGAAGGCGGAAATTTATATGACGATATCGGACAACACATTGTAGGACTATCAGAAGAATTAAACAAACTACGCAAGTTTAAAACATACATGAATCGCTCAACTGTTATGGCAGAAGGCCTATCAGGTTACATGGATGTTGTATTTGACCGTATTGCGACAGTTAAGAAAACTATCGAGTCACTACAAAAAGAAAATTCATACAAACAGTTTGTTGAGACATTTGAACCAAAAGATAGTGTAGAAGTACCAGAAGACGTACAAAGCGATTGGATTGATCAACTTACTATTCGACAGTTTAACGAAGAATTAAAAGATGTATTTCCTTATGTATACAAACTAGTAAGTGAAGCAAATGCTGTACAAGAACTAGGTCCAGATGAACTAGAAGAAGTAGCAGGACCAAAAGATTGCTGGGATGGTTATAAAAAAGACGGCACACAAGCTGGCACAGGTAAGAACAAAGGCAAGCGTGTAAACAAGTGTGTTCCAGAAGAAGGTGAACTAGAGCAAGGCTTTGAAGAAATGATGGGCCAGTTTAGCGAAACTAAGGCAGAAGAAGGTAGAGACATTAATCAAAGCCCTGAAGTATTAAAACTTATCATCAGAGACTTAAAAGATCTAAAAGCACAAAAGGCAAAATTTAAGAAAGGCGGTTACGATGAGGATGTTGCTATGATCCAGTCGCGAATCGACGACATTTTAGACATTGCAGATATAGCTAAGAAAGGCGGTTATCTAGACAGTCTAGACACAGCAGTACAAGATATTGCTGCAGAATACTATGACAAAGCAGGTGTTGAGCTAGAAGGTGACGAGATTACACTTGAAAAAGAACAAAAGACACCATTAGGCGAGTTTATTCTATCGTACTTTGATCGTGAATCAGGACAGTTTCCAAAAGGAGAAACTGCTGTACTAACTATGATCGAAAAAGACTACGGTGAAAAGTTTATTGAACCTGCTAAACAGTTTATTGAAGCAATCAATAATAAGATTGCAGAAGTAATGGGCTATAAAGATGCTGAAGTAGTTGAAAGCGAGTCCGAAGCAGTTGAATTTTTAAAATATTTGAAACAAGATCCATCATACTTCCCAGGTGCTGATATTGAAAAAACTGCCAACGGTATGGTAAAGATATTAGCAAGCAACGGTGAAGAAGTTGCACAAGTTGATGTTAAAACAGGCGACATCTATCTTGCAAACGGAGATGACTACAATATTGCAGATGAAGAAAATGCAGAGCAAACTCTTCAGACAATGTATGCAGAAATCAACGGCAAAGAAACTGACATGGAAGAAGCTGGTTATGATGACGGCGGCGCAAAAGTTTTGGAAAAACTACTACAGGGTATTACTAAAGACTTTGTTAATGGTGACGACAGTGCAGCTCAAGAAATGGTAGATATGCTTAAGAAGCATTCGCCGACAACGATGGACAAAGTTGCAGACATGCTTGAGCAACAAGCAAAAAAACTTACTAAGAAAACATTTGGTATTTTTGATAATCCGCTAAAGAAAACTCCTGCAAGTAATGCAGCAGACAGAATGACTATTTTAGCAGATTATATTAGATCAAAGGCAACGCAACCAGCGATGCAGAAAGAAGACATTAAACTAAACGATGCTGATAAAGCAGTCATGCAAAAACTAACCGGCATGATCAAACAAAAGCAAAAAGAAATGCAAGACGCAAGAAAAGGCGGCTACGACGAAGACGTAAGAATGATTGCAAGCCAACTAGAAGATTTCTATGCTATTGCTGAACTAATCCAAGGTAAGAGACCAATGGGATTAGATACATCAGTAATGGATCTAGTACATGACATGTACGACGAAGTTGGCGGAAAGTTTGACGAAGGCAACGAAGAACTAGATAGAATTAGAGGATTAGCCGGACTTTAAAAGTTTCGGCTAACTTCTTAAAATAATTTAGCATTTCAGACTTGACATGCTAAGTAAACGAGTGTAGTATATAACATGTGCTACACAATTAAAGGCACAAGAACAACACAGTGTTGTTCTAACATAGGCAAACATTATAGGAGAAAAGGCACTATGGCATCATTAGCAGAAATCCGAGCAAAGCTCAAAGAACAAGAAGCAGGCGCTTCCGGTAACCGTCAGTCAGGCGGTGGTGACAACGCAATTTACCCATTTTGGAATATTAAAGAAGGCGAAACAGCAACGCTTCGTTTCCTTCCTGATGGCAATGCAACCAACGATTTTTTCTGGGCAGAACGTTTGATGATCAAACTTCCGTTCTCAGGAGTCAAAGGTGACACTAGCTCACGTCCTGTACAAGTACAAGTACCATGTATGGAAATGTATGGCGAAAGCTGTTCAATTCTAAATGAAGTACGCGGTTGGTTTAAAGACGCAAGTCTTGAAGACATGGGTCGCAAGTACTGGAAAAAGCGTTCTTACATTATGCAAGGCTTTGTAACAGATAACCCGCTGACCGACGATAATACTCCGGAAAACCCAATCCGTAGATTTATTATTGGTCCACAAATCTTCCAGATTATTAAGCAGTCATTGCTTGATCCAGATATGGAAGAATTGCCAACAGATTACACAGCAGGTGTAGACTTCCGTCTCAACAAGACATCGAAAGGCGGATATGCAGACTATGGCACATCTAACTGGGCACGTAGAGAGCGTCCATTAGGTGACGCAGAAATGAATGCAATCAACACACACGGCTTATTTAATCTGTCAGACTTCCTACCTAAAAAGCCAACTGACGTTGAAATTAAGGTAATGCAAGAGATGTTTGAAGCAAGTGTTGACGGCGAACCATACGATCCAGATCGTTGGAGTCAGTACTTCCGCCCAGCAGGTATGCAAGCACGTACAGGTGATCCTACACAAACAGCAAGCCCACAGGCAACTGCTGTAAGTCAAAGCGCACCTACTCCTGCACCAACGCCAGAGACAGCACCTGCTCCAGTAGCAGAGGCAGCACCTGAGCCAACTCCAGCACCAGCGGCTGAAACGGCCCCTGCAGAAGGTGGTGGCGCACAAGACATTCTTGCAATGATCCGCGCACGTCAAGGACAATAAGAGCAAGCATATTGGGTTGCATTTAACAGATGCAACCCTTTTAGTTTGCCCAGCTTTTTAGATTAGGAGAATAATATGGCGAATAAATCATTCGATCCAACGAAGTTTCGTAATTCGTTGACAAAAAGTATTCAAGGTATGAGTGCAGGATTTAACGATCCAACTGACTGGATTAGTACAGGCAACTTTGCACTTAACTATTTGCTTAGTGGAGATTTTCAAAAAGGAATTCCACTAGGTAAAGTGTCAGTATTTGCTGGCGAGTCAGGCGCAGGTAAGTCGTACATTGTATCAGGTAACATTGTTAAGAGCGCACAAGAGCAAGGTATTTTTGTTGTATTAATTGACTCAGAAAACGCACTTGACGAATCATGGCTACATGCACTAGGTGTAGAAACTACAGAAGATAAGATTCTTAAACTTAACATGGCTATGATTGATGACGTTGCTAAAACCATTAGTACGTTTATGAAAGACTATAAAGCTATGCCAGAGGAAGACCGTCCTAAAGTATTGTTTGTAGTTGACAGTTTGGGTATGCTTATGTCACCGACTGAACTTAATCAGTTCGAAGCAGGTGATATGAAAGGTGACATGGGGCGTAAAGCTAAAGCACTTAAGGCGCTTGTAACTAACTGTGTTAACATGTTCGGTGCACACAATGTAGGCATGTGTGTTACTAACCATACTTATGCATCGCAGGATATGTTTGATCCAGATGATAAGATCTCAGGCGGTTCGGGCTTTGTGTATGCAAGTTCAATGGTTGTAGCAATGAAGAAGCTAAAACTAAAAGTAGACGCAGACGGCAACAAAACATCTAAAGTACACGGTATTAGAGCGGCGTGTAAGGTAATGAAAACACGTTATGCTAAACCGTTCGAAGGTGTACAAGTAGAAATTCCATACGAAACAGGTATGGATCCTTATAGCGGCTTGTTTGACTTGTTCGAAGCAAAAGGCTTACTAGAGAAACAAGGCAACCGCTACAAGTATATTACTAGTACAGGTGAAGAAATGCTTGAATTCCGCAAAGCATGGACAGGAGAAAAACTAGACATTGTTATGGCAGATTTTGCTGCTAAAGAATCTATCTTAGAAGAAGAAGAGGTAAATACCGCTGATGAAGAATCTATGATAGAGGAACAAGAATAACAATGGACAATAGCTCTACTATTAGTGAAACTTGGATGATGTTTAAAGAACATCTAGATAAAAAACACGTTGAAGCAGCCGCTGAAAAATATATTGATCTTTGTGCCGACTTTGGTGCAGACGATGTCATTCTTAAAGAATGCTTTGGCAATTGCGATATGTTAGATGCAGCAATTCGTTACTATCTAGATATTGATGAGGACATTGACGAAGATTACGATTGGGATTAATATATGGGATGGTATAGTCAAGTATCACGCGACATTAGTAAAATTCCTGATGCAGTAGCACACTTTGAAGTACAACTTGCAGAAGCAAAAAAGGAATGTAAACTTACAGGTAATGTCGAACGTGCCGCCGCAGAAATGCCAGGCATCGTAGAGCATCGTTTTAATCAGTTACAAGAAATTGAAGCAATCCTTAACTACTTAAATATCGAGCTGCGTAGATTGCGCAGCTCGTACTTTAAGAAATATCTTGAAAACTATCAACGAGCTCTGTCTAGCCGTGACGTTGAAAAATACGTTGACGGTGAGGCAGACGTTGTTGACTACGAAAAGATTATCAACGAGTTTGCTCTTATGCGCAACAAATGGCTGGGTGTGCTTAAAGCACTTGATCAAAAGCAATGGCAAATTACTAACGTTGTTAAACTTAGAGTTGCTGGCATGGAAGATGCCTCATTATGATTGAAGTAGGTAATTGGATAACTATTGACGGTGACATAAGTCTTAAAACTGCTGAACGCAGAGGAAACGGCAATGTAGCTAATTATCAAGTAGAGCAAATAAATTTAGCTGTCAGGCATTGTAAACAAACTAGACTTGCAGTTGATGTTGGAGCACACGTAGGTATTATATCTTATCAACTTTCTAATATTTTTGATAGTGTAGAAAGCTTTGAAATTAATCCAGATTTATTTCCGTGTTTAGAAGAAAATATTAAAAGACAAAAATGTAATAACGTATTATTACATCCGGTTGGATTAGGTCACGAGCAATCACTAGTTAATATTACTCGTAAGCCGAAAACTTTAGGAACACATGTTACTCCGAACAGTAAAGGAGATATTCCTATACGCACACTTGATTCTTTTAATTTAGACAATGTAGATTTTATTAAAATAGACGTTGAGGGATTTGAAACAAATGTGATTAAAGGAGCATTTGAAACAATTCGTCGTTGTCGTCCTGTTATAATGTTTGAATGTAAAGATCACGGAAGCCGATACGGTTTTAGAAATATTGAACCTCTTACAACGTTGCGTCCATTAGATTATATTAAATACGAGTATGCCGACATGCAGCGTAAGAATATAATAATAGGACCTAAAAAGATTGTTTAGATTGCCAAATATTGAAGGAGATCTGCCACAACACAAACATATCGTGTATTTTAGTTGTGACGATATCTATTATCAAAATTATGGTCTTGCACTAATCAAAAGCATTTTAAATCAAATTCCTTGGATAACTATACATTGTCATTTATTGCTAAAAAATGATGTAAGTCTTTATAAGCATAAACGAATTTCTTATACATTCGAAAGAATTACTGAAAGTTTTATTAAAAATATTCCCGAAGGTAAAATAGTTAAAAATGGACAAAAGAAAGATAAATTAACAGTGTATTATAGCTGTGCAAGATTTTTGCAAATACACAAGTTATTTAAACCTCACCAGCATGTCTTACAAATTGATTGCGATAGTTTATTATTTAAAGAGTTTAATCAAGAAGCGTTTCAGTCAATAACGCATACTGTAAAATGTATGCGTAAACCAAAACGCCCAGAAATTATTATTGCAAGTGCGTTAAGTTTAGGAACAGGTGAAAAAGGACAATCTTTTAGAGAACAATTGTCTGATAAATTGTATAAGAAGATAAGTGAATACGGCGCATACTGGTTTGTTGATCAAGACGTATTACAAGACATATTTAATAACAGTAACTATACAGATATGCCTTTACTATGGAATACTTGGAGTTTCAAAAAGAAGGACGCATATTTTAGAACAGGCAAAGGTAATAAAAAAGAATCAAACCTGTTTCAAATAGAACTAGAAAAATGGAAAGGAACAACCTATGGCAAAAAACTTCCCTAAAGGTCACAAACATTTAGGCGGGCACGAAATGAAAACCCATATAGATCAAGGAATCTTAGAATTTGCTATTAATACACTAAAAGTTAAAACTATGATCGATGTCGGTTGCGGACCCGGAGGAATGGTAGAGTTAGGTAGAGAATTAGGAATTGATTCTTATGGAATAGACGGCGACTTTAGATTAGAAAGAAAATATCCTGAAAAGTATTATTTACAAGACTTCACAAAGGGTAGTGTAGATATAGATAAAACATTTGATCTTGCATATAGTTGTGAATTTGTCGAACATGTCGAAGAAAAATATTTAGACAATTTTATGAAAGCATTCCAGAAAGCAAACTTAGTTATAATGACATACGCTCCAGAAGGAACACCTGGACATCATCATGTAAATTGTAGATCTGAAAACTATTGGATTAGCACTTTTAAAAATTACGGATTTAAATTTGATCAAAGTTTAACGAATAGTATAAGGTCTGTTAGTACTATGGAGAGAGACTTTATAAGAGAAAATGGATTGTGTTTTAAAAATGAAACTTGAATTTGGATGTGGTGAAACTCCTACAAAAGCAGGATTTAAGACTTGTGATATTCGCAATTTACCCGGGATAGATTATGTTTGTCCTGCATGGGATATTGATAAACAAGTAAAAGAAAACAGTGTTGATGAAATTTTTTCTAGACATTTTTTTGAACATTTAACTTTTGCACAAGGAGAAAAACAGTTAGAGGTCTGGCACAAAATTTTAAAGCCGGGAGGACTATGCGAAATAGTATTACCTAACTTAACATTTCATTTAAATCAGCTAACTAATCACAGAAATAACACAAAGCAAGTAAGACATGCACTAGCCGGACTATGGGGTTGGCAACGAGGTGTTTTTGACGATACGTGGGATATACATAAAAGCGGCTACGATAAAGATTTGCTAACATCGATTCTTGAGAAAAAGGGTTTTAAAAACATTATAAGCTTAGAACCAATAACTTCTCCTCATTTACATATTAAAGGGATTAAATGAAAGGGATTATTGTAAAGCATGCTAAATGGAAAAAAGTTTGGCAAGCACAGTCTTTAATCGAATCTACTAAACAAGATCAACTAATACCTATTGAATATAGCGATTTAGATGCAATTAACTGTGATTTTATACTACAAACAGGAATGCCAAACGAAGCAAAAAAATATATAGACCATGTATATGAAGGTATTCAAAAAAAGAATAAACCTATATTAATAAAAGAATTACCAGTTTTACGGTCAGCTAATGGCATTAGTGTGCATCCCAAGGGTGTGCCCTTTGAAAAACAATGGTATCGATTTAGTTGGAATCATTATTTTGCAGACACAGGCATTCATCCTTACGATCCTAGTTATAATCGTTGGCAAGAATTAAGTAATACTTATAATATACAAGTTCATGATTGGAACCGCAGGGGCAATGCTATATTATTTAATTGTCAATTATACGGCGATAGTGCATTAACACGAATATGGGACAACGGCAAACAATATGAAGATGTTGTATTTGAAGCTATTGAAAAAATTAAACTTGTTACTGATCGTCCTATTATTATTCGCGAGCATCCTAAAGATACTAAAATGAAAGTTATCTTAAGAAACAAATATAAAGATGATAATAGAGTTACAATTTCTTTATTACCAGACTTGTATGACGACTTTAATAGATCTTGGTGTACTGTAACTTATAATAGTACTAGTTGTGTAGAATCTGTTTTATATGGAATTCCGGCTTTTACATTAGATCCTAGTGCATTAAGTTATTCTTTAATACCTAATACATTAGATGATATTGAAAAAACTATAGAACCTGATAGAGAAAGCTGGTGTAATAAAATAGCCTTTATGCAATGGTCAGGAAAAGAAATGCAGGACGGTTATGCTTGGCAATTACTTCGCCAGATAATGCCTCAAGATAACAAACAATAATAAACTGCATACATAAATATCTACATGAGCAAAGTAGTATTAGTTACAGGTGGCTTTGATCCACTACATTCAGGACATATAGAATATTTTAGAGCAGCACGAGAACTTGGTGAACACTTAGTTGTTGGTGTAAACAGTGACGAATGGCTTACACGCAAGAAAGGCAGACCGTTTATGCCCTTTGAAGAACGTGCCGCTATCATCAAAGAACTAGGCTGTGTAGATGAAGTTATTGGATTCGATGACGATGACGACAGTGCATGTAGTGCAATAGGTTTTGTATTAGCAACCAAAGGTAGCAGTTGGAAACTGTTGTTTGCTAATGGAGGCGATAGAACCAATACCTCAACACCCGAATACACTGCATGGAAAGATCATCCGGATGTAGAATTTGCGTGGAGAGTAGGCGGCAGTAACAAAGCTAACAGCAGTAGTTGGATACTCGACGAATGGAAAACACAAAAGACAGAACGTGATTGGGGCTACTGGCGTGTGCTAGATGATAAACCAGAAAAGGGTTACAAAGTAAAAGAACTTGTAATCTATCCTGGCAAAAGCCTAAGCGACCAACGACACTTTAAACGTAGCGAACAATGGACTGTTCTCGAAGGTGTAGTCAAAATGGAAACAGAGTGGGAAGGTAGATACGACATTGTTCATCTACAACAACACTCAATGCCGTATGAAATAGGCAAAAAAGTCTGGCATCAAGCAAGCAATCCTAACGGAGAAAATGCACACATTCTTGAAATACAACGAGGAGAGTGCTACGAAGAAGACATCGAAAGACGAGACATTAAAAACAGAAAGATAGTAGAATGAAAGTATTTGTAGGATATGATCCAAGAGAAGATATTGCTTATCAAGTATGTAAGCATAGTATCTTAACAAAACAACCAGAAGCAAATGTACGTCCACTAGTGCAAAAAGAACTGCGAGACGCCGGCTGGTATACACGACCGAAAGATAAACTTGCAAGTACAGAGTTTACATTTACACGCTTCTTAGTACCAGAACTTGCTAACTTCAAAGGATGGGCAGTGTTTATGGATTGCGATATGATCCTTACCACTGACATCAAAGAACTGTTTGATCAAGCAGACGACAAGTATGCTGTTATGTGTGTACAGCACGATTACACACCCAAAGAAGGCATGAAGATGGACGGACAAAAGCAAACTGTCTATCCACGCAAGAACTGGTCAAGTGTTGTACTGTTTAACTGTGCGCACCCTAGTAATGCTAGACTTACACAGGACATGGTAAACGATCCAGAACTTAATGGTGCATACTTTCATAGATTCAGCTGGCTTAAAGACGAAGAGATTGGCAAGTTAGATCATACATGGAACTACCTAGTAGGTGTGTACGATGACATTGAAACTCCTAAACTAATACACTACACAGAAGGCGGACCGTGGTTTGAAAACTATAGAAACTGCGAGTTCAATAAACTTTGGAAAGACGAACTACAGGACATGATGAATGGCTAAGATGTTAGGCCTTGATAGCAGCGACGAAATGGTAAGATTGTGGCTGCATGGCACAGCTGGACAAGTAATTGCCAAAGAACAAATTGATCACTATCCTATTGATGTCCCAGTTGCGTTTCGTAGTATGTCTAAACGAAAAATTATTAAAGATTGTTGGAAAACTAGACGAGACTTTTACTATATCGACAACGGATACATCGGTAATGCACAAAAGAAAAAATGGTACTATCGAGTTGTAAAAAATAATGTACAACATGTTGAGAAAATTGTTGATGTTCCTAAAGATAGATTTGACAGAATGTTAGAAATACATCCGTGGATGAAATATAATGGACAAAAATCTCGACCAGACAATGGCCCTATATTATTAGTTACACCTAGTGGCAAGCCAGGTGCGTTTTATGGAGTTAATAGAGAAGATTGGTTAGAAACAACAATTACTGAAATTAAAAAACATACTGATAGAAAAATTATTATCAGAGACAAAGGTCTACGTAGCGAGAGAGTAGGCGGAAATAACATTGCATCACAGTGTGCAAGAGACGGCATTTGGGCACTAGTTACATATCAAAGTATAGCAGCACTAGAAGCAATACACTACGGCATTCCTGCCTTTACAATGGCACCAACAGCAACACAACATCTTGCTAATACAGACCTAAGTCAAATAGAAACACCAATGTATCCAGATGAACTAGAATTTAAAAAATTATTAAATTACCTTGCATACTGTCAATATACTCCAGGTGAACTAGGAAGCGGTTTAGCATATCGCTTAATTAAGGAATTAGATTTATGAGTATATCTGTTAATGCATATCTTCGAGGCATTCCTCCCGGTAATAAGAATCCAGAAAAGCCTAGACTGTTAGAATATTTTATCGAAGGCGTTAATCGCAGCGGCGATCAGGGAGTGATAGTTAGAAATTATCATCATTATGCAAGTGATATTGCTGTACTACAAGGATTTGTACATCCGGAAAGTAAACATGTTCCGCATTTGAATCTAAGAAGAGACGTATTAGAAAATCAAAAAGCAGCAGGCAAACGTACCATTATTGCTGATGCTAATTTATTTTTATATGCAGATCCGGGTAACACAAAGACATATCTACGCTATAGCTATGACGGTATTTTTCCTAGCACAGGAGAATATTGCTGGGATCCAGTAGACGGTGATAGATGGAGTCAACTCAGCAAAGACTTAGGCATACAATTGAAACCATGGAAGAAAGCTAGTGCCGGCGGGAATATTCTTATTTGTTGCCAAAGAGACGGTGGCTGGAGTATGGGAGGCACAGGTATTATACAATGGCTACATCCTTTAATACTTAGAATACGAAGAAATAGTGATAGGCCTATTGTAGTAAGATTTCATCCAGGTGATAAAAAACAAAGAGATCATTATAAAAAAATATCTCGTATACCTTATAAGAATGTAAGTATAAGCGATCCGAGAAAACCTCTTATGAGTGAACTAAATGATGCGTATTGTATGATAAATCATAATAGTAGTCCAGCAGTAGCAGCAGCAATTGAAGGAGTACCAATTTTTGTTTTAGATCCTAAAAACAGTCAGGCAGCTGACGTTGCACATAATGATGTAAGAGAACTCGAAAATTTAAGAATATACGACAGAGAACCTTGGATTAAAAAAATTGCAATGAGTCATTGGAGACTAGACGAATTAAAATCAGGCATGGCATGGCAACACATGAAGAAATGGGCTAACAAATGAGCGTAACAGTAGTAACAACATTCCACGAAGAAGGTATGCAAAAATACGGACAGCGATTTATCGACAGCTTCGCTGAACGTGTGGACAACAAGATTAAGCTAATGGTGTATGCAGAAGACTGTACACCTGAAGCAAAAGGTCCACACATTGATATCTATGATGTTAATCACAACTTACCTAAACTAGTTGCGTTTAAAGAACAATGGAAAGATGTTCCAAAAGCAAACGGCAAGTGTCCAGAAGACATCAAAGCAAGACGTCCGAGAGACTGGCACAAAGAATTTAAGTGGGACGCAATACGTTTTAGTCATAAAGTATATGCAATCTTTGATGCTGCACAAAAAGTTGATACTGATTGGTTAGTGTGGATGGACGCCGACACATTTGTACACAGCAATATTTCTTATCACGAATTTGTAGAGCTGTTGCCCAAAGACAAGTGGCTTACATATGTAGGTAGAGGCAAAGGATCTAACACTTGGCCAGAGTGCGGATTTTACGGATTAAATCTAAAACACAACATGTGTCAAAAGTTTTTAACAGAATTTGAAAGAATGTACAACGATGCTGATAATGGGATTTTTACCTTGGAAGAATGGCACGATAGTTTTGTGTTTGGACACATACTTAACAATCTAAAAAAGATTGATCCAAACGTACTAGACTATACTGCAAACATTGTCAACCGCAATGCCAAAACTGGCGGCGGAGGTCATCCTTATATTAATTCTGTGTTAGGTACATGGTTTGATCACATGAAAGGCGATCGCAAGTTTGTAGGCAAGAGCAAAGAAAAGGACCTTGTGCAGCACAGACCAGAAGCGTATTGGAATGAAGTTTAGTTTATGGAGGAAATATGGAGCACTCAACAGTGAGCCAGTTTTTAATGCTTTTGCTGCTGGTGCCGCCAGTCTTGGTTGGCATTGCGTTGACAATGACCCTACTGCTGATGTGGATGTCATTTGGAGTGTTCTGTGGAATGGTCGAATGTCTCAGAATAAAGATATATGGGACAGGGCACGTTCGCAATCCAAACCGGTGGTGGTCTTAGAAGTAGGTGGTATTAAAAGAGGAACAACATGGAAGGTAGGATTAAATGGGATTAATAGAGATGCTTTTTTCGGTGATGCTGGGAACGATAGTAGGCGTAGCGATCTACTTGGCCTTAGACTAAAGCCTTGGCGCACTGACAGCGAATTTATTCTTATAGCAGGACAACACGAAAAGAGCGAACAGTGGCGTAATCAACCTCGCATGAGTCGATGGGTCATGGACACTATTGAAAACATACAAGCACACACAGACCGTCCTATACTGTTCCGTCCCCATCCTAGATGTAGATTAGAAGCAATAGAAACACAATACAAAAACGTATATCGTCAAGAACCAACTCAAATACCCGGCACATATGATGACTTTGATATGAACTTTGAAAATATATATTGCACAGTAAGTTGGACTAGTAACCCAGGCATACACAGTGTAATAGAAGGCATACCAGCATATACTAGTCACAGTAGTCTTGCCTGGGACGTTAGTATTAAAAGCCTTACAAACATCAACAATCCTCCCTTACCAGATAGAACACAATGGCTAAACGACTACGCCTGGACAGAATATACTGTCGATGAAATCTCTCAAGGTATCCCACATAAACGCTTGACAAGTAAGCTTTTTTAAGTTATAATTAACTTATGAAAAATGCAGCTAACACTATTGAAGATCTACTCGAAGTTCTTGCAGGATTGCAAGGACAAGCAAAAATGCAAATTGAATCTAGTGATGCAACTATTATGCATAGTATTGCTAGGCAGTCTTTTAAAGGTACTGCACTAACGGATAGACAGTATGCACTTATGAAAGAAAAGTTGCAAGCATATCGCAATCAGTTTACAGCGTTAGACTACGAGTTTGATCGTGCAATTGATTCTTTGCGGCAACCTTTGCGGCAAATAGATCGTAGCAAATATATTAAAATTGTAGACTATCCCGAAAATGTAGTTTATGAATCTAGCGATAAAGGAAAATACATCAAAGTAAGATTTCCGTTTAGTAAAAAATTAATCATGTTAATTAATGATATCCAAAAACGGGATGGAGATTATTATCATGAAAAGGGATCACATTCGCATTTCTTTAGACTAACCGAACGAAATGTATACGATATTCTGTCTGCATTTAAAGAAAAGAGCTTTGACATTGATCAAGAACTTGTTGATTTGTACAAAGAACTTGCAGAGTTAGAATCTAATAAACACGAATATGTTCCAGGAGTGTACAACGGAGAATTAAGAAATATTCCAGATAATGCAATAGCTGCTATTAAAGATCATGCAGAGCCGAATAATTTACTACAGTATTACGATCGTAGATACTTGTTTGGTCTAAAACATTTTGATAGCGAGTTAGAGCAAATTTTAAATTTAGCAAATCCTCTAACAGCAAAAATTGCAAAAAGATCTTCTAGTAAAATTATTGTTAAACCTTCAACACATTCTCTAAACGACTTGATGTCTAGTTTATATGATTTAAATCGATTTCCTTTGCTTGTAGTTTTAAACGATAGTAATGCTATTAACATGTTGTCTTTAATGCATAGAGCACTTAAAAATATTATCCCCGCTGAAGATATTAGTGTAATGTTTAGATTGGATAGTAATACTGGTGCAGAATTTAATGAGTTTATTAGAGATAACAAACTAAACAATTTGGTTGCAAAAAATACAAAAGTAGTGTATATTAATAGTAATAAAGTTCCTAAGCCTTTAGTAAATTCTGGATGGAAACCTTACACAAGTCTAAGGTTTGATTCAGATCATTTTAAGCAAGCAGCTAAGTTTGTAGACGGGCTAGATATAAACATTGAGTATGTTGAAGAACCTAGTTACTTTGGTAGATACGGTCTCGGAAAGAGGTATAATTTAATTTAATGGCGTCATGTAAACTAATAATTGAAGATGAAGTGAACATCAAAATAGAAGGACTTGAAGTAGACGTTCGTCGTAAGCTGGCAAACGCTCTTAAGTTTGAAGTTCCTTATGCAAAGTATATGCCGCAATATAAACTGGGTCGCTGGGACGGCAAGGTTGCATTCTTTGGTATTGGCGGTACAGGCTATGTTAATCACCTTGACACTATTGTAGAAGTGCTTGCTAAGAACAATGTACAGATTGTAGATATTGATGACAGACGACATCCTGTACAGTTCGACTTTCCGGAAGTAACAGAAAACTACTGGAAGGACCAAGGTATAGTATGGCCGGCAGGTCATCCAGCAGAAGGCGAAGATATTATTCTACGTGACTATCAAGTAGAAGCAATCAACAACTTTATTAAGAATCCACAGAGCTTGCAACAGATTGCTACTGGTGCAGGTAAAACTATTACCACAGCAACGCTGTCACACATAAGTGAGCCGTATGGTAGAAGTCTTGTGATTGTTCCTAACAAGTCGCTAGTAGAACAAACAGAAGAAGACTACATCAACTGCGGTCTCGACGTAGGGGTGTACTTCGGCGACAGAAAGCAGTTAGGTAAGACTCACACTATCTGTACATGGCAGAGCTTGAACATTTTAGACAAGAAGTTCAAAGACGGCAGTGCAGTACTAAGCCTCGCAGAGTTCTTAGAAGGTGTAAGCACTATTATTGTCGACGAAGTACACCAAGCCAAAGCAGAAGTTCTTAAGAACTTGCTCACACGCAACCTACGTAACGCTCCAATCCGCTGGGGACTAACTGGCACTGTGCCCAAAGAGAAGTTTGAGTTCGAAAGTATTCATGCTAGCTTGGGTCCTGTCATTGGACAGATCAGTGCTAAAGAGTTGCAAGACAAGGGTGTACTTGCACAGTGTCACGTTAACATTGTACAATTAATCGATACACAAGCACATAGTGATTATCAATCAGAATTAAAATATCTCGTAACAAATCAGGCACGTATTGAATACATTGCAAAGCTAATGAACAATGTAAGGCAAGAAGGCAACACACTTATACTAGTAGATAGAATCAGTGCAGGCGAAGCACTAGCAGAACTTATTCCGGGCAGCACGTTTGTAAGCGGTGCTGTAAAGAACAAAGACAGGAAAGAAACATACGATACAATCCGTGAAGGAACCAATGAAGTAATTATTGCTACATATGGTGTTGCGGCTGTCGGACTTAATATTCCACGTATCTTTAACCTTGTGTTACTTGAGCCTGGCAAGAGTTTTGTTAGAGTAATCCAGTCAATTGGTAGAGGCGTAAGAAAGGCAAAGGACAAGGACTTTGTTCAGATATGGGATCTGACAAGTACATGTAAGTTCGCAAAGCGACACTTAACACAACGTAAAAAATTCTATAAGGAAGCACAATATCCTTTCACTATAGAAAAAGTAGACTGGAACTAATTATGAAAATATTAACACTCGACAATCAACCACTAGACTTAAATCAACTACCAGACGAAATAGATGAAGACATTCGTTTTGCTGTGTTAGATAATTCAGATTCGAAAGAGCCCGACTTCTTTTTTATTCCTTTAATTTTCTTAGAATCATTTAGCTCACCTGCTATTGTTTTAGAAGTCAACGGCAAAGAAATTATGATGCCAATTGACTGGCATATGGCTGTTGGATGCTCAGAAAGCGGAAATGATCTAGAAGTACTACAATTAACTAGTATTGCCGACAGAGGTTTTGAAGCTTTCTTGTTTAATCCATTAACCAGTTTTAAAGCAGAGTTTGGCGACATTAAGGTAACTAATTTTTACAATGAAGTCAAATGGTTCTTCCCAAAAGTTAAAAACGGACAACTGTTAAGTGTACCAGTTGAAGACGGAGACAATCCATTATGTGCGTACTTTATTAGAGATGTAACAAGACAAACAGAATTAATTGATTACGGAAAGTTATTTTAATGACAGAAGATTTTATCAGAATATACGAAGATAGAATTCCTGTAGAACTATCAAACGAATTAATTAAATGGTTTGATACAGCTAGCACTACTGGTCGTATGGTTAGACGCAAAGGGCCAAATATTGCAGACACACAAATTGCAGTAGACGGCGCACGTAAAGACTTTGTAGATAATATCTATGCTTGCTTAGGACCATGTTTAGAAGAATATGCAGAAGACTTTCCGTTCTTGCAAGGCCAAGACTTAATGAGCAGTCTTTGTGTAATGCAACGTTCAGTTCCTCTTACAGGCGACGGCTACCATCGTTGGCATAGTGAACGGTTTGGTATGAACACAGTTGAACGTGTCCTTGCTTGGACAATCTATTTAAATGATGTAACTGAAGGTGGCGAAACTGAGTTTCTATATCAAGGCAAGCGTGTAAATGCTAAACACGGACGTATTGTTATTTGGCCAGCAGGCTGGACACATGTACATCGTGGTAATCCTCCATTAAGTAATACTAAGTATATCCTAACAGGATGGGTAGTAGGCAATGGAGATTTATTAGAATTTAGACTAGGTGACGGCGAAAACTAAGGAAAGGTAATGAGTGTGAAAGCAGGAAAGATTTGGGGTCAAACAGAATTAATTCATGCAAACGGTGTATTAGAATTCCATCGTATTGAATATAAGGCAGGGTACAAATGTTCAGAACACGAGCATCAATATAAATGGAATGGCTTCTTTGTAGAGTCAGGAAAAATGCTAGTACGTGTTTGGCAAGACGGAGCACAAGAAGGTTTAGTAGATGAAACTATTCTTGAGGCAGGCGACTTCACGCAAGTGAAGCCAGGAAAGATCCACCAGTTTGAAGGTTTAGAAGACGGTGTCGCTTTTGAATTGTACTGGGCGGAGTTTAATCACGACGATATTGTTCGTCGTACTATTGGCACCGCAGTAGACAAAAAAGGAAAGAAATAATGTTTAATTGGTTAAAGAAGCTATTTGGTTCAGATGTGCCTGACACTCCTGTCATTGCTCAAGCGCCAAAAGAAGAAGTAAAATCGCATGTTGGCAAAGTTGTAAAGGTAGAGCAAGCTAATGTGCCTGCTAAACCTAAGAAGCAAGCTAAAAAGCCTGCGACTAAAAAGACAGCAAAAGTTGATTTAGATTCTATGACTAAGAAAGATTTGCTTGCCCTTGCAAAAGAAAAAGGCGTTAAAGCTAATGCAAGTTTAAGCAAAGGTGAACTCATTGAGCGCATCAACGCCGGATAAATTAATACCAGGTGAAGCATTGATATACGAGCGTAGCGACGGTGTTGTGTATGCTCGTTATCGAGACCCTCCGCACAATACAGTACCGCGTTGGATCATAGGCGGCGATCCTGCAGGCGTAGCAAGAGCACAAGGCGATTTATTGTCATACAGTGATTGGCAAGACTTGTGTAGACTAGCTAAAGAACATCCTACGCTAGAAAAAATTCTAGATCAATTAGTAACAATGTATTACGTAGTAAAGGACGAAAAATGAGAATTATTGCAGGACCGTGTCAGCACGAGACACTAGCACAGAGTGCAGAGATTGCACGTGAGTGCAAACGTGTGTGCGACAAGTATGACATTGAATATTACTTCAAAGCAAGCTACGACAAAGCAAATCGTACAAGCATGAGCGGTAAGCGTGGCGTAGGTCTTGCTCCTACAATGTATGACTTTCGTGCTCTAAAAGACACTCTCGGAGTAAACACACTTACTGACGTACATGATGTAATTCAAGTAAATTTAATTCGTCAGCATTTTGGTGATGCTGTTGATGTGTTACAGATTCCTGCATTCCTTTGTCGCCAGACTGATCTAATTGAAGCCGCATGTCGCACAGATAAGATTGTTAATATTAAAAAGGGTCAGTTCCTAGCACCGTGGGACGTAAAAGGTATCCTTAGTAAAACACAAGGTGCTAAAGAAGTATGGATCACAGAAAGGGGTACTAGTTTTGGATATAATACTTTGGTTGTTGATTTCACCGGCCTTAACTATATGCTTGATAACTTTGATTGTCCTATTGTATTGGACGCCACACACAGCGTACAAAAGCCAGGTGGCCTCGGAAGTAGTAGCGGCGGCAATAGGGATTATGTTCCTGGCCTATCTCGTGCAGCTAGTGCTTTGGGGATTAGGAATTTCTTCTTAGAAGTACACGCCGATCCAGACAACGCACCTAGTGACGGACCTAATATGATACGCTTAGAAGACTTTGAGGAGGTAGTTGATGACATCCACCGCTATTCTTATACCCGCTAGATACGGCAGCACACGTCTCCCAGGCAAACCTTTGATTGCACTAGACAACATTCCTATGATACGCAGAGTGTACGAACGCTGTCGCAAGACTGGGTTAGATACATATGTACTAACAGACGATATGCGCATCTTTAATCTGTTCGGTGCTAGCTGTTGTTGGATTGAAGAAGTAGATTATGCTAACGGCACTGAACGATGTGCAGGTGCTGTTAAGAACGATTTCTTTAAACAGTACAACACGTTTATTAATGTACAAGGTGATATGCCAGACATTACAGCAGAAGTAATCAACAAATGCCATAACCTATTGCAATACTATGCTGTGTCAACTGTGTATGCTACAATGCCAAAAGAGATGCAAGACGATCCTAACACAGTAAAGTGTGTACACGCAAGTGAACATGCATTATGGTTTGGCAGAGGTATCACAGGATATGGTAGTTGGCATTTAGGTGTGTACGGTTATAAACGTAATGCATTAGAAATGTACCCTTCACTGCCTGTACCTGAAGAAGAAAGAATTGAGCAATTAGAACAACTTAGATGGTTAAAAAACAGTTGGCAAATTGGAATAAATCCTGTATACTATAATGGTATAGAAATTAATTCTCCAGAGGACGTAGAAGCATGGCATCAGAAAAACTTGCAATAAAAGAAATACTCAGCTGGATTGACAATGACGAAAAAGACATTTGGAATCATCTAGAAGACGAGCACAAAAAACAAATCAGCTTTTGGTTGTTGAATAGATATGTTGCTAGTGTTAGCGGCAGTCGTGAAAAGCAAGAGCTTGCAATTTTTAAGACTAACGAGTACTACAACAAACACTTTAACACAATCGGTGTAGGCAAAGAAAACGGACATCAGAAACTGATGTGGCAATTGTTGTGCATGAGTGGAGCCTATGGTAAAGATCAGTTTCATCCATGGATTGGATTTAAAAAGAAAGCTGGCGGCAATGACAAGGCTGTTAAACTGCTAGAACAAATTCATCCTAACATGAAAACAGATGAGGTAGAATTACTTGCTGGACTATATACAAAAAAAGAACTCAAACAATTGGCTGAAGAACATGACATTGACGTCAAGCTCTGATAAGCCATACAAGTGCGAGTACTGCGGCAATGGTTACATGCGAGAAAAAACTCTCGCAGCACATATGTGTGAACCAAAACGCAGAGCATTACAAAAAGATGAGAAACGAGTAAGACACGGATATTATGCCTTTCAAAGATTTTATAAACTTAGCGCAGGAAACAAAAAAGAAAAGACGTACGAAGAGTTCAGTAAAAGTCCGTACTACAATGCGTTCGTTAAGTTTGGTAGCTTTATATCTAACGTTCGCCCTTTGTATCCTGATCGTTATATCGATTATGTTGTAACTTCAGGTGTTAAGTTAGATCACTGGTGCAGAGATGAGATGTATGAAAAATATGTCTTAGAATTTATTTTAAAAGAAGATGTAACTACTGCACTAGAACGTAGTATAGAAAGTATGTTAGAATGGGCTGCCGAAAATGAGCCTGCGCCGTGGAATCATTACTTTCAGCACGTAAGTTTAAACAGAGCTGTGTGGCATATCAAAGATGGAAAGATTAGTCCTTGGCTCATACTTAACTGTGCTAGTGGCAAAGAAATGTTAAGTAAATTTAATGATGAACAACTAGCTATGGTATATCATGTTATTAATCCAGAGCACTGGGCCATGCGATTTAAAAGATTGCCTAACGATGTCCAACTAGTAAAAGACGTAGCCAAGGAATCAAACTTATGAAATTAGTATACTACCCAGACCCTATTTTAGATCAACAACTTAAACCGTTCGACTGTGAAAATCCTCCAGTAGATCCTAAACAGTTAAAAGAAGACATGACTGATATTATGTTAGAGTCAAACGGCATTGGATTAAGTGCATGTCAAGTAGGATTAGACTTTACTGTTTTTGTAATGGGAGACAGCAAAGAAAACTCGACAATTTGTATTAATCCTGTTATACTACAACATACAGAAGAGACTGTAACAGAAGTAGAAGGATGTCTAAGTTTTCCAAACGTGTATGTAAAAGTAAAACGTCCAAAAGAAATTCTTGCAGAATGGTATGATGAAAATTTAGAAAAACAAACTGTAAAGATTGAAGGATATAGTGCTAGAGTATTTTTACACGAATGGGATCACTTACAGGGTATTACATTTAAAGATCGTGTGAGTAAACTTAAATGGGACATGGCACAGAAAAAGGCAAAAAAGCTTGATAGACTTACCTGATATTGACATAGACTTTGCTGACAGAGATGTTGTATTATCTAAGATACAACATCATGTCGCACGTCTAGACAGTGGAAAGAAACACAACACTGGAGTTTATGTTACTGCAATCCCACATAACCCTGTGGACAATATCTCTACAATCGAACATAAGGCCGCAGAAGAACGCGGCTACTTTAAACTTGACTTTCTTAATGTAAGCATATACAAAGATGTGCGTGACGAAGCACACTTAGAAGAACTTATGAACAAGGAGCCATTATGGGAACTTCTAGAACACCAAGAGTTCGCGGATCAGGTGTTTCATCTCTCAGGGCACTCAGAGCTATTGAAGAAACTGAAGCCAACAAACGTAGAACAACTCGCAGCCGCACTAGCAATCATTCGTCCGGCAAAAAGACATCTAGCGGACGAGACGTGGACGACTATACTAAAGGAAGTTTGGACTAAGCCAGAGGACGGTGCATACTACTTTAAAAAGGCTCATGCTGTGAGCTACGCAGTAGCCGTAGTTGTACATATGAATTTGTTAGTAGAACAACTTAACTCTTAGGTTTACGAATTAGTTGTGTAGTTTTACGCTTTACTCTTTTAACGGCAAGATTAGTTAGATCAACTGTAGGACCAAGCGTAACTTTAACATCTTTGCTGTTCATAGTTTTTAAACAATATTTAAAATACTCAATTTCATCACGAAGAAAAATACTAATAGGAATCATTCGATTTGATTCCCACCACCATACTTCTCCTAGTTCAATAAACTTTTGTTTCTCTTGTTCTGTTCTTAATTCTGTGTACACATAGATGCTAGTAATGGTATTATCTTGATTATTGATAATACCAATATACTCTTGCCCTCCGTATGTGACTACACTCAAAAACGGAAAATTTTCTTCAATATCTTTTCTTAGCATAATTCCGATAAATACTATTATATTAGGATGCAAATAAATGCAAATTGTCTCAAGGTATTTAGTCACAAATAAAACCGTCCTTGTCATAGACGATATAGGAACAGGAATAGTCACGGAGTATAGGAAGTTGTACGAAAAAAATCTAAAAGCCTGGAGAGGTATCGATAATACTTTTGCTTTCGAGGTCAAAAACGGTGATCAGAAACTTGTAGACATTACAGGTTATATTCCAGTGTTCAGAGGCTTTGACGAATACAAACAACAAATGCTTAATATCCAAGGAACACCTACAGGTAGTAAAGGACGTTTTGACGTTACTGTTACTGCCGAATCTCTAGACGACATCGAAGGGCAATACCTAAGTTATGTTGTTACATTAATTCCTGAGGACTCAACAACAGAAGTTCTTACATATGCAGACACACAATTTGATGCCGAAGGTACTATCGAGATTAAAGAGTTCCAAACTAGTTCTTAATAAATAATTTTGAATTGATATTAATCAATACTTATTATTGAGAGGATCTAATGTTTAGACGTGATGTCGAAGACTGGATTTGTGGCTATCTGAGCGAGCGTACTCCTGAACATAACAATCTGCCCAGATGCCCTTATGCCAAAAAGTCTTTATTAAAAAATACCGTGTGGTTTGAAGAAGCTACAATCGAAGCTCAAGTTTTAGGAATAGTAGAAAGATATTCTAAAAACTGGGACGACGATAAGCACGAAGCAGTTATCATTCATTTGAATTGGGATATAACTGACGAGGAAAGAATCGAAATTGGCAATTCATGTTTAACTTTTTACGGATTAAATAACGACATCGTTTTTATAGAAGAAAGAAGAACACTGGGCGACACTACTTACGATATGATTCTTATGCATCGATTTAGTGAGATGCAGGTTGCAAAACGATATCTTAAAAAGAAAGGCTATTACGCCAATAAAGATTGACAACTCCCACACTTGACGCTATAATAATAGTATGAGTGTAGTAAGCGAAACAGTTCTGACATACTTGCCTGCTAAGAGGAAACAAACTCCTAGTGGCTGGCTTAGTTTCAATGCACAGTGTTGTCACCACAATGGACACAGTGCAGACACTCGCGGCAGAGGTGGCATGATTGCTAACCCTGATGGTGGTATCAGCTATCACTGCTTTAATTGTGGTTTCAAAGCAAGCTGGCAACCGGGCAGACAATTTTCACACAAGTTGCGCAAACTACTCCAGTGGATGGGAGCACCTGACGATATAATCAACAAGGTGGCGCTAGATGTAATGAGAGAAAATGAAGGCGTTGAGGTCAAGGAGCGTATAGCGAGCTTGCCTACCTTCAATACTGTCCCGTTGCCAGACGATGCTGTCAAGATCACAGACATCACAGACTTCAACAAGTTTAGCATGGCTGTGCTAGAATACATGGCAGCACGTAATCTAAACGTAGATGACACTGACTACTACTGGAGCCCCAGCCTAGGGTACCGTGATAGATTGATCATACCCTTCTACTACGAAGGTAGGGTAGTGGGTTGGACTGGACGTAGTGTGGTGCCTGACAAGAAGCCCAAGTACCTAAGTGAGATACAGCCGGGCTTTGTATATGGGTTAGATGAGCAACGTCATACTAAGGTATTTGCTATTGTGTGTGAGGGTCAGATAGATGCCATACACGTAGAAGGTTGCGCACTGGGAGGGTCGGAGATATCGGACCAACAGGCTATGCTACTCAAGCGTTTACAAAAAGACATCATCGTTGTACCCGATAGAGACAAGGCAGGAAGCAAGCTAGTAGAACGTGCTATTGAACTAGGATTTAGCGTAAGCATGCCAGACTGGGCGAGCGATATCAATGACGTAGGTGATGCTGTTGCTAGATACGGAAGACTATATACATTACATAGTATTGCAACTAGTGCAACAGACAGCGCACTTAAAACAAGACTGAAAGCTAAAAAATGGTTCGACTAATTATTATACTTGTGTTATTAATAGTAACATTTGTTTTGTTTAACAAAGAAACTACTCAAAACGACTTTACATACACACCGCCGAGTGTAATTACAGTAGAAGAACTTCCGCCGATTGAGGAGACTGAAGAATATGAAAAAACTATGGGCATGGATTAAAACTCCATACACAAAATACAAAGAGCGTCAAGCACTTAAAAAACGTATCGAAGAACTTAAAAAACAGGATCCTTTTATCTACAAATGATTACTTGGGGAGCCGTAGGCAACAGTCATGATGCTAGCCTAGCAGTGTTTAACTACGGTGATTTAGTGTGGGCTGGGCTAGCACGAGATTTTTCAGAGATACCTAACGACCCTGATCTCAACAAAGGCATTATAGATTATGCTATCGAGGGTTGGGGGTATCCTAGTCATATCTTTTGGTACGAACGTCCAGTACTTAAAACTATTCGACAGTGGTGGGCAGGACAAGGATGGTTACTAAAAGAAAATAATATCGATCAATATTTTAAAGAAAGAGGTATTGTAAATAGAAGCATTACATATACCCAGCATCACCTTAGCCACGCTGCTTATGCATACTACACACAACCGCACGATGACTGTGCTGTAATTTGTTTAGACAGCATCGGCGAGTTTGAAACACTAACTATATGGCACGGTAAGAACGGCAAACTTAAGAAAATACATTCGCAAGGTTATCCACACAGTCTAGGACTTTTCTATAGTGCTATGACACAGCGTGTAGGCCTAGTTCCACAGCGTGATGAATACTTAATCAGTCAATGGGCTAAGAAAGGCGACCCACACAAGTTGTTCATGCCTATACTAAATGAATTGGTCAGTACTGAAGGCATGGGTTTTAATCCTAAAATCTCAATGAAAGAAAACTTACATAGAGGTTGTCGCTGGTGGAAGCCTGAGCTAACTACAGAGCAAGACATGTACGATATTGCTGCCGCAACACAGTCTGTGTTTGAGTACTGTGTAATGAACGTAAGCGAATGGACATTATCTAAAACAGGCAGTGCTAACCTAGCACTAGCAGGCGGCGGCGCACTTAATCGTGATGCTGTTGATAAATTACGTAACAGATGGGATAATGTACACGTACCTAAAAATCCAGGCGATCCTGGCAGTTGTATTGGCGCAGTACTAGCACATACTAAACAATATACAGAAGTGGATAAGAAGTGGCATGATAGATAGATATAAAACATATGACGATATTAGTAGTTGGTTAGATAATTTAGATATTAGTGTTACCGAAGAACAACTATTAAGTCTTTTACATAGGCAGTAGTATGATGCATTTAGAACAAATATTTCCAACAACCATTTATATGAACGTATGTCCTATTGACGTTACAGAGTGCATCAACTTCCTAGGACAAGTAGAGCTTGCAGAAACATCTGATGAAGTAATCGAAAACTATGGTTACCGTAGTAAAGACAGTTACATTCTTAACAACAACGAGTGTACACCTTTGCGCAATTGGTTAGTTGAGTGTGTTGATGAATATGCTAAAGAAATACTAGGTTACCAAGTAGAAGGCATGGGCATTACACAAAGCTGGCTAAGTATCAAACGTACAGGACAAAAGCATGTAGCACATGCACATCCTAACAGTGTTGTCAGCGGCGTGTTTTATTTCGAAGACGGTGATACCCCGATTGTGTTTACTAATCACGATCATGACTTCTTTAAGATTACTAGAGATCCAGAAATTGCACCGTGGAACAATTATACTATCTATCCTAAAGGACTTGGAGTAATATTATTTCCTAGTCACTTAGAACACGAAGTAATTGTAAACGACAACAAAGACAGATATAGTCTAAGTTTTAATACACTACCTTTAGGAGGCTTCGGTAGCGAAGGAGACTTGACACATATCGATTATTCACGTATAATAGCTAAAAAGCAATAGAGATCAGAATGACAACTAGACAAAACACAGACTATGGTTATGATATACAGAAGGTATATCTAGAAATGTTTATGACAGACGCTGAGAGCTTTGTACGCTGTCAGGGTGTGTTTGATCCTACTACATTTGATAGGCGTTTAGCAGAGCCAGCTAAGTTTATTAAGAGCTATGTAGAAGAGCACAACGCATTGCCTACATTTGATATGGTGAACGCTGCTACTGACAGCAACCTGAAAGATCCAGGGCAACTGCAAGAGAATCACTATGATTGGTTGTTGCAAGACTTCGAAACGTTCTCTAAGCACAAAGCACTAGAGGCAGCTATCCTTAAAAGCGCAGACTTGCTAGAGAACGGTGAGTATGGACGCTGTGAAGAACTGGTCAAGCAGGCTGTACAGATTGGCTTGCAGAAAGACTTGGGCACAGATTACTTTGCTGACCCTAGGGCAAGACTGGAAGCTATCAAAGACAAGAACGGACAGATCAGTACAGGGTGGCCTGCATTGGACAAGAAACTGTTTGGTGGATTCAACAGAGGCGAGCTGAATATCTTTGCAGGTGGTTCAGGGTCTGGTAAGAGTTTGTTTATGGCGAACATGGGTGTGAACTGGTGTTTGCAAGGACTCAACGTTATGTACTTGACGTTTGAGCTCTCAGAGAATCTAGTTAGTATGCGTCTTGACAGTATGACATCAGAGATTCCAAGTCGTGATGTATTCAAGAGCATTGATGACGTTGAGATGAAAGTCAAGATGATTGGCAAGAAGGCGGGCGCTTTCCAAGTCAAGTACATGCCCACAGGCAAGAACGCAAACGATGTTAGAGCTTATTTGAAAGAGTATGAGATCAAGACAGGACGCAAGGTAGACGTGCTGTTGATTGACTACTTGGATCTTATGCATCCAATCGGACAGAAGATATCTGCAGAGAACTTGTTTGTGAAAGACAAGTATGTATCAGAAGAGCTGCGCAACTTGGCCATGGAGCTCAACACAATCTTTGTTACAGCATCGCAGTTGAACAGATCGAGTGTGGAAGAGATTGAATTTGATCACTCGCATATTTCGGGTGGTATTAGTAAGATTAATACTGCGGATAACTTGATTGGTATCTTTACAAGTAGAGCTATGCGTGAACGTGGACGCTATCAGATACAGTTGATGAAGACACGTTCATCAAGTGGTGTAGGACAGAAAGTTGATCTAGGCTTTGATGTAGACACGCTGCGCATCTTTGATATCGGCGAAGACGAAGAACAAGGCACAGCAGGTACTAGCGGTGCTAGCAGTGCAAGTAGTATTGTAAACGCACTCAAGCGCAATCCTAGCACAACATCAGGCAGTACTGGCACAGTAAGCACAGATCCTGAAGATGGCGCTCCAGTTAAAAAGATTCGTGCAGAAACAGACTCGACCAAACTCAGAGCTTTCCTTAATAATTTAGACGGCGAGTAAATAGTGTATGAGCAAAGTAACAGTAACAGCCTTACAAATTCCTGTAAGTGATCATATAAACCTAAATGTAAAGACCCTTAGAAGAAATATCCTAGCGAATAAAACCAGTGACTGGATCGTAACACCCGAGTGCAGTCTTAGCGGATACTGTCAAGCCCCTGTGCTTAGTGACATGAACGATCGTGCAATCGAACGGTATGAAAAGAAATTAGAAGAAGTTGAAGGACTACAACAGAATCACGGTGTTGGTCTTATTCTAGGAACAGGACATGTAGAGCCAGACGGCTTGCCCTATAACCAAGCAAGAGTCTACAACCGCAACGGAGACTTGTTGAGCACATACAAAAAGAGATTGATGTGCCGAGGTATCAATGGCGGTGGTGAAACCAAATACTATCTGCCAGGATACGTGCCCAACTACTTTTATGTGGACGCTGATCAAAAATATATAGGCAGTACACTTATTTGTAACGATGCTTGGGGTACTCCTAGAGTCACTTGGGGAGGCAATCCCTATATAGGACAACAATTGGCAGCACAAGGTGTTAAGGTTGTTTTTGTACTGGCAAATTGTAATGTGAAAACTTGGGATCCGTTGGTGTATGCATATCACGACAGCCAACTGAGACTAATGGCTCGTGACAACAACATCTGGGTAGTTGTGAGTAACAGTTCAATTGCTATGGTCTTGGGTCCACATGATCGTTACAAACCAGAAGACGAACTAGAACAAAAAGCCATCGACCGAACACAAGTAACATCAGGTATCATTGCTCCCAGCGGTGATTGGGTTGCATGGTGTGACGATTCAGGCGAAGACTCAGTAACACTAACACTAGATCTAGAAAGAGGAACATATGAAGTCCCAACTGCTGTCTAAGAACGGAAGAACACTAAGAGAATATCAACTGCTGGCCAAAGCACAAGCAGGAGAACTCAGTCGCTTTGATCCAGATCAAATGAAAGAGTGTAAACCTCTGTTTGATCAAGAGCTGATTGCAATCATTAATGTGAGAGACATCTTTCTTACTCGCAAAGGATTAGATGTTCTCAATGCTGCTGGATGGGAACGCAAACGAGCACGTGAGTTTTTTGAAGTGTTCCCCGACGACCTACCCCCACTAGATGACGATGATGGCGATAAATAAACACATATAACGGAGACAACTATGGCAACAGGAACACTAGCTAACGGCGAACTAGCCCAAAACGTACTAGAAAACATCTACAGTATTCCCCTAGCAGACAATGAAGGCGGGTATGCTGTAGTATCAATCAGTATGATGAACACTACTGCATCAGACATCAACATAAGAATAGCACTGCACGGCACTAACCTTACAGACGCAGACTACATCGAGTATGACACTACTATTGTTCCCAAAGGCATGATTGAGCGCACAGGTGTAGTAGTAGGCGCCGGCCAAGCTATTAGTTTGATCTGCACCAACTCAACAGGTTGTGTGTTTAGAATCAACGGCACAGAAGTAAACGTAGTTGATCCAGTAGCATAACCAACACAAACAAAAAGGCTGCACACCGCGGCCTTTTTTTGTGACCCCACGTCCGAACAAGCGCGAAGCGCCTGCGCCAGAAAAGCCGCAACGCGGTCAGCGCAAAAGCCTAGAGCTGCGAAGCAGCTAGCAGAGCTAGATTTAAGCAAATTTTTACACCTTAATATACGCACTTAACCCAAGTCCAGTATAACGATACTATACGCACACATAAAAAACAAACGGTCACAACCATAACGACAGACTAATTGCATAGCCCTAAAACACCCCGTAAAGCTAGGTTAACTAAAAGATGAGTCTTTTAATACACTATCACACCGTAGACTTCTAGTCTACGCATACTGCTCGAAAGCTAGTTGACTCCGACAAGTATATCAAGCCTAGCATACGGTCTCGATCACTCTCAAACACTATGCGGCTAGCACTTGACTGTACTGTGTGTATACCTTTTAGAAATAGTTCTACTGTAGCACAGTATGTGATTGACTCTTTTAGTATTGTTGTGTTTGGCTCTGGATCGTATATGAGTTTGACTGTGTACATATTCCATTGACTCGTTGTGTAGTGTTACTTATCGTAGTGTTAGACTAGCGTCACACTAGAGCATACATAAGAGGACCTTGTTTTAACACAAGAGTACGAGCACTTGCGCACTCGTACTACTCTGCTACTAGTAGCATTCGTTATTTCTTTTTGCGTATACATGTACAACGTGTGCAACCACACGTACTGTCTGTGCAAGGATGTTGATTGACCTTTGGTGACGGTTGATTACAGTGACATGCATGTCCGCATGACTTACAAGTGTCTTGTTTGTGCATAGTAGTTCTCCTAGACTTTGTAATACTATTTACACCCCAAATGGGTCCTGCAGGGTAAAAAATTTTGCTGCGCAGTTTTTTTAGGTGAAGTACTTACAGAAGTGAGGTGGTGATTTGCTACCACTACTACTAGCAAAAAGCTGTTTGTTTTCAAACACTTACGCCCCGACCCCTCGAGAAATTTTTTTTCTTTTCGCCCTCCCGAAGTTTTTTCTTTTCAAAAAAAAGCGTAGCCATTTCTGACTACGCAAGTTTAAGGAACTAAAATGACAAGCAGTTTCAACAGTTGCTCAGCTGTATCCTTTTAGTCTAGTCTTGAACCTGCGTATGCTCTAAAGCCGTAGCTCTCTAGTACCTTAGCGGCAGCTCTAGCACCTGCTTCTAGTGTGTCTACGTTCTGGCAACCGTACTTGCTTGGGTTCCATATCTGTAGCGCACCAGTGTAGTCTTTGCGTACACCTGCAAGCGCAAAGCGTTTGCCTATACGAGTGTTACCCTTGATGCCGTAGATGTTAACCCAAGCAAAGCCACAGGCATACATATCCTGCCCGCCCAGTACATCGTGGAAGTAAGTGTCAGCTGCCTTGTATGCTGCCTCACACGCTTCATCTACGATGCGCTGTACATCTTCTGCTGAGTATTGCTCTGCTAATTGATTAGGAGTAAGTGTTGTTGCTTGCATAGTTTGCCCTCTTGCTTTGTTAACTTATATACAGTATAGCCTCATTCGGCTACAGTGTCAACCTCTAATGTGGCTGCTTCAGCAGTTTCATAGATGTCGTACAGCATATCGATTAGACGTGCTTCGTTCTTCATTGACAACGGAAGCTCACGCACGAGCTCCTCTACTGTGTCCAATGCTGTGTCCAATTGCTCAAGTGTGTGTGCTACTGTCTTCATAGTCGTTACCTCTTAGAGTTCGTATACAGTTGGTTCTTTCAAGCCTTTCATGTCGCAGTACTCACACAGCTCGCGATATACTGTAGCGAGAAAGCGATACTTGCGATTGGCTTCTGCACGACTGATCTCTCCATCGCAGTGCAGGTTCTCAGGTGACAGCTTGCCGTCCAGTGTACGTGCTAAGTCATCTACGTCTGCTTGTGTTAGTGGGAAAGTCATGTCCGCTTTGCCGAACAGTGCGATCCAGCGGTTGTTGTCTTGGATGAATTGCTTCAGTGTTTGCATTTGTTTGCCCTCTTTTGCTTAACTGTTATATACAGTATATCTTCACTCTGTGGGTTTGTCAACCCCTAATTTTAAAAATCCTGTGGATAGCCGCGTGTTGTTTTCGAGCCACGCTTGGGGCTTACCACTAACACTTGTTCCTTGAGGAAGTCACGATAGTCCTCGTCCTCAGGCAGTTTGCTGATCCACTCAGCTTCTGTTTGCCACTCTACTGGGAACTCCTTGGCACCAATGCCGTTCTGCATAGCGATCGCCGCTACAAACGCAACAGCATCTTGGATGCGATCCAAGTCCTGCACAAGGTAGTCTGAGCCACCTTTCATCTTCCAGTACGCATTACCATCAGCGAACTTGCCGCTCTCGCAGTGTGCACCATAGTTCTCAAGGAATTGTGTTGTGATTACGAATTGCATAGTTTTGCCCTCAATGCCTATTTCCTAACTGTTATATACAGTATATGGTCACTGTACCCAAATGTCAACCCCTAATTTAAAAAAAGATCAAAAAAAAGCCCGGGTTGGACGAGGGCACATCCTTCCCGGGCTAACCTGAAGCAAAGCGTGAGGGCTTGCTGTTGCTTCAAAAAGTACTAGCAGAGCGTTGAGGGCTGAGGGGGGTTGCTCAATGCTAGCACTACACTGTCTGCGTCGAGGGCATTAACGCTTCATGACAGTGTTCTCTGCCATAGCTTCCCACTTGCTGGGAAATGCTACAGCCAAGTCGGCGACTTTTAATACGGTCCTTAAGGACAATTCACGCAGTCGCTTCTTATTAATGTCAACGAAGTCGATGATCTCATCTTTGACTTCGTCGGCAAGCTTATAACTATCTAGCATGCCATCACGGATAACTTGTGCAATTCTGAGCATCTTCTCACGCTCAGTTGTAATTGTCAAGTCCATGTAGTGACAGCGGCTTTCTAGTGCTTCCAAGTGGCTCTTGATCTTCTTTGACTTGATGTCACCGAAGTCCAAGTTAGTGATAAAGATAGCTGAGCCTTTGAACTCAAAGCTGTCTGGCACACCTTCGTTGCGCAGTTTGAAGCTGTCAGTGTTCCAGTGGATGCGGCGTGTCTTCTTTGAGTCAAGCGCAGCCTTCAAAATATTAAGCGCCAGCGGCTCTTCGAAGATAGCATCACAGTCATCGAACACAATAACGTTGTCTTTGTCTGCATAGTTAAAGAGCTTGCAGTACAAGCCGATTGGGCTCATCGCACCTTTGACAACTGTATACTTAGAGGCACCGCCCAGTGCTTCCATAGTCTTGTAGCGGTCTAGTACTTCTTCTACACCATGGCTCTTACCTACGCCCGGAGGACCCGAAACGATCATCGCTCGAACATCACCTTTCTTAACTGCTTTGGTCATGTCCTTCAACATGTCAAAGCGTTCACGGATGCGCTCGATGATCTCTTCGTCCGTCTCTTCTCGTTGCTCGACCTTAACACTTGCGTCGGCAACTTCGTAGTCCTCCGGGCCATCGCAAGCAATCTTGATGTTGCGATCTGGGAAGCCTGCAATTGCTGTTCCGTCTACTGTTACGTAGCCGCCTCGTGCGCCTACTTTAAATTCTTCTACGAGTGGAAAGGTCATACCTGCTAGGTCTACGTCCTTGCCACGAATCTTGTACGTGCCGCTCTTGATTGTGATATTAGTCATTTGCTTTAGCCCTCATTGCCTAACTGTTATATACAGTATACATTCAATCTAACAGTTGTCAACCTATTATTCAGTTGCTTCTTTAACAATAGTTGCACCGTCATTGACCGCAGAAGTTGCGATACTGATCAGTCCGTCCATGTCGCCTGGGTTGAGATACAAGTACATTGCACCAGCGCCAACCAATCCAAATACAATTGCCTTAATCATCTTACTGCTCCGTTCCGTTGAATACAGCCAATGCGCCAACTAGCACAGCAAACAAACCAGCACCAGCAACCATAAGCATCTCGCCAATAGTGTTAGCTTGGTCCATACACGCACCATCGCAGTCGTTAGCACTACCTGCCATTGCAATGACGCCCGCTACGATAAGGATAAAACCGATTGTCTGTTTCATTGTGCTGTCCTCTTTGCCCTAACTGTTATATACAGTATATGATCACTTGCGCTCGATGTCAACCACTTTATTAATAAAATCTAAAATTAATTTTTGCTCTTCTGCTGAGAAGCTCTTGAGGCTAGCACCGTAGGCTGCTCCAACTGTGGTCAGCATATAGCCTACTTGGCTGAGGTTGTTGAGGACTCGCAAGCCATCATCAGTGACTGCCTTGAGCCCGTGGATCTTACCGTACTCCTCGGAGAAGTCCATCATGTCGCGGCCGATCTGTGCAAGTTGTTTCTGCTGTGGTGTTGCTTCGAAATAAGTTGTGTTCATTGTGTGCTTCCTTTTCCTTGTTTGAAACCAATAGAAGCACCAAACTCAAAGGACGAATACATTTCAGACCTAAGTTCTTTTGCTGCCAAAGTTCCAAACTTTTCAACAAGAACCTTTTCTTTATTTTTATACCATTCATCAAAAGGCGTCATCAGAAGTCCTCCTCTTCTGCACATGCGGCAAAGTCCATCAAGTCTTTTGCCAAAGCACGAGCTTCGTCGCGTGTCAAGCGAACGTTCTCAAACACACGCCGTGAGTTGACTTGTACGCAGACACCGTCCTCGCCACCGTAGAAGCGAGTCAATACAACCGCGTCTGTTGAAGTCTTTAAGTTTGTTGCCATTGGATGCCCTCCTATTGCCTAACTGTTATATACAGTATACGATCAAACTGTGTGTTTGTCAACCCCTATTTTAATCTAAATCACATTCCCAGCAATCGTTGCGGAACTCTGCACGGAGCGCACCGCCAGGGTAGTCGTTGTGCTCGAACAGGATGTAAGGACGACCCATGTAGTCAATCTTGTTGCTTACGATGTTGACTTCGTCTAGCGGAAGCATCTTCGGATCTAGGATTGTTTCACGGTATGCTGAGTTGAAAACTTTGATCATTGCTTGCCCTCCTTATGCCTGGAAACCATATTCTTCGAACAGCACATCTAGCACACTATCGATAGTCTCTCTGTCTGTTGCGAGGATCTCATGACCATGTGCGAGCAGTGCTGACTTGATTGACCAAATCTGTTCATAGCGGTCGGCTGTACGATCTAGGTTGTCGCTTACGAACTTGGCTACTTGTTGCTGGAATGTCATAGCGTGTATCCCTCTCTGCTATGTTGCGTTATACATTTAATATAGCACCAGTGCCCGCGGTTGTCAACCGAAAAAGTACAGGGAGGAGCATTTAATTTCCTTTGAGTGAGGGCGGCTCGCTGGCTGCTCTACTCCCTGTATTTTGGTGGGCCCACCGAGACTCGAACTCGGAACCTACGGATTATGAGTCCGGTGCTCTAACCAATTGAGCTATAGGCCCTGTCTTTGGTGCTCCCACCCGGACTCGAACCGGGACGCCCGAAGGCAACAGATTTTAAGTCTGGTGTGTCTACCTATTCCACCATGGGAGCTAATTGGCCTGCCCTGCAGGATTCGAACCTGCGACCCACAGCTTAGAAGGCTGTTGCTCTATCCAGCTGAGCTAAGGGCAGTTATCTTCTTTTCTTATTTATAGTGTAGCGCCGAAGCGCCACACTGTCAACTCCTTTTTAGATATCGTAGCCTTGTGCTTTCAAGCGAGCCACTTCAAGTGTTACACAAGTCTCCAAGTCGTCAAAGATTGGAAAGCCGTTTGCATCGTTGCCTACAGTGTAGCGATCATGCACAATCCAACCTGCGGCTGTGTGCAGGTAAAAGTATTCGCAACCTGCGCCCGTGTAGTATTCCACAAACTCCTGCACAGTGTCAAACTCTTGTGCGTCGACATTAGTCTCGCCGCGATCGCGACCGTAAAAGATTGTGCAGTCTTCTTCTGGAGTTTCAAAGCTGTGATTCTTGCCTACTGGAAAGATGTGCTTGTCCATGTAGCTTTGATCGCCAAGCTCTACCATCTGTGCAATCTTACGTGCTTCTTGGTAGTGCTCCTGGAGCATCTTGCCTGCGCCAGCGACATAGCCGTCATAGTGTGAATACTTTGCGCGGATCTTGCCTTCTGGTGTCTTGTAACCGATTGCTGAACGAGTTCCCATTGTATTGCCCTCTCTAGGATGTTTGTTTCAACTTATGCTTACACTATAGCATCACTCTGCTACAGTGTCAACCTCTTTTTCAAACTTTTCTACAGTTTCTTCAAACTGTTTTGCAAGCAACACTAGGCTCATCATAGCAAACTCAGCTTCAAAGCTGCCTGCTTCTGTTGCATCCAACTTGCGCACAGCTTCTGCCATCATCTGTGCGATTGCTTTGTATGCACCTAGTTGGTATGCATTGTTCATGGAATAGTCTTGGAATGTCATTGTGTAGCCCTCTTTCCTAACTGTTATATACAGTATATGATCAAACGTTGAACTTGTCAACCCCTAATGTGGGTGATATGCCACATTATTTTTGATGTCCCACTTCTCAAGCACAGGCAAGCCAAACTCGTCTTCGTCTACGCAGACATATGCCACAGTCTTCTTGACAATGCCGTAACGGTAGCCCTGATCGTTTACAAGTCCGCCTACCCATATCTTGTGTGGGAAGTCTTCGCAGAAGTTGAACGGATCATCGTTGAGTGAGTATTCGAAATAGTTACCGCGTTCCTTCTCTACGAAACGACCTACGGGTGCTACGGTGTGAGTCCAAAATGCCATGTTGCCCTCCAATGCCCTAACTGTTATATATAGTATAGCACCGGAGGGCCTGCTTGTCAACCCCTAATTTTCTCCGTCGTTGGAGTCGTCCATCTCGTCTTCGTCTTCGTCCCACATGTCGTAGTTCTCACTCAGAGCATACTCCTCGTCTAGTCGATTGTAGAGGTCCGAGCGTTCATCCTCTGGCAGTTTGAACTCTTCGTAGAGGTTGTCTAGATACTCATCACCTTCGTCCTTGCTCCAGAAGCCAGCAAAGTCCATGCCAGGTTCGTGATAGGATGCTGTGATGTTACAGTTATCCATGTCGTCACAGAACTGCTCGTAAGCACCAATAGGTGGAGCCCATGCACTCTCAAACCATCCGTCGATCATAGCAGTGCCGTCACCGTGGTCGATGAACTCCAAGCCTTCGTCGGAGACATCCCACTTGGTGCCCCAGTTAGAGACTCGCCAGTCATACCAGTTGACTGCATCACCGTTGGATCCTTTGACAGTGTCGTTGAGCGCCTCTGGCATAGGCGCCATTGCTTGAAGCAAGCCAAAGTCTTCGCCACTACGAGCGTCTTCCCAAAGTTGCTTGATGGTCTCAGTTGGACCGCTGATCGTGATTGAGTTGTTGCACCAATTAGGCATAGTATTCGTCCTCCCCCATAATTTCTGTATCAACGATGTCTGCGTGTTCGAATGTGTAGTCGCACTCTGCGATCACTTCCTGTTCGTTAGCGTCACGCAGTATCTCTAGCGCCACAGTGATGTAGATGCGGCGAGTGTTGTCTGCTCCTGCCATTAGTATTCCTCCCCGAAGTCTGCCCATTCTTGCTCCCAGGTAGGTTGCCCATCATCGTCTTCGAAGAACCGCTCGCTCAACTCATTAGCGTCAAGCATGTCCTCAACGTCATCGTTGCTCATATACTTGAGCGCCATAGTCAACATGTCTTCGGCAGTTACCATGCCGTTCTCAACCAACTCTAGTGCTACATTACGGAAGTCTGTCATTGCGTTTGCCCTCGCTTTGTTTAACTGTTATATACAGTATACCACCAACAGTGGGGTTTGTCAACCTCTTTTTTGCCTTTATGACAAAAAATCTGCTTTGAGTCGATCCAACATGCGGACAGCTTCACCACGTGCTTCGTCTACCGCTTGATCAACTAGGTCCTGAACATAGTCGGGATCACTTGCGATCCACTTGGTGCCGTCCTCTGCTACGATGCTTCCCAAGTAGGCAGTGCCCATCTCCGTGCCGTCATAGTAGGCAGCAACCTTGCAGATCATGTGCTGCCAAAAGCCACTCTCCAAGTTCTCGATCAACTCGGGGTAGTAGTCTTCTTCAGTGTCGAACAGTAGGTCCAACTGAGTGTCGTCTGGTGCGAACGAGATCTCTACAGTGAACTGATCCACCTCGCGAGTCTCAACCACAGTATAATTGGAGTTCTTCTCGAAAAATAAGTGTGCCATCTTGTGCCCTTTCCCTAACTGTTATATACAGTATATGATCAAGCAGCCTGCTTGTCAACCTCTTTTTTTCCAAAATTCAGCACTTCATACCCCTGGCTGCTCGCCACTTTGATAAATGCTTTCTTAAGGGATTCGGCTGCTTCTTTGCTCATACCGGCTGCTTGATTCTCAACAAGGCAAACCTCGTGATTATATAAGCTCTGGTAAATGCGGCCACGATTCCCAGCACGGTAGCCGTTGATGCCGTCTTGAACAACCTGCTTCTCTTTGCGGTCGTCTGATCTGGCTGTAAAGAATACTCCGTCTGGAGTGGTGATTTTTGCTACGATGTAGTCCATAAGTTTCTCCTTGTATTAAGAAAGTGAGTGGTATTCCTCACTATGATTATAGTATAACCTCAACCTCGGCTGCTGTCAACCTCTTTTTTACATCGACCAGTAGGTTTCTGAGCTGGGCGAGCAGTAGTAGGGAGTGTCATAGCGTTCCTGAAACTCCTTGCCTCCCATGAGCGAGGTACGAGTCACATAAGTCTCGTGTATCTCATAACGCTCGTTCCGTGCAAGATGATCCTTGACTGACTTCTCCAACGTGCTCTTGTTGTCCGTGTCGTAGTCCTTTTTAAGTACTAGACGCTCGCCCGCTTTGGTGCGCTTGTCTGCGCGGTAAATCTCAACTGTATACATGTCTTATACCTCCATGCTCGCAAAGCCCGGTTCTTGCATGCCTTGCTCTGTGAAGTCCAAGTCGGGGATACCTGTTACGAAACGAGCCGCTTCACGGAAGCCCTTGTCAGTGTAGACATCCCAATCGCTGTCGTGCAGTACAGTGACGTGGCCGATCTGCGCCTCAGGATGATCTGCAGGAACCTCGTTGTACTCCGAATCAAAATAGTAGTCGATGCTGAAGCCCGTGATAGTCACAGCACGACCTTCTTCGCAACCCCAAAGACCGTCGCCGTGCGTTTCAAAAGTATATTGCATAGTTTGCCCTCTTTGCAATTAATGTTTTAGTGTATGTGTACAGTATAGACTCTTCTTGCCGAACCGTCAACCCCTAATTTGCAAAAAGAGGCTCGAGGCCCCTAAATGCAAATGCTTTGCATTACGTTTGCCATGCTAGCACTTTGTTATTTTTTACAGTACACACACGCTTTTCCGTGTAGCCGTCGTTTTTAATAAACAGCGCATTGTAAACTTGCGCACCGCAATCTAAAATGTTAACAAGTTGCAAGCGTGTATACTTGCCATTTTGTACTTTAATATTTTGCATATATAGCCCTCATATGCTAGTTAATTTTTTACTGTACAAGCAGCATAACACAATGCTATGCTGCTGTCAACCTCTTTTTTTAATTTGTTTGCACTGCATTAACCAATTTGTTAAAAACATTGTTGCAGTTATTAAAATGCGTACTGTCTGTCTCGTCGTCGCTGCTGTCGTAGTAGCTTGCTTCCTGCTCCACTAGTTGCAACAACAAGTTAACTTCGTTTGTAGTTAACGCTTCTACTGTGTATAATTTTTGCATAGTTTGCCCTCTTTGCAATTTTTTAGTGTATATGCAACAGCATACACTATTTGCATGCTGCTGTCAACCTCTTTTTTTAGTAACTGCACAGCACACGCAGCGCAAGTGTAGTAAAATCTGCGCTTGTGTTGTGTGTTTGCTTTGCTAGTTTAGCAGCACTATCGCACTCACACTCAAACTGCTCCGCTATACACTCCCTGTATTCTGTATCATAGCTGCACAGCGCAGCACCCGCATCCGCAAGTGTAAACGTTAAACGTGCGCTATCATCTTCGTATGTTTCATACAGCATTTGCAAGTTTTGCATAACTTCCAAACTATCAGTTAAACGCATAACATAGTCGTCTCCATCCGCTATGCTTTCGTTATTAATTTGCGTTAAACTTGCAAGCGTATCTGCTAAAAATTGCACAACAAAGCAGCGTTCTGCTTGTGTAAGTTGCAATTGTTCTGCTGTAAGCAGTGCGTAGTTGCTATCAAGTACTGCTGCGCAGTGTGTGTTAATTGTACATGTTTGCATAAGTTTGCCCTCATATGCTAGTTAATTTTTTACTGTATAAACAGTATAGCCTCGTTTACGTGTTTTGTAAAGCGAAATATTTTTTGTAAGTTGTTGATTTTGTTAGAGAAAAAAAGTTTTTTTAATTTATTTTCCCCTTATAGAACAATGACTTAGCGAACTATCAAGTGCTGCTTAACGGTTGACAACGACAGCAAACGAAGGTATACTGTATATAACAGTTAGGGCAACAGAGGACAAAACTTCCAAAAACCAAATACCGCAGGGTTAGGGCTACTGAATTCCCCAAGTAGAAGACAAACACTACCGATGCCTGAAGGTTCTGGACGACACCGTTCGAACAAGTTCTCCCCACCAATTTAACATAATATATTATATGCGCACCTGCAGGGTATTATGTTAAATGTCTCGAACCCCACCTCAACAAAATCAAACACTTACAAGCGAATCCTCACCCAAATGTAATTTAACATAATACACATTATGCGCATCTCTAAATGCGAACGGTTCGCAACTAGAACGAACATGAACTGTTCGCGATAAGTCATTGATTCTCAACAACAAAATCCAAACGACACTGTTCGAACAAAACCTCTTAAGTATCAATAACTTAACAGATCCGCTAACCTATTGATTGTATTGAGGTTTCTCGGCACCAAGCTAACCTGTTGTTTTTAAAGAGAAAAAATATCCAACAAAAACAATGACTTATACACTATAGTTAAAGTAAAGTGTGTGCAGCAAAAAGCCAATCAAAACAAACACATAGCAAAGACACCTAAAGTGAACTATAGTGTAAAATAGTGTAAAGAAGATAAAGCAGTGTATAGTATATAAAGAGCCATAGTGTATAGTGTATAGTGTATAGTAAACAATGACCTATAGTGTGAACCTAGTGTAGACTCTAGTGTAGTATATAGTGTGTATAGTGTATAGTGTATAAACAGTGTAGGGGCCCCAGAGGGGCTGGTTGAAGTTCTCTAGATAACTGTTTGAAATAGCAGTATATTCTGAATCAAAACCATGCTTGTAGGGTGGTTTTAGGGTGGCGGAATCATGGTTAAATGGTGGTCGAATGTTAAATAAGAAGCATTCGCATTACGATCTCCACGGTCTATACAGCCAAAAAAAAATTTCTTGACCGTGGTGACGAGAGGCATAGTTCAAATACTTTTCCAAGTTCTTTCCACAGTCTAGCCACCGTGCTCTCTCTAGAGTGTACACGCTACTCTGACTCTATACACTATAACCTAAAAGACCTTACAGCGGGGTCTTGAGTTATTCTGGTTTTTCTAGAGTGCTACAGCGGGGTCTCTTACTATATAGGGTGTATAGTGTATATGCGTATACTGTTGTTTACTATAGTGTATAAGTCATCTATAGTGTGTATGAAGATAGAATCGTAGATTCTTTCTATAGTGTATAGTATGCGTAGTACGCTTATTGTGTTGTGTGATCGTACGCTTATAGTGTATATAAAAAATTTTTTTTCTTATATAGTATGTATGAAGATATAGAATCGTAGATTCTTTCTATAGTGTATAAGTTAATTAAGTCTTAGTTGTGGGGGAGGAACACGATCATTTAATCTGTCTTGTAGATACAGTGCAGTTTGTTCATATCTTATGATAGTGTTTTGTATTTCGTAATAGTCTGTGTCTAGAGGATCACATTCATTATCGCGTATGTCTACTAGTGCATCTAGCATTTCTGTGATGGCATTAAGTTCTTCAGTAAACAGTTGTTCTATAGTAATAGCTTCTTTCATACAGATATTTATTAGCCAAGATAGCTTTCTATAACTAGTTCGAGTTCAGGATAGTCTAGTTGTAGCAGTTTGAGTATTTGTTGTGCTTGTGCTAGGTCTGGGATTCGGTTGGCGAGGATTTGTCCGCAGGCTGTGGTGTCTGAGATTCTCCAGTAGGTTTGTTTAGTTGTGTCCATTTCACGAGGTCTCCCTGTAGTGTACAGTCATCACATGGATCGTTGGGTATGTTGTGTTGTTGTGACATAGAGTATTTAACAGGGGTTGGGTGTGCCGTTAACTGTGTGTTTTAACTGGTCGTGCTTAGTGAACTGTTCCACTGTCAGGCGTGATGTCATCTTCGTCTTCTTCTTCTGTGTATGTGACTGTGATGGTGCCATCTAGTGCTTGTTCTACATGCGCAACACGACTTTCAATACCAAAGCGTTCAGCGATGTCGTTGGCCATTGCATACACTGTGGCCAAGCCTTCATCTGTGACCTGTTGTTCTGCTACTTGACTCATCATGTTTAGAGCCGCTTCCAACAGTGTGCGTGTTTCTTCGTCCACAGTGTATGTGGGTTTAGGTGTGTCAGTCATTGCATGCTCGTTCGATCATCTCAAGTGCTTGGGGGAATTCAGTCATTTCAAGTACTCGTTGGTCGATAGCAGCCAACTGTGCCAGCGTTTGTTGTACCAGCAGTGACTGGGGTTGTTGTGGCCAGTTGGGATAGCTGTAGGTGACCGAGTAGTTGAGGCTCCAAGGTTGTGTGTGCTTAGGTGTCATAGTCTATGATTGTCCTCTTATGGTTTCTATAGGCCCACATTACTCGCATATTATAAGTGTCTTCGTCTAGTGCGATATTGTTCAGCACACGGGTCCACATCTCACGTGTGTGCGTGGGTAGGTTGGGTTGGCTCAGGAGAGCTTGTATGCTCTCCATTCGCTGGTACTGTCGATCTATATCAAACGGTCCCATTGTCAGCACATTCATCACTTGCAGGTGCTAGATCTGAATCAACAGTGGGTGTGTCGTAGCCTTTGAGTGCATCCACTGTGTCGTCACCGCCCGCTCGACGTGCAATGCGTATATCCCACACATAGTCGGAGATAGCTGCCGCACCACCGGGTCCATCCCACATCTCGTTCAGCACTTGGTTGAGTTTGTCAAGGTCCACTCTGCGAAAGCGTTCCAACTTGAAATGCTCTACAGCAAAGTTGCGAAACAGTTCGGGCACAAGCTCTGTGTGTGTGAACGCAAAGTTCTTAATAGAGTTAATGCCGTGCTCATAGTCTTGGCTTGCATAATAGTCATGCTGTTGTGTTTTACACAGTTGTAGATCTAACATTGGACCTCCTTAGGTCTTTGTACATAGATTTTAGCATCCAACGATGCTTGCGGAAATAATAGTCGCTGTCATACTCAGTAAGCGGACGACCTGTCCATGCAAGTATTTCATCGCGGTGTTCATACCACTTTTCTCGACAGAACGAGCGAAATTCGCTCTCTGTAGGCAGTTCAAACTTGTAAGGTTCTTGTGTGTTCATTGCAACACCGTTGTTCCAGGTTGTGTTTGAGTTTGTGCTACCACATAGTCGTGCAACCAATCTAGGGCAGCATCACATTCTTCTAGGGTAACTGTAGTGTCATCCTCGTGTACTCTACGCAAGATATCAAGGATTGCATCCTCGTCTAGTTCAAGCCGAAGAGGGTGTACAGCATGTAAAGGATCAACTAGTTGCATATTCTTGCTCCAAAGTAGATTCAAATTCGTCTACAATGTTTTCGTATTTGAGCAGCTTTTCTTGGAAGTCCATAAAGCAAATGTCGCCCATTGAGTAGAGCTTTTGTAGCTCACGAAGGTCGTCGATCATTTCAAGTACGTCTGTCATTATATTGCCTCGTTTTGTTAGCCTATGTATAAAGTATATGGTCTGATTAGGATTCTGTCAACCGTTTTAGTAAACAGGTGCCTTGTTCGGATCGCCCCATTCGAAGTCATAAATTCTTTTGCTTTGACGTATAGCTGCCATAGGCTCGTTGGGTATGAAACGAAAGTCTTCTCCGCAACGTATACAGGGCAAGCCATCGGGTGTACCATAACGATCACCTTTGATCCATGCTTCGTGTACTGGATTCATAGTAGCTTTGCAGCCGCCTAATACTAGTAGTGTGCCTAAAATCAGTGCCTTTTTCATTTGCTGTTTCCTTAACAGTTTCTTATATGTTACAGCACTCGTTATGATATGTCAAGTGTTTTCTCAAAATAAATACTTTGACATTTCCAAAAAGAGGAGACTTCCCATGAGCACACTAAGAAATATACAGGTAAATCTGGAGCTTGGCCAAGAGATTCTTGTAGGTAACAATAATGAACGAGCAACGATTACTAAGATCGAATTCCATGAGAAGTCAGGTGAAATAAACATCAATACCACTCGAGGCCCACGCAAAGTTCTTACATTTAAACTGTGTGAGCCTGAGCCTGCTAACGACGACTATGCCAATCCCGCTGATAAGTACAGGTGATACGCTAAATACTTGTATGAAGATCAAAGAGATAGTCAGCGAAGCAAAGTCAAAGAGTCGTACCAAAAGCGGACGCGGACCCAAGCAAGGGTGGAAGGCCTATTGTCAAAACACTCCAGCTGACAAAATGCCCAGCAGTTGGCTATCTAGTTGTAAGGCACGAGGCCTTAAGAGTAGAGACACAGGAAAGACACAAAAGCGCGGCGATAAAAGAGTAAAACTAGACGGGAAGAAGGCAAGAAGCACCAAGTACGGTGGCTGGGTATCCCCAACCAAAACAGGTTAAGGAGTTCTTATGGACTACAAAGGAAAACTATTGGTTTCCACCCCAGAACTAACCCGTGACCCTACGTTTGCAAGAAGCGTAGTTTATATCTACGAACACAACGACGAAGTTGTGCTTGGCCTAATACTTAATAAACCTACAACATATAAAATAAATGAAATCATACGCATGGATGAATACGCATTCAGCGGATACTTTGACAAACTCTATAAAGGCGGACCTATAAGCAAACAGAGCGTGATACTACTACACTCGGATGAGTGGTACAGCTCAAACACAATGCAAATAGGCAACGGCCTAGCCCTAAGCTCAGACGAAACTATGTTTGAAAAACTAAACATGGGCAACGAGCCTGAAAAACACAGGCTTCTAGCAGGAGTAAGCAGTTGGCATCCTGAACAGCTAGAAGAAGAAATAAACAAATGGAAGTCGTGGTTAGTAATAGATGCTGACCCTAGTATATTTTTTCATAAAGATGGTGATGAACAATGGAACAAAGCAATAATGATCAGCAGTCAACAGATGTTCGATCAATACTTCTAAAACAGTTGAGAACAGAACAAGAGCAGTACGGTGAGGGTTCTACCCACTGGAGTTTGATCCAAGAGCAGATTAATCAAATCATCGCACAAAACTATTTAGAATATGTAAATAGATAATAACCGGAGAGAAGCAATGAAATGGCTAACAGCAGCATTTCTGTGCGTGTTAGCTGTTCCAGCACTCGCACAAGAACTAGACCTACAAGGTATATCAAGACTACCAACCGCACTACTTTGTGGCCCACAATCGCCTGAAACAGATCAAAAAATACTAGATGAATACGGTGAGATCCCTTTCCTAGAAGGCAAAGGAGAAATTATCGCTGTGAATCCTAACCTCAGCTATCAAGGCAAGATTAGAATGTTCTTGGACCCCGAAGACTTCAGCTACAGTATATTTTTAGATCTAGGCGAGCAATTTACATGTCTAGTAGTAACTGGTGAAAGAATTGAACCTGCGGCGCAGGGAGATGGTATCTAATGTGGGTATTGATTGGACTATTAATACTATCACCTACAGACTTTGATGCATATGAAATGGGTCGTTATGCTAGTATGCAGAATTGTTTTTTTAATCGACAAGAAGCTCTTATAAGCCTAGAAGCATACAGCGGAGTGCCTCCGATTAATACACAGTTTATCTGTGTTCGAACAGAGTACGAATGAAACACACGTTAACAGAAAACACTAAACATTGGTTACCTACTTGGGACAATGTAATTGATAATTTAAATATGTGTCATCCTGATACATGTGTGTTTCTTGAAAATGATGGTGTTATCTGCCATGATGTTTTACACAACGACTACTGGCCTGTGCATGAACTTGCTCGAAAAATAGCAGAGAATCATAAAGATCAACCTATAACTATTCATACCTATATTAGTTTTAAAGAAAACAGCAAAACTTTTGGTAGACACAAAGACGATGTGGATGTATACTTTTTGAATGCACTAGGACAAACTCAATTTATAGTATGGGAAGATGAAACAGAATATGAATACCACTTGGAACCAGGCGATTTGCTCTACATACCTGCTGGGCTTTATCACTCTACTAGTCCAATCACTCCCAGGGTTGGACTCAGTTACGGCATCGAATAAATATTAGAGTAAGAGGATTGAACCGTGGATACTTTAGTTCTTAACGCCGATGGGCAACCTGTTAGTTTACTACCGCCTAGCACTATCCAGTGGAAAGAGGCAGTCACTTATATTTGGTTAGACAAAGTTGTTGTACTAGAGTGGTATGACGATTGGGTAGTAAAGTCAGCATCTTGGGAAACACGAGTACCTGCGGTTATCATGTTAAAGGACATGTACAAACGACGACGGCACCCGCGGTTTTCTAAATATAACGTTTATCTACGCGACATGCTTACTTGTCAATACTGCCTTACACAAATTCCCCGTTCAGACTTAACACTAGACCATGTACTTCCTATTTCAAAAGGTGGTAAAACATCTTGGGATAACATTGTGACTGCATGCGGACCATGTAATTCACGCAAGGGTAATAGTCTGACTCCTAAGCCAAAAAAGATGCCGTATCAGCCAACTTATTACGAACTAGCAAACAATCGTAAAAAGTTAGATTTTGAGATACGGCATCCTAGCTGGGCTACTTGGCTTACTTAAACCAGCCTATCTTTTCTTCGTAGGCTTTGCGTCTATTCCATTCTTTAATACTACCTGGGAATCTCCAAGCCCAAATAGCAACTAGTGCCATAAAGCCTCCACTCCACATCACAGCTTTGATGTTCTCAGTGGTGAACCAAAGGAATGCAAGCGATGATGCCATTACTAGCACCATTGCATACTTACCCTTGGTAGGGAACACCTGCTTTTGTGTCCAGTTGGTTAGGAACTCTCCGAACCATGGATGGTTATATAACCAATCATGCATACGCTTTGAGCTTTTAGCAAATGCCCATGCAGCAATTACCAAGAAGATACTAAACGGTATGCCCGGTACTACGAATCCTACGTAAGCTATGCCCACACAGAAAAAGCCCAGGGCCATGTACAAATATTTTTTAATCATTAATAATCCTTTCTAGTGCATCCACTAGTTCATTCATCATACTATCTGTATGATAGGGGGTTGGGGCAAAGCGCAAACGTTCTTCTCCTTCTGCAACCGTTGGATAATTTATCGGTTGCACATAGATACCGTACTCGTTTAATAGAGTATCGCTCATTGCTTTGCATTTAAAAGGATCACGTACCATAACTGGAACAATATGTGTACAAGCTCCTTCGAATACTTCTATACCTCGTGCTTGCAACATCTCTGTTAGCTTCTTAGCACGTTCTTGATGTTGTTCTCTAAGCTCAGGATGATCTTTAAGATATTTTACACTAGCTAAAGCACCTGCACATATTACAGGACTCAAGCTAGTAGTAAAGATAAACCCAGATGCTACTGAACGGATGCAGTCTACAACTGTAGCATCCCCTGCTATGTATCCGCCAGTAACACCAAAGGCTTTGCCTAACGTTCCGTTGATTATATCAACACGATCTTCCCCTATGTGTTCACAGACTCCGGCACCGGTATTCCCATACAGGCCCACAGCGTGTACTTCGTCTATGTAGGTCATCGCATCGTAACGATCGGCAAGGTCGCAAATCTCTCGAATAGGGCCGACATCACCATCCATACTATATACAGATTCAAATACGATACATGGTGTACCGCCGTCCTTGGCTACTTCAGCTAATTTATTCTCGAGATCGCTCAAGTCATTGTGCTGCCATATCTTCTTAGCAGCACCACTGTGTCTAATACCTTGAATAAGACTGGCGTGATTTTTACTATCACTTAAAAACACAATGTCGGGAATGATTTGTTTGAGAGCGATAAGTGTCCACTCATTTGCAACATACGCTGACGAGTATAGTAGCGCACCACCCTTGCTATGCAAAGACGCTAATTCTCCTTCCAGCGCAACATGATAGTGACTAGTACCTCCAATGTTTCTAGTACCACCGCTCCCAGCACCTGTCTGGTTAAGCGCAGTGTGCATTGCATCGATCACTACCTTGTTTTGCCCCATTCCAAGATAATCATTGCTACACCAATTTACAATCTCTTTGATATTGTATTTGCCGTACCAAATAGCTTTAGGAAACTTTCCGCGCTCGCGCAATATATCATTGAAGACACGGTACTTGCCTTCCTGCTTCAGCTGGTTTAATTTATCTTGAAAAGGATCTATGTTTATCATATAGCTATTTAACTAAATACGATACAGGAGTTTTTACAATGCGAGCCACAGATATTATTAGAAACGTTTTAGATTTACTAGATGCTGTAGAAAACACAGCATCACAGCCTAAAGTAGATGTAGAAGTAAAACAAAACAACGAGCCAGAGAATAGATTTAAAAGTATTCTAGCAATGCTTGATGCAGATAGCTTTGGCCCGCTTGCTAATTCACCAAATGAAGTAGTCGCAGACATCGAAGCAGTTACGACAGACGCTGGAGGCGGAGTAAACGGTCCTAAACACCCACATGATATTAGAGTTAAAGATCCGGGAGCATATCAATGAGTTTAGATACACTAGGTGCCAACCAAACATCATTAACACGCCCAACTGACCCACACGATCCTAACGGTATTGCTCATGCTACTGATAGTTCAGACACAGGCGATGGAGCAGCAACTAAGGCAGCAAGAGCCGCAGCAAAACTGGCCTGGGCAAATTATGTTCAGGATTGGAAAGAAGCATATCGAGTAGGCGACAGTTCAGGCCCTCCAGAATTTCCTGATAATGGCGAAATAGACTACGCTGACGACTAAATATAAAAAAGGATCCTTATTACTATGAAAATAGCAGAACTATTAAGACAGTTGGCAGATAGGCTAGACAGCATTGAAAACGATAAGCCTGCTACGCCAGACTCGCATAACACAGAAGAACCAGGAGCTGACGGCAAGTTCATGCCACCTAACCAACAGAAGATAGAACTACTGAAAAAAGGCGTAGGTGTTGAATCAGAATTTGATGATGAAGGTGATGCAGAACTAGACGCAGTTAAACGCAACGCAGGTATTAGTCCAGCAGTAGTACACATTGCATCAGACGACGAACCGTTGGAGTAATCAATGGCGATTTATGATTTCTTCCTAAGCAGAAACGGTGCTGCATCAACACCAGAAAACTATGTAGGACACACAGGTCGTTTGTTCTACGATAGTGCTACAGGAGAAATCCGTATCAGTGATGGCGCCACCCCAGGCGGCCAACCAATACCCATTACCATAGCCACAACAACTACAGTAGGCTCAGTTCGCCCAGGAGCAGGATTTAGTATTACAGCAGGTGGAACATTAGGTCTCAATGCTGGTCCTATGTTCGAACTAGATGAGTCAGACATTTTTGTACTCAAAGCAGGAACCGCAGATCGCATAGGTGGTATTAAAGCAGGCGAAGGTGTTAACATCACTGCCGATGGTACACTCACAATAAACTTAGATGACATAGAAGATTTCTCGTTTGGTGACTTTTCTGCTATCACAGGCACATATACTGGCGGCGAAGAATATGCCCTGTTGAGCAGTGTTAACGCAGACGAAGATATTGTTATAGCATCAAACGGTGACGGCGGTGTCCACATAGTAGGTGGATTTGATGTACACGCTACCAATGGTACAGTCACAGGATCATTAGAAGTAGAACCCATCTTCCGAGTCCTACAGGATGGACAGATTCAGATGTTGGTGCCCTTGGCAGATTCAACTGCAGGCGCATTAGAAATCATTGGCAACGACACAGGTGTTAAACACCCACCAAACCAAACTGGTGTTATTTTGCATACCACTGGCAACACTGATCTGGTGAATAGAAACTATCACGATGCTATTAATAACTATCCTCTTATAGTTGGTCGTAGATATAACGGAACTATTGCTACTCCAACTCAGGTATTAGAAAACGAAGTAATATTCCGCCTTGCGGGTCAAGCACTCACAAGTAGCGGCGACTTTGAAACATTTGGTCCAGCAAAGATTAACTGGATCGCCACAGAAGACCAAGGACCGAGCAACCAAGGCGGTAAGATTACTGTTGATGTCACTGCTAACGGCACTACAGCATTTGGCAATGCAATCACAGTGGCTGAGTTTACAGAAAATGGTCTAGTAAGTGCCGTAGGCTTTGTGGGCGATTTAACCGGTAATGCTGACACAGTCACAAACGGTGTGTACACCACAGACACAGGCACAGTGACCAACACTATGTTGGCAGGAAGTATTGCGAATGCCAAGTTAGCCAACAGTACCATCAGCGGAGTAGCACTGGGATCTAACCTTGCCGCATTGAGTGCTGGTAACTATCTAACAGGTAGTGACTACAATGGCAGCACCATCCGCACATTTGCAGTAGATGCTACTACCACAAACACAGCATCAAAGGTTGTTGCTCGTGATGCTAACGGTACTATTGCCGCAACTAATACTGTATACCCAACACGAAACGCAGGGTCATTTGGATCAGGGCAAACGCTTACAGTTGATTTTGCTACTG
>Ga0209654_1000201_pt1 | contig 63218 bp, 58 predicted proteins | sample SaaInl1SG_22_DNA_FD_184646 | JGI IMG/M metagenome (GOLD analysis project Ga0209654, IMG submission 184646) | Marine microbial communities from expanding oxygen minimum zones in the Saanich Inlet - ESP_161SG_22_DNA (SPAdes) (version 2) | ecosystem: Environmental > Aquatic > Marine > Intertidal... | reverse complement strand
AATCCATCCATTTACTTTCGGTAATGCGCTGCAATTTTGATGTCGTGCTCATATCACTTAATGAGTGGCTAATGTAAGTTCTTTTCCATTTGAGAACAATTGAAAAAGCCGCCCTGCGGGCGGCTTTTATTTAGCGCTGTAGAATTATTTTTTTCGGTGCCTGTTGCCATCCGGACCGCAGTATATACATACCACTTGATAGACCCTCGGGAAGTTCGACCTTTGAACTCTCTATTGCAATTTTCGCAACCGTATTCCCTGCGATATCTGCGATAATCAATGTCTCTCCTACTAATTCAATTGGTACATAAATAACACCTGCCGTAGGATTTGGATAAATAGGGCCCAACTCATTATTCTCATCAATTCCAACGGTAGTTATAGTGATGCAATCACTCCATTCCGTACAGTTCCCCTGAGTAACTTTCACTGCATAGCTTCCGTTAACCTGAACCGGATACACCCGCGTATTATAACCTACGATATCTGTACTATCATCGCAGTTCACCCATTGAAAAGAGGCATTAGTTGCAGGAGAACTGAGCACAATACCATTTTGGTTGATCCGATTGTCAACGGTGTCAATGGTGAGATCATAGGTGACGATGGAATCACAACCTGCTGATGCTCCAGTAGCTTGGTTGAAGGTCCAGGTATAGGTCCCGGTCGAATCCCAATAGCCACTACTGTCTGGAATCATATACTGACTACAGGCCGTTGCTACTATTGTGTCGTACACGGTTTGACTTAAGTTCTGTCCGTAGGTCCAATTACTACTGGATCCGCTCAAACTAAAGTTTTGAAGCGTTCCATTATTACTGCCGGATTGGTCCGTGAGCGTAGTGGTATTCGTATTGCTCCCATCGGCCACTCCGGCGTTCATCGTGTAATACAAGACTAAATTATTTGAAGGAGCACAAATCTCACCATTCATATGAGCGAGCACGTCTGCATCCGTTAATGCAACATTCCAAAGTCGAAATTCATCAATATCTCCTCCGAAGGGATTTGCACCGTCTACCCTACGGCCGATAACCACATTACCTGCGGAGGTGGATGGTGTCGCTGTAAAGTTGCCTGTCCCACAGACTAAGCCGTCCACATACAAGGTGACCTTTTTACTGGCCGTTGGATCATAGACCGCAGCTACATGATGCCAAAGCGAATCATTTACAGCGACCGTCCCGCTGATTCCAGTACCCCCTATTTCAAGGCGAACAGAATTTGCCCATAGTAAATTCAGCGTGAATCGCTTACCATTGATGAAAGTACCCATATCCGCAATAACCTGCTGGACGCCACCACTCGAACCTGGTATACAGTTCTCATTCGTCCTAATCCAAGCTTCATAGCTCCTTGCTGTATTGCCTTGTATGGAAGATTTGGTTGTACTTACATAGTCGTCGACCCCATCAAAATGAAGTGCGTTATTAGCTTGTGCGAGACTGATTGTTGAGAATAGTGTCGCGATGAAAAGGTAAAATTGTTTCATGCTTAGGTTTTATTGTCCGTACCAAATTAGCACATTTGCCAATATGAATGATATCATTTTACTAACTGTTGACTACGTTAAGCGTCAACTAAAGAATGCTGAAGGCGGACACGATTGGTTTCACATCGAACGCGTGTGGAAAAATGCTGAAGCCATTTCAAAAGGAGAGTCTTGTGATGCGGAAATTGTAGCCTTGGCGGCGTTGCTGCATGATATCGCTGATTCTAAATTCCATGGAGGCGACGAAACAGTGGGCCCTGCTACAGCGCGGAATTGGCTCGTTTCAAACGGTTACTCCGAAACGAAACTAGAACACATTATAGCAATCATACAAAACGTAAGTTTTAAAGGTGGAAGTGTGGCGCGAACGCACGAAAGCATTGAATTGGATATAGTTCAAGATGCCGATAGATTGGATGCCATTGGTGCCATTGGAATCGCACGTACGTTTAATTACGGTGGTTTTAAACATCGAGCGATCTATGATCCTGAAATTGAGCCAAATCTTAACCTTTCTAAGGAGGACTATAAAGCATCCACAGCGCCAACCATCAACCATTTTTATGAGAAGTTATTGTTGCTCAAAGATCGCATGAACACCAAGACAGGAAGGGAATTGGCTCTAGAACGACACCGCTTTATGGAATCTTTTTTGGACCAATTTTATGCCGAATGGAACGGCTTGCGCTAAATCTATCGTAATTTGTTCCCACCTAAACTATTGACACATGACATTTCGAGTTTTACATCGGTATTTAGGCTATTTCTTAGCCGGTATAATGATGGTCTATGCACTGAGCGGCATCACTCTTATTTTTAGAAAAACAGATTCTTTTAAAGTGTCCGTTCACAAGGAAATTACCGTAGAACCGGGTTTAGATGCCCCTGAACTTGGGGAAGCCCTTCGAATTCGAAACTTACTACCTACAGATAATGATGGGACAGTGATGGTATTTGAACAAGGTAGGTACAATACAGTCACGGGCGAGGCCAATTATACCGTTAAAGAGCTGCCTTACTGGCTCGATAAATTGACCCATTTACACAAAGCCACCACAGAAGATCCGTTGTATTATTTCAACATCTTCTTCGGATTGGCACTGCTCTTTTTGGCCATTTCGAGCTTTTTCATGTTTGCCAAATCATCTTTCATTTTTAAAAAGGGATTGTGGTTTACCCTCGGAGGAATCATCCTAGTACTTATTATGCTCTATGTCTGAAGATAAAGTAACAGCACGTCAAGGATTCGCTATCGGCGGCGGATTAATGCTTGGAACAGGTCTAGGCTTTTTACTGATCCCGTATTTAGGAGGAACTGCGCTAGTTGGTGGAATCATTGCCGGCTTAGGCATTGGCCTGCTGACTGCGGCCTTTATGAAGAACAAATTATGAGACTCCTCGTATTCTTTATCTTAAACTTTGGCGCCCTTGCACTGGGCAGTTATCTGATGGGTGAAGGCCCCATGGGCAGTTGGTATACAAACCTCAATAAAGCACCATGGACGCCGCCAGGATGGGTGTTTGGCGTCTCGTGGACACTAATCATGATATGTTTAAGCATTTTCATGAATAAAGCCGTTCAAATTGAAGCACTTAGCAAGACCATTTTATGGATTTATGGGGTCCAATTGGTCTTGAATATCCTTTGGAACCCGCTGTTTTTCAACTTCCATTGGACAGGATTAGCGCTCATTGAAATTATCCTCCTAGTCTTTGTAGTTGGATTCATGGCCATTAAGGCAAAGCCTTATCTGCCCCAGCTTACCTGGCTGCTTACACCCTATGTGATCTGGTTGACTATAGCCATTACCTTGAATGCGTATGCCTTACAGAATAATTAAGGCAAAGAAACTCCTCATTCTTCTCGGGTTTGTTGTAGGTCTACCCTTGCTATTTATGGCAGGATGCAAAACACTTACAAGCACCATCTATCAAAGCATGGATTGTGACCAATTCAATATTGATCACATCGAATTGCGCACGGGAATAGATGTCCCAAAAGTCAAAAGAAAGAATTGTCAACTTAACGACAGTACGCGTACCGTCGAATTCGAGGTGCTGCTGAACGCAGAGGAGTTAGATGCCTATAGCGCCAAATATTTTGAATGGAATGCACCTGTTTTCACCGCTGAAGGCGAGCGTAGTGATACCAGATGGCAAGCCCGTCTAGACACCTCGTCTAGAGCGCTTATCTTCCACCTTTATTATCTAAGCAATGAGTGATCTGGAAAAACATTATGTCAATCGGTCCAGTTGGATACGTGCTGCCGTTTTAGGTGCAAATGATGGAATACTCAGTGTAAGTAGTATTGCTGTGGGTGTTGCGTCGGCAAGTACGTCAGAAGCCCCGGTGGTTGTAGCTGCATTAGCAGGCTTAGTGGCTGGAGCGCTGAGTATGGCTGCTGGGGAATATGTGAGTGTGAGTTCGCAATCGGATATTGAGCAAGCCGATCTGGCGCGCGAGCGAAAAGAAATTGAGGAAATGCCGGAAGTCGAAGAGCGTGAATTGGCGAAAATTTACGTTAGTCGTGGGCTGACTGAAGAAACTGCAGCCGAAGTTGCCCGTCAATTGCACGAACACGATGCCCTTGAAGCGCATGCTCGAGACGAATTGGGTATCAATGAAATGACGGCCGCACAACCACTGCAAGCGGCAGGTGCTAGCGCACTGAGCTTTTTATTGGGAGGACTCTTTCCTTTTGGACTTATTTTTCTTTTTCCTTTGGATCAATTGTATTGGATAGAATACGTCTTTAGCATTTCGTTTCTAGCCCTACTCGGTGGGATCAGTGCACGGATTGGCGGCAGTAATGCTTGGAAAGCTGTAGTTCGCATCACCATTTGGGGCACCATAACCATGGGACTCAGTGCCTTAGTGGGAAGTTGGGTTCAAATAGGCCTTTAACCCTACCTTTGAAGCATGGCAACACGAATTAATAAATACCTCAGTGAGATCGGACACTGCTCTCGCAGGGGGGCAGATAAATTACTTGAACAAGGGCGCATCACCATCAACGGTACCGTCCCTGAATTGGGTGAAAAGGTTCAAGAAGGTGATGTGGTTGCCGTGGACGGAAAGGTCGTCGGTGAACGTACTGAAAAACATGTCTATATCGCATTGAACAAGCCTCGAGGAATTGTTTGCACCACGGATCGGCGAGTTGAAAAAGACAATATCGTTGACTTCGTAGGACATCCGCAGCGCATCTTCCCCATCGGTAGATTGGACAAGCCTTCTGAAGGGCTCATTCTTATGACCAGTGACGGAGATATTGTCAATAAAATTTTACGTGCAAGGAACAACCACGAGAAGGAATATGTCGTTACTGTGCACAAGCCCATTACTCAAGAATTCATTACCCGCATGCGCAATGGTGTTCCCATTTTGGATACCGTAACGCGCAAATGCCACGTTGAGCAGATCGGACCTAAAACCTTTAGGATTATCCTCACCCAGGGTCTAAACCGACAAATTCGCAGAATGTGTGAATATTTGGAGTACCGCGTAACGAAGCTCAAGCGTGTTCGTATTATGAATATTGAGCTTGACTTGCCAGTCGGCGCCTGGCGTGATTTAAAAAAGCATGAATTGCTCACACTCAATAGATTGTGCGAATCCAGTAGCAAAACGCATTTTTAATGGATGTCTTAAGCGCCAATATTCAATTCATCCCTTTACACAGCGAAGATCCCATGGCAGCGGTAGATCAAGCTATCGCATTGATACAGTCTGTCGGTATATCCTATGAGGTCGGTCCCTTTGGTACCAGTGTGGAAGGTGAAGCAGAGGCGGTGGAAGAATTGGTTCATCACCTATTGAAAAGTGCCATCTCAAAAGAATTTTTGCTAAATGTTCAGTACCATGTAGGTGGGGACAAACTCAGCAATGAGGAGAAGGTTGCAAAGTTCAGATAGTGGCCTTGAAATAGGCAAGTTGAACCCTATATTTGCGCCCGATTAATCGAACACTCTAAAACGTCGAATATGTCTAAGATTCTGTACACAAAAACAGATGAAGCCCCAGCGCTAGCTAGCTACAGCTTCTTGCCCATAGTAAAAGCATTTACTGCAAAGGCAGGGATTGAAGTGGAAACAAGAGATATCTCTTTAGCAGGAAGAGTTTTAGCAACCTTCCCCGACCATTTAAACGAGGAGCAGCAAATTGCCAATGATTTAGTGGAATTGGGAGAATTAGCAAAAACTCCGGAAGCAAACATCATCAAGCTTCCGAATATTAGCGCTTCTATACCGCAACTAAAGGCAGTAATCGCTGAACTTCAAGCTGCAGGTTTTGCGATACCGGACTACCCGGAAAACGCCGCTACGGCAGAAGAAAAAGACATTAAAGGCAGGTACGATAAAATCAAAGGTTCAGCTGTGAATCCTGTCCTTAGAGAGGGAAACAGTGACCGCCGCGCACCCAAAGCCGTTAAAAATTACGCACGCAAACACCCGCACAGTATGGGCGAGTGGTCTGCTGATAGCGCGAGTCATGTAAGTAGCATGACCGAAGGTGATTTTTACGGAACCGAGACCAGTACCACTCTTGAAGAGAATTGTACTGCCCAAATTCGTTTTACAAAAAACACGGGTGAAATTGAAATTCTCAAGGATGCCCTTCCCTTGCTTGCAGGTGAGATTATAGATACTGCCACTATGAACATGGCGAAGCTCAAAGCATTTTTAGCGGAGCAAGTAGCGGATGCTAAAGCCAAAGGCGTTTTGTTTTCGTTGCACATGAAGGCGACAATGATGAAGGTGAGTGATCCCATCATGTTTGGAGCAGCTGTGGAGGTATTTTTTAAAGACGTATTCTCAAGCTACGCGAATGATTTTGCTGATTTAGGCGTCGATGTTCGCAACGGACTCGGTGATATTTATGCAAAAATTGGCCAATTGCCAGAGGCTAAACGTCAAGAAATAGAATTGGCTCTAGAGTCGGCCATTACAAATGGCCCAAATCTAGCGATGGTCAATTCAGATAAAGGAATTACCAACCTGCACGTACCGAGCGATGTTATCATCGATGCGTCGATGCCTGCAATGATTCGTACTTCAGGTAGAATGTGGGATAAGGACGGTAAAGCACGCGATACAAAAGCAGTCATTCCAGACCGTTCTTATAGCGGAATTTACCAAGCCACCATCGATTTCTGTAAGGTAAATGGTGCGCTCGACCCCACTACAATGGGCTCAGTGAGCAACGTTGGACTAATGGCACAGAAAGCGGAAGAATACGGTTCACACGACAAAACCTTCCAGATGCAAGATGCAGGTCGCGTGGAAGTCGTGGTTGGTGATACGGTATTGCTTAGTCAAGAAGTACAAGCGGGGGATATTTTCCGCATGTGTCAGGTAAAAGATGCCCCAATAAAGGACTGGGTAGCTTTGGCCGTACGTCGCGCCCGCGCGACACAAATGCCAGCCGTTTTTTGGCTGGACGATGAACGTGCACACGACCGCGAATTGATTAAAAAGGTCGGAGAATACCTGCCGGAACACGATACCGACGGTTTAGACCTTTTCATTATGTCTCCGATCGAAGCAACCACCTTCAGTTTAGAGCGCATTGTTCAAGGATTGGATACCATTTCTGTTACAGGAAACGTATTGCGTGATTACCTCACTGACCTCTTCCCTATTCTCGAGGTCGGTACATCGGCTAAAATGCTCTCCATTGTTCCTTTGATGAACGGAGGTGGATTATTTGAAACAGGTGCCGGTGGATCCGCACCGAAACACGTGGAGCAACTTACGAAAGAGAATTACTTACGTTGGGACAGCTTAGGAGAATTCCTTGCGTTGGGTGTGAGTTTAGAGCATTTTGCAGAGAAAGACGGCAATGAGAAAGCGGCGGTATTATCACGCACTTTGGACGATGCTACTTCTAAATTCCTAGATACCGATAAGAGTCCTACGAGACGATTGGGTGGAATTGACAACCGCGGTTCGCACTTCTATTTAGCGCTGTATTGGGCACAAGAATTGGCCAATCAAAATGACAATGCCGAACTAAAAGCAACCTTTGCTTCGTTGGCGGCAACGCTAACCGAAAATGAACGTACCATAGTCGAAGAGCTTATTGCAGTTCAAGGAAACGCAGCAGATATTGGCGGCTATTACTTCATGAACGATGATAAAGCTGCTGCAATCATGCGTCCGTCTCAAACGTTGAATCAATGCATTGATTCCTTTTAAGTACTGAGCAACATAAATGAAAAGGAAAACCCGACGCCATAGGCGCCGGGTTTCTTTTTACCGCATATCGCGGCCGCGGTTGCGGCGCACGATCTGGTTAACGCTGTTTCGCAAAGGCGAAGGTTAGCGGTATGTGCAAGCGTTTGGCCCAGCTCTTCTCATCGTGCGCCGCACCCGGAAACTTTTGGGTAACCCAACGTTCTCCTGAGATAAAACCATTGGCCTCTAAAACGGAATTGACTTGATTTTGAAACGGCTCATACATTGCGTCGAGCGTCTCAGTACCATAATCAAAGTAAATTTTCCCAACGCGATCGGGTGTGATATTTTCAGATAAGTACTTCTGAAATGCATTAGGGATCTCTTCATTTGGACTAAAACCGCCTGGCCAATGCGTGCTCATGCACAAGGCCGTGCCGAACACCTCGGGGTATTCCCCGATAGCATACATACTCATGAGACCGCCCATAGAGCTGCCCGCTACAGCCGTTGCACTTTTATCGGAATAGACCTGGAATGTAGCATCAACTAAGGGTTTCACAACGTCTACCATATAGTGTAAATACGCATCGCTTTTGACAGGAAACGCCGTGTCGGATCCGTAACGGGAAGCGATTGCCGCCATGGTAGAATCTGAAAATTGCGCACGCAGCGTTTGAAAAGGCTTCTGCGGGAAGTATTCAAAGTTTCGCATGACACCACCATGATGCAAAGCCACAATAATGGTCGGCAAAGTCGTTTTTATCGCAATAAGACTGTCCATGATTTCATCGACACGCCATTCCTGGTGGTTCCAAGTAGAATTTGCATCAAACAACATCTGACCATCATACATGTAGAGTACCGCATGTTTGCGCTTACCATCGTAAGTGCTGGGGAGCCAAACGTCCAGCGGACGCGCACTAATTGTACCTTTCGTATGCGAGCTATCCAGCCGCAATAACGTTCCTGCAGATACCCCACTAACCGTATCCCATTGCAATACAGCAGTGACTTCGCTTTGCGTAGAAGTGCTGTTGCAACTCAACAAGAACAAGGCTGCAAATAGGGCAAAAAAGTAGGGTTTCATGGGCTATTTTAAATCAAAAATGAGTGCGCCCATCGGCGCTATGGTGAATGTTTCTCCAAGGGGAGTTGTTTCTCCTGTCCAAACCTCAGTCGCCGCTGAGAAACCTTCGAGTCCTTGTTGGAATCGGCCCAAATCAAGCGATACTTCTTCACTATTTCGGTTCAATACCACCATTTTATGCTCGTCCTCGAACGATCTGAAATAGACGTAAACCTCATTATGCGGGATATAATGCAAGAGTGTCCCCATATTCAAGGCACACGACTCGCGACGTAATTTAGCCAGCGACTGAATGTAAGCAAAGGCCTCTTTCTGCTGCGTAGTAAGCCCTTCGCCGGTGAATGCATTCACGGCATCTCCTTCCCATCCCCCAGGAAAATCTGATCGAATAATACCATGGTCTTCAGTTCCAGGATTTCCCATAAGAATCTCTGTACCATAATAGAACTGCAACGTGCCACGCGTAGTAAACAGAAATGCCATCGCCATCTTCCATTTGTCGAAGTCTTCGTCCAATTGAGTGTAAATACGACTCATATCGTGATTGTCTGGGAAAATCATAATATTATTGACATCCCCGTACATGTAGTCGTTGGCAAGACTTTCGTAAATCTTCGTCATGCTGCTTCTCCATCCCGATTCACCGTTCAACCCATTTATCAGTGCCGATTGCAACGGAAAATCCATAACACTTGGTAAATAGGTCGTATAATCGTCCATCTTCGCTGTTCCCGCCTGCCAATAGCTGATCAAAGAGGGATCACTCACCCACTCTTCACCCACGATGTTAAAGTTGGGATATTCATCTAAAATAGCTTTCGTCCAATCCGCGAGGAACTGCTTGTCCGGATACGGCCAGGTATCCATTCGGATGCCGTGCAGTCCCAAATATTCCACCCACCAAATTGAATTCTGAATAAGGTAACGGGCCAATTTTTCATTGCGCTGGTTCAAATCCGGCATCGTCTCCACGAACCACCCATCTGTAAACTGCTTGCGGTCCACCTCCGCAGCATGCGGATCGAACCTGCTGACTTTCATGTGATTCGTCTGCGTAAATTCTGGCCATTGATTGACCCAATCTTTGCTCGGCAGATCCGCCATCCAAGGATGTGAACTTCCGATATGATTTGCGACCTGATCCATAATAAGACCAATACCTTTCTCTTTCGCCTTATCGGCCAATTCTTTGTACAATGCATTCGAACCGTACCGTGCATCCACTGCGTACAAATCCGTCATCGCATACCCGTGATAACTGTACGCAGGCATATCATTTTCAAGCACCGGGTTAAGCCACAAACTACTTACTCCAAGCGATTTAAAGTACTCTAAACTTTCAATAACGCCCGCTAAATCACCACCGTGGCGACCGCCTTGAAACGCGCGATTAGGGCCTTCGAGCATGCCCTTAACACGGTCATTGCTTGGATCCCCGTTACGAAAACGGTCTGGGGTCAAGAGGTATATAAAATCGGCTGAGGTAAATCCTTTACGTGCTGCACTTCCCTCCTCGCGGGATTTTATATGCACCGTCAAACGGCCTGTTTTCTTGCCTTTCGTGTTGCGAAAAACGAAAGTGTGATCGCCCACTTCGGCATCCGCCGGGATTTTAGCGGTGACAAACAAATAGTTTGGACTTTCCAATCCTTCACTTTTTAGGACTTCAAGCGTCGTACTCTCCGCAACCAATTGGGAAATATCTTTACCATAAACCATAAATTCTACGGTATTCATCTCCATTCCAACCCACCAACTTTCGGGTTCAATTTTATGCAAATCCTGCGCCTGCGCACTAATGTTCAATAGAAAGGCAAGACCAATTAATAGCTTTTTCATGAGTTAACTTGTTATTCACTCTAAATGTACAACCCGTGCAAGATTTTACCTCATGTTTGTTAAAGACCCCGTAGTTTTGCACAAAAGATGAGCAAATGGCAAAATTGAAATTACAAACGGAAGTAGTAAGCGCCCTCGAAGGTGCCGAACTACAAGATTTTAGCACTGCTCAACGCGCCGTAGTCAGTACCTTAAAAAGTGGTCAGAATAAATGGCTCATCGCAGCAGATCTCGCTCCTCTGCGCATCGCAGTCGCAGCAACCATCATCCACAAGCTTAAAGCGAGCTTCGAAGATGTAGCACGCGCCTTAATCCTGGTTCAGAACTCGGAAATCGCAGATGAATACGCACGACACTTCGAAACCTTAGGCAAGCATACCGACCTTCGTGTTTGGACCGCCTATCCCGGGCCTCAATTATTGAAACTAAAGGAGGATATTTACTTCGGCGCGGACGTTGTTATCGCTACGCCAAAGCGACTAAATGAATTACTAAATATCGAGGGATTCAATAGTGCTGCTGTACAAACACTCGTCCTCGACGCATCGTACCAATTACTCAAAGTAGGTAATATCGCCTTTACACAGCGTATCAGCGACAGCATCCCTTTAAAACAACGCGTCGCTTTGAGTACAGAAAACAAAGGCAGTACCGCGGCTTACATGGACCGCTTTGCCTTCCCTTTTTCTACGGAAGAATATTAAGACTGACTCGTGAGACGAGCATCAGGCCAGTAGCCACTGTCGCGCGCCGGATGGGCTTCGTTCAAGCCTGCTAAACTGTTCCTCCACCAGGCTTGAGCATCAGCAATCAGCGCTTCACCGTCCTCGTTGGAAATAGGAACTTTACGTACATCAACATAGGCATTGATCTTCGGCTCGCTGCAAACGGCCCAAAGATGGGATAGAAAATTGATACCAATTGGGAATCCTGTTTTCGCGGAATCAAAATGCAAGCTCCATTGGTAAATATTGAAACCGTGCTTTGCACTTTCATAGAACATGCCGGGCTTTAATGGCAACATTTGTGGTCCCTCCCATGAAGTACCCTCTGGAAACAGCACCACAGTTTGCCCCCCTTTAATGGCCGAAATGATACTTTCACGCGTCTTGGTGCGGCTTTCTTTACTTTCACGTTTGACCCACAATACGCCCAAGGCCTGAGCTGCCCATCCAATAAATGGCCAACTTTTCACCTCGGCCTTTCCAACAATGGTAAAGAGTTCGCTTGTCGGTACAAAAAGTACATCCAGATACGATCGATGATTAGCCATTAAAATACCTGGGCCAATTGAATCAAAACGCGGACCGCTGACTTTCACTCCAACAATCCAAAGCAATACCCAACGAAGCGCCATAAACAGGCTGTGCGCAATTTTCCTACCCGCAAAAGGATACAAGAAGGCGAGACTAAATACACCAATGAAAATGATGCTAAAAACGCCGCAAACGCGAATAAAACCTAAGATGTTTTTCATGTAAGCAATATACCTGTGCAAGTTAGATAGTCAAGAAAAAGAAATCCCTATGATTTATAAAAAATGCTTGAAAATCAGTCAAATTTTGTACTTCAAACTCAAATTATTCTCAGAAAAGAGACTAAAAATTCCAACGGTCTTTAAATGTATCCTTTACGTCTACACCTATTTTCAAACGAAAGCCCGGATTAGCATCCGAAGGACTGGTTAGGTAATACAGCCCAAAACGTGTGGGGGTTTGCCAAAGTTTCACTTTACGCTCAAGCCCCACATAGGTCTCGAGATGCGAAAAATTACTGTTAGGTAAATACAATGCACTAAAACCAACAGCCGTACTAAAACCTAAACGATTCACCCCAGGAATCCGATCGAATAAAAAGCCATCAAAATGATGAATACCGAAGGCCTGCACATAGACCTCAGGTGAAGCAAAGGTCTCCGGTAAACTCTGCATAGTAAACAGCGGGTTCGTGAACAGTAAGAAATCGCCGCCCCGGAACCATTTGTACTCTATAAACCTTACCGTTGACGGGTCATTCAAAAAACCACCCGAGACCACATTGTAGAAGCTTTCACCAAGCGCGCCCCAACGCACCATATCCTCTACCTGAAATTCGTATTTAGTATAGCGAACATCAGAACCAAAAACATTGGGAATCCCTTGCTTCAAACTCCATCTAAAATCTGGCCAACGACTGCTTAAAACTATCTTTTGTCGCCCTTTCAAATAATAGCGTTGGAAGGGCCGAATCAAGATTTCCGCGCTCAACTGTGCCACGGTGTAGGTTTCAAAAAATCCCGGTTGATTGCGAGATCCAAACAAATCGTTCGACCAATCGGCAAATTCCAGCCCTTCAATACTTTGTCTATTACTGTATTCAATCCCCAATCGGGTATAAAACCCGTTGAACCACTCGTATTTGTGGTAACTCTCAACAAAGGTTTTCTGAATGAAATTGCTTCGCGCCAACAACCCCGTCAGATCGACGCTCTGTGTGATTTGATCATAGGTATCTCCTACCCTAAAATGTACGGAGCCGTTATGCAGCGGTGCATAGGTATACCCTACATCCACCGAGCCTTTCATGTCCTGATTCTTAAAACCGTAATTAAGGTTACCGTAGAAGTTGATGGCATTGTCGTTTTCAAATCGCTTACCCAGCACCATAGTAGGTCGCCAACGCACTCCGCCTATTCCTAGAAGGTTCCATTGACCAATCAAAGGGCTTAAATAAAAATTGGTCCCTTGACTTCGTTTGCGGTACCCTACGCCACTAACTAGCGGCTCATACCAGTGAAATGCATTGTAAATAGCATCCATGCTGTCGAGGTAATCGTCAGAATTGAGATAGCGAATTAAACTGTCTTGCTTTCGCGTCCATTGGTCCAATTCCTCGTCCTCCGGCCGGTATTGCTCCCAATAACTCAAATCCTGCATCTGCTCTATCGGTACCGAACCCACCTGCATCGACCGTTTCACCGTAGGTTCGATCGGCAAATCCACACCTTCTAACTTCCATTCAAAAACACTGTTCTTAGCTGCATTTTTAATCATAATGGACGCATTGGTAAACAAATGTCCCTTGGTATAGGTCTGTTCTAAGGTGAGCACACCAACAGTCCCTTTAAACGATACGGGACGTAGCTGAGTTGCATTGATGAGCATTGTCCCCTTCCATCCACTCTTGCCTGGTCTTGGCTCAAAACCCAATTCTACAAAGGACTCCCCAGCGAAAAGATATTCTCTTAACCAACGAAATTCATAGACACTCCACCCATCCCACTCAAACAATCCCGTGATCGTGCGCGCCGACGCCTGCGGCAACTCTTTCGAGGAGAATGGATAAAAGAACGCACGATCAAAGTTCATTTCAGGGTACTTCTCAAGTATACCCGCATCTTGATCGCCATTAAAATCGAACGATGGATTTAAGTTGAAACTTGCATCAAACCGTACGGAACGTCCATCATCTGGAACATATTTACTGTAGTCCCGAAACGCTTGAATTTCTTGACGCATAACCAAGCCTTCAAAAAATACATGGGCAACTTGCTCAAAGTCTACAGCGCTCGTATTGCTCGAATATTTCCTGCTGTAGTATTTTAAATTGGTAGGCGCCGAACGCTCTAAATTCCGCCAATTTTGCCGTAAAGCCTTCACTAACAACTTCGCGGGATCTTCGTGATCAATCACGGTTACTTGCTGCAGAACGATGCTCGTATCATTTTGTCCTAATACATGTGTGGACGACAAAAACAGAAAAATTCCTGCGAATAGACTGGGGCTAAAGGTCGGTTTTAACATGGGCCTAAGGTAAAAAGAAAACCCCCTCTGTGCTAGTGCCCAGAGGGGGTTTGATTTAATGCAGTAGTGCTAGTCAAACAATCTTTTTTTCTTCGCTGCGTTCCAACCCATGGATAGTCCGAATCTGTACGACGACCCGTCTTTTGGTGGAATAAGGAAGGCGTTGATAGGAAAGTTCATTTCTCCACTTTTCACTGTCTTTCCAACTGAGAAGACCAATGCCGTACTGAAGCTAATTTCGCCACGACTATCGAGTTGTCCATTCATCGTTCTCGATACATCTATAGTAGGACCAAAGGCAAACTCCCAACCCGAATTGTTAGAACGTAATCCATTCAAAATGGTGAGATTTGGAATGAATCGATTCGATTCAAGACCAGAGATCATGGGAACAATCTCGGCCAAAGCCTGCCAGTTACCAGTGGTGATATATGCTTTCTCGAATTGATACCCAAACTGCGACGATAAAGGAATTTGCTGATTAAATCCTCCCTCACTTAAGGGCTTTGCTAAAATTCTCGCATTATTCCCCGTCACGAAACCGAAGCCCATACGAGGACCTTCTGCAACCAGCGTTCTGTCAAACGGGTTATTCAGAATGTTATCGTAATCATTGGCAACGGTGACGCGACGAACTAACTCTGGATCTACCTCTACACCCAACATATCTTTGAGGGCTAGTTCTGCCATGAGGAGATCATTTTTAGGAACGTCAACATAATTTCTATTGGTACTCATGATAAATTTTCCTTCCGTAACATCAAATAGACGTACCGTGGTACTCACTTTTTCTCCTAGAAGATTCATGGAACCGGTAAGAATGAAATCAACATCTAACTGCTCACCGTATTCTTTCAAACAAATTCTAGAGAAACATCCGGTAAAATCTTTTCCATCACGCTCGGAAATGTATTCGATATCATAGTTGTCCATAACTTCATAACCGGACATATTGATCATCTCAAGTGACAGCTTTTGAATGATCTGATAGCGTTCTACTTCATTGTAACCGCGTGTATCAAAATCTAACACAGCTACAGAGGGCTTCGATTGTGCTTTTGCGCTAAATGCGCCCAAGACTAATGCAATAACAAATAGTAAATTTTTCATAGTTCGTTGTTTTTAATGTCTTTCGACACTGCTAAAGTCCAACGAACCGGTACACTATTTTAGGCCATATATTCTCGATATACAGATATTTAGAGACTTTTTATTTAATTTTTTGACTGCTTTGATGATTTTTGTATCAGAATTGATACTTTTTATTCTTTTCGAAAGCTCTATACAGGCTTGCCCTACTCACACCTATGTATTGAGCGAGTGTAATTCTATCCATAATATGATACAATTCTCTTCGCTGCTGCTGCACCCATTCAATACGATCTGGGGTCTTATTCATTCGCAACATACTTAGTCGCGCTCTCCGACTCTTTTGGATTTCAGCAGTGCCGCTCAAATACAAAAGGTTAATTACAACAGGATACTGCTGAAGCAGCCGCATATAGTCCTCTTCTTTTAGCCTTAAAATCTCGACACTAGTGTATGCCGTAAAATAATGTTGGGGACGTTGATTGGCGAAAAGAGTATCCTCATTCACAAATATGGATGAGGGAGGTATCATATTGAAAAGGGTATCCTCCTTCGCATATGGACTGCGGTACATTTCCTTCAAGAATCCATCCTTTAAAAACCAGAAGTCTTTGTTCGTGGCGCCCAATTCAACCAATACCCTTCCTTTTTCCGCGCGAATTCCCGAATCCATTGCAGCGATAATGGCATCAATAGCTTCATCAAAATATTCCGAATACACTGGTAGCGATTCAAAGTAGGTTCGCATCGCCGCCTTCTCTCCGCTATTCATGACCAATTTCTTTTAATGATCTGAACAAAGAGGCTCGAGAAATGCCGAGGTAGTCTGCCAACTCCCGTCGCGGAATCAAATGCAATAAATCTGGAAATTGCTCTAATGCAGCATGAATTCTATTTGTTCCTGAAGTTTGAAGCATCTCATAAGTAGTATTTCTATATTCAGTCATACTCAAGCTAATCAATACCTCCATCAACTTAACCCCTAAGCCTCCTTGACGCAATGCATTTTGAAAATATACAGAGGGTAAGGATGCTACTTTTGCACTAGATAATGCTTTGGAAAAAGTATCAGAATGCTTCGAATACAGCAGTAAATCTTCGGAAAAGGCAAATTTACCGGGACGGTAAAACCTTAAAATAAAGGATTGTGCGCCTCGTTTTAAATATTCAGCAAATGTTCCTTCGAGGATAAAATGAAGATCACCACTTTCGGAATCTAAATCCCAAAGGGTATCCCCGCTCTGAACATTTCTAAGAATGAATTTATTGCTCAGAGCACGCAAGGTTTCGGCTTCACCATCGCCTTGAAGTTGAATGTGAGAGAGTAACCCGTAATGAAGTCGTTCAACGTCTTTTTGAGACAGCATGGGCAGGTTGTATTGGTTTTGTTTGGTGATTACAAGTTATCAAAAAATAGAGACGACTCGAATACCCGGAGGAAAAGTTTCAGGAGTAATATTGCCCAGAGTAGAGTCCATTTCAAACTCGAATAATTGTTTATAAGTGTTGTAATGCTCTGATTCAAGACGGCTTATCGCAGTCAATCCGGGGTACCACACCAAACACAGGTAGCTGATATACAGTGAATAACAAAATCAAGAGGTTTATAATATTTATGGTACCTTGAAAGTGTGTTAATCTAAAAGACGTCGATATGAAACGTATTTGCAGTATTAACCAAGCCATTAAACTTTTCAAAGGAGACCTACCAAAGGTTAAAAATCATCTTCTGGAACGGGGAATCCGAATCTCAGATACTGTGTTGCGAGAACGCCTCAAAACATTGTGAATTTTGTAATTAATAGCCCTAACAAGGGCTATTTTTTTGCCCTATTTTTGATGAAAATTCAGCTGCTATGAAACGACTGTTACTTATCGCAACCTTAGGCATCCTCATGAACTCTTGTGCCAGTCCCAACCGCAGCCTGTACGACACTGCGAACACTTTGTATGGACAGAACTGGACCTATGTGGGTACTATTATGGTTTATCCAGATATCATTTACAGTGATAAAATTACGGCGGCTGATAAAACTCGGGAGATTTCGCTTCACGACGGATTGATCAGCTACGATAAAATGTTAGCGGCTGCAAGAAAAGAATACGGTGATACCGTTACTATTGCGAATATTAGAATCTATACAGAAGAATTTAAAACGCGCTGGTTTGGGCGCAACTCTGATGTTCAAGCCATGGTTGACGTAATCTACGTAACTAAGTAATTAGTTACATAAATAGCGTAAGCTACCGTCAAAATGCGCTTTATAATCTGTGATACGGTGATAGGTCGCTTCGAGCTCCTCTAGGTAGCAGGCTACCTCCTCATAACAGGTTTCAAAAAAATCGTCTTCAATAAGATTTAGACTCAAACGGTACTGCTCTAGCGCGTCTAACACCTCGCGTGCAGAGGCACCGAAGGTTTCGAAAAAATAAACGGAATGTGATTGGAGTAAGGAAAGGTTAAAACCATTTTGTTTAAACGCCCAAATGATTTGCACTTCCTTATTATTCTTTAGAACGGGTTCTGGTAAGGCACGAATAATTTCTTGAAAAGCATGCAAAAAGCACAACTTACTTACAATTAATCTGTTTGTAGTTTTAGCTACATCAACGAACAGTATGTCTGCTTTATTTAGTCTAAGAGTATCCACATACAAAAGTTAAGTATAAAATTTCATGTTTAAGGATTACGACCAAAAAGTTTCACAAAATGACTTGCATGCCCTAATTCGTGAGGGCGAGCACGGCGAGCAAGACTTTAAATACCGTATTTCGGATGCACGAAAGATAGCTAGAACGTTGAGCGCCTTTGCGAATACAGCTGGCGGCAGGTTACTTGTTGGTGTTCGAGATAATGGCAGTATTGCCGGTGTAAAAGATGAAGACGACATCTATATGTTAGAAAGTGCTTCTGAAGTTTTTTTAAAACCTGCTTTAAAATTGGAAGTTTGGGCACATGAGATTGATGGAAAAACAGTTTGGGAAATAGCGATTTCTGAGGGAAAGGAAAAGCCCTACCAGGTTGATGAAATTGACGGTTTAAAGGCCTACTATCGCGATGGTGATCAAAACTTTGTCGCTAATGCCGTTTTAAAAGAAGTTTGGAAGCAAGACCGTTTAAAAGAATCAAAGCACCCCGTTGCCTTTACAGATAAGGAACAACGCCTTATACAATACCTAAAAGATTATGACGAGGTGAGTGTGAGTAAAGCTGCAAAGGTGATGCAGTTGCACAGGAGCAAGACGATCGAAATCTTAGCGCGATTGGTGCGGTGGGAAGTGATCAATTGGACCCACGATACGCAAGAGGGATTTAAATATAGACTTTAGCGGAGGTATTGGTGCGGATTGGATACCGTACGAAGTGACCACTGTATAAGCGTGTTTAATTCATCCTCTTCAGTAAGGCCCCTCTTAATGCCAGCAAGTTCCATTTGGTGCGTTAAATGGTGAAGTACAATCCCGCAGCTTACTGAAACATTGAAACTTTCTACAAAACCTTGCATAGGAATATAAATCAATTCATCCGCCAATGATTGCAGTAATTCCGTGGCACCTTCTTGCTCATTACCGAAGCATACCGTTGCACTCACCGTTGGATCTAGGGATGCGATTGGTCGAGCGCGAGGATCAACAGCAGTGACATATAGTTTACGCCCAGAAGCCTTCAATTGGCCCGCCCATTCTTCTTGATTCCCCTCTTGATAGGTGTTAAAGAAAGCTGTATCGAGCCACTTCTCCACCCCTTTAGAGATACCGGAAGCCACGTTAAATCGTTCGTTTTTGTCGTAGATATCGACTCGGTGAACGCCGAAGGCATCCGCAGTTCGCATAAGCGCCGATGCATTTTGCGTCTTCATCATATCTTCGAGACCAAGTGAAAAATGCCGGGTTCTATTTGACACCTTCGCTTTAAATAAGGATTGCTTATGCAGAGTTAATCCCGTGCAGAGTTCTTGATATAATTTTCTTTTCTCGCTTATATCTAGGGTCATCCAATCAGTTGTGCTCATTTCTTCGTTTCTTTGCCAAGTCAAAAATAATAGAGATGTTCAGTAAGATAATTCGATTAAGCGTAACTGCTGCAATTTTGGTTTGGTCCGGCTTTCAATTCGCAGATGGTGAAATTGGTAACGGCATTGCCTTGCTTTTTCCTGCAGCCCTTGTTTTATTGACGTATTTCAGAAACGAACGCATTCTCATCTCCCTGTGGCACATGCGTAAGAGTGATGTTGCTAAAGCGGAAAAGATGCTTGGCGGTATCCGCAATCCTGAGAAGAGTTTAATAAAAAGCCAATTGGCTTACTATTATCTTCTCATGGGAATGATCGAGAGCCAACGCAAAGTAGGTAAGGCTGAAACACTATTGAAGAAAGCACTCAATACAGGATTACGTATGGATCAAGATAAAGCGTTAGCGAAATTGAATTTAGCCGGTATTGCCTTGACAAAAAGACGTAAAAAAGAAGCGCAGATTTTATTGACTGAAGTAAAGCGTTTGGATACCAAAAATGTCCTTGCGGAACAGACCAAATACATCAAGCAACAAATGAAACGCATCTAAGAAAAGGCTTGAACTTATAGGGAATTCAGGTGTTACAAGGACTAAACATTACACCTAATGTACACCCTAGAACGTACTCAACGCCTTCCTATATCTATTGAAGAGGCCTGGAAGTTTTTCCAGTCGCCAGAAAATTTAGCCGTCATTTCACCGGATTCCCTGGGATTTAACATTCTATCTGAGACGCCAGATGAAATGTACCCCGGTTTGTTTATCCACTATAAAGTGAGTCCACTTTTCGGCATTAAGATGCACTGGACCACAGAGATTACCCATGTCGAAGCGCCAACCTATTTTGTTGATGATCAACGGGTAGGCCCATACAGCATATGGCATCACGAGCACCACTTCAAAGCTATCGAAGGCGGAGTAGAAATGCTTGACCGTGTCAATTACAAAGTTCCCTTTGGGATTCTGGGCAAAATTGCGCACCCCATCATCGTGCGTCCCAAACTGGAGGAAATATTTAATTATCGCGTCCAGAAAACGGAAGAGCTCTTCGGTAAGTGGAAGTAGTTGCATTAGGTATAGATTACGGTAGTAAAACCTCAGGTTTTACGGCGGCGGCAAGCTATTCCTCTGCGGGTACAGTACAAGTCTATCAGAGCGCAAAAGGCAAAGATGCCGATGCGTGGCTCCTCAATTTGATCCAAGATTTGAAGCCCAAAAATGTTGCGATTGACGCTCCTCTAAGCTTACCTGGTGTCTTCATTGACCCAAGCTCGTTCAATAACTATCACTACAGAGCGTGCGACCGTATTACAGGTGCAATGAGCCCTATGTTTTTAGGTGGGTTGACAGCACGCGCGATGCAATTGTCTGCCAAACTGAAAGCAATTAAAGTAGAATCGGTTATTGAGACCTACCCAAAAATGGTTTGTGGTTCTCTAGGACTGGATATGACGCGGTACAAAAAAGATAGTGCTTATCTCGAAGAGCTGAATTTTGGAGACTATTTACATAATGTCAAGCTCGAACACGACGTCAAGAACTGGCACCAATGGGATGCTTTAATGGCCCTATTAGCTTGTTTAAAGCATAAAAACGGAACGGCAGAAGCTGTTGGAAATCCTTTAGAAGGAATCATTTATTTTTGAGACATGTCAGAAAAGAAGAGAACATTTAATCCTATTGATCCCGAAAAGATTGCTGAAAACGCAAATCTACTGCCCTATGGCTCCTCCGTTTCAGCACCGGCCTTTCAAGCGGTTGATACACTGAAAAACAAGAGTCTGGATGTAAATGCGATGGAAATGCAGACCGACATGCAGCTGGATCAAATCCGTCAACAGATCGAGTTGTTGGCCCAGCAAGCCGGGAAAATTCAAGCTAGAAAAGCGCTGAGCGAGCAGATTTATTCGGCGCACATGGGATTCAAGCCGGAAATCAATCACACGTATTACCTCTACAAGAAAGACGAAGAGAGTAACGTACTCAGTATGATTGCTCCTCATGAATGGCGCAGCTGTCCTTACGAGTTTTTAAATAAGGTCTTATTATTGGCTGATCATACTTGGGACATTATCGACTAATGTTAGAATACATCGATCACATCGAATCTGCTGCCTCACCGACCCTTGTTTTATTGCACGGATACGGCAGCAATAAAGAAGATCTCTTCGGTCTCCTTCCTTACTTCAAGGATTACAATCTCGTTTGCTTTCAAGCTCCAATCGCTATGGGCATGGGCGGCTTTGCATGGTATCCGATTGATTGGAATAACGGTGCTAAAATCATTGATAGCGAAGAAGTAGCCTCTGCGAAGTCGCTCGTATTAGATGCCATCGAAGACTGGACTGCATCGAATCAAATTACTGGACGAATGGTTATCGGTGGATTTTCGCAAGGCGCCATTCTTTCTACCGCAATATATGCTAGCGGATATGAAGCTGATGGATACGTCTTCTTAAGCGGTTATGCACTGCCTGAATGGCGCAATCAGCTCTCTTCGTTGGTATCTAACATCCCTGTATTTCAATCGCATGGTACAGAAGACCCCGTTATACCATTTGAATGGGCAAACGCTACGTCTGCATTATTGACTACTAATTCTAACTACAATTTCCATGCTTTTACCATGGGACACAGTCTTAATATGCCCTGCATCTCAAAATTGCAGGAATTCTTAAAGAATACCCTCTCTTAGGACATTGATGATTTTCTGACTTGCCTTACCATCACCGTAGGGCATTTTCGTCCCAGGCTTAAAGGTGGAAAGAATGTTTCGTGCTATTGGCTCGAGGGGCTCGTTTTGCGAGGGGTCAAAAAGTTTACTTGCCCCCATTTCAATCAATTCGACCCATTCGGTTTCACCTCGCAGAGTAACTGAAGGCTTATCAGAGTAATAGGCTTCCTTCTGAAGTCCTCCACTATCCGTTAATACTAACGATGTTTGCTTCAACGCCCAGAGCATTTCAAGGTAACCTACCGGTGGAGCAATATGAACAGATAAATTCAAACCATATTCTTTTAAGCGAACTGCGGTCGCCGGATGTAATGGCATCCAAACAGGCATGACAGTTTCGTTAAACGCATTTAACTGATCGACGAGAAAAGCCAATCGATCCGGACGGCTAATATTTTCAAATCGGTGCATCGTAGCTAGGGCAAATGGCTTTTCAAAGAATGAAATAGGCCCCATTTTTTCTGTATGTACAGCACTAGACTGAAACATTTGCAAGGCATCTAGCATCACATCTCCCACCTGTTCAATTACGCGCCACTTGAAACCTTCACGCCTCAAATTTTCAGTGGCTTGTTGTGTTGGTGTAAATAGCCATTTTGCAATATGGTCAGATTCTATTCTGTTGTGTTCTTCAGGCATCTCATCATTATAAGATCGCAGTCCAGCTTCAATATGAACCAACGGAATCTCACATTCCTGTGCCATGCGCGCTCCAGCCAAAGTTGAATTTGTATCACCATACACAAGTGCGATGTCCGGCTGTATCGCATCAAATAGGGGTTTCAATTCATTCCTCATCCTAGCGAGCATCTCATCTCGCTTGAGATTGCCACAATTTAAAATGGCATAAGGCATTGGTAGGCCCATTTCTTCAAAGAAAACAGTGCTCATACCGGGGTCATAATGCTGTCCTGTGTGAATTACAAATTCCTGATATCCATGAGATTGAAGCGCTTTACTTACCGGAGCACTTTTAATGAATTGGGGACGCGCACCAACAATAGTGATGACCTTCATATTATTGAGAAATTACGGCGACTACCCCATCGCGTAGTTCGTATTTTTCCCCGGTCGTCTCGCATAGAGCAGTTGTACCGTCGTCAAAATTTAATCGTGCACCTGCCCTGCTTACCCAACCTTGTTGTTTGGCAGGTACGCCATACATGAAGGCAAAATCAGGCACCTCGTGGGTCACCACAGCACCAGCCCCTATAAACGCATAGGCACCAATGGTATTTCCACACACTATTGTGGCATTGGCACCAATGGACGCACCTTTTTTAACTACGGTTCTAGCGTAATTTTTTTGCTCAATAAAACTGCGCGGTGCATTGACATTGGTGAAAACCATGGATGGCCCTAGGAAGACATCATCTTCAATCTCCACACCACTATAGACACTAACGTTATTTTGAATTTTAACTCCTGATCCGATTGTTACTGAAGCACCTAGAAATACGTTTTGGCCCAATATGCAATTTGCACCTAGCGAACAATGCGGCATTATGTGAGAAAAATGCCAAACCTTGGAGCCTTGACCTATTTGAACATCGGCATCAACAACAGCTGTTTCATGTACGAAATAATCACCCATAATTAGGAAAAGTAGGTTGTTACGGCAGCCCGTATTGCACGAACTTCGTGTGGTTCGAGCGCCTCGTGCACAGGAATACTAATAACGCAGTTAGATAAACTTTCGCTTATCGATAGTGAAGTTCTCGGTTCAAAGTGTGCGTAAGCGTTCTGTTTATGAAGTGGAATGGGGTAATAGATCATTGTAGCAATACCGCTTTCATTCATAAATGAAGCAAAATCATCACGTTTTTCACTAGGAACGCGAAGCGTAAATTGGTGGTAGGTGTGGTTCGAAAAAGATGCGGTCAAAGGAAGTTTAACTCCTTTGTTCAAAGATGCAAAAGCACTCAAATACTGTCCCGCAATGCTGACTTTGGCGATTAATGCTTGCGGCAAGTAATTCAATTTAACAATGAGTGCTGCTGCATGAATAGGGTCTAATCTCGAATTCACGCCTAATTGATCATGATGGTATTTTTTACTCTGCCCATGACTTGCAATAGATTTTGCTTTTGCTAGCAACGACGCATTCGTGCTGGCAATAGCTCCTCCATCCCCTAGCCCACCCAAGTTCTTCGTAGGGAAGAAGCTGAACGTCCCAAAGGCCCCAACTGTTCCTGCATGTCTACCAACATATTTACCCGCTGTAAAGGCAGCACCAAATGCTTGAGCGGTATCCTCCACTATAGGAATTCCTGGCGCACAACTTTCTAATGCCTCTATATCGGCGCATTGACCGTAAAGGTGCACTGCTATTATCGCGGCAGTCTTATCCGAAAGTACTGATTTGACTGAATCCGGATCGATAGTGAAGGTTGATTCGTTGACATCACACCAAACAGCTACGGCACCTAACAGTCCGATAACTTCAGCACTTGCCGCATAGGTAAAGGCGGGAACAATCACCTCGTCACCCGGCTTAATTGCCAAGGCCATAAGTGCGATTTGAAGTGCATCAGTACCGTTGCCAACGCCTAGTACAGGCGCGCCTAAATAAATCGATGCCTTCGCTTCGAATTCCTGTACGGTAGCTCCTCCTATATACCCTCCGCTATGTACTACATCGAGTACAGCTTTATCCAATTCGCCTTGATAAGGCGCATGGATCTTGGGTAAATCTACCATTGGAATCGGCTTCGACATCGTCTCAGAATTATACTGCAAAATAGGGCGAATCATCAAGGTTAAAAAATAATAACTAGTCCAGCTTGAGCCAGCGCAATTGGGCCATTTGGTCCCCGTCGACCAATCGTATAAAATACAAACCGGCGCTTCCCGTTATGTGGAGTTGTTTTCGATGCGCTCCTATGGGTAAATATTCCCTTATAATTTGTTCACCTTGGGGATTAATTACCCAGAGCTCGGCCGCAGTATTTATTGGTGGAAAAACCAATTCAACCCATTCATTTCCAGGATTTGGAAAGGCTACTAAGGGTGGAATAGAATCTGATCGCGACCAATTCACAACCTCAGATTTCTTACCTCCTTTAGTTGGACACAACAATGTACTTGGAGGTTGACTCGACGTATACAATAAGTAAACCGTGTCTTTTCCAATAGTAATGTGATTGCTATTGACCTTAGAAAAACTGGTGTTATCAGCATATAAGTAGTGGTAAGAACCGTTATAATTAACATTCGCTGACACCATAAAACTACCCGTAATATCAAACAATACCTGCTGATTAAAGGTGTTATGTCCTTTCTGCAATTCTAGTTTTTCTAGACTTTGAAAACTCACTCCTACAGTATTATTCTCAAAGGTATTGCCCGCATTTTTGGCAAGTTTTATTTGGCCTTTTAGCGCCTTTATCCCCAATGAATTGTACGAAAAGTCGCAACAATATGCATGGATTTTAGCTTGTTGGGATTGCAATCCAACGCTGCTGTTTGAAGAGAAACTACAAGATTCGAGCTGCACCCATTTACCTGGACCGGTAAGGAGCAACCCTATAGCGTTATTGTGGAAAATTGAGCGCTCAAGAAGATAGTCACCACCTGAAATGTGGGCACCTGTGGTATTACCGGTTAATGTATTTGCGGAGAATAACTGCGGTATAGCCGTTGCTCGTATACCTAAATGTGCATTAGAAATGGTAGTATTTGCCATGTTCCAAGCAACTGAATCACGAACTTCTAGCGCAGGACTTCCGCCTAAAAATGTGCAGTGCTGAATATCTACCGTACCGCTTGAGACTAAAATGGAGGTGTTTTGCTTTTTACCTGTTTTAATGAACTGTGTATTCCAAAGTTGAGAAGTATTCGTCAAACGAATCGTCCCCAGCGAGCTAAGGGTAACACTACACCTATTGAGTGAAAATTGGTCCAATTCCGCAGGAATTTTAAGCGTCGTTGCTACACTAATAGTTGCATCTTCGATATGAAACACAGCTCCTTTATTCGCTGCAACGTAGGCATAATCACTGAAGCTATATCGGCCGAATCCTTGGGGGTGAAATACGGCATCTGTCTCTAAATGAAGTGCTCCTTGAAATTGAATGGTACCGCTATCTAAAACGATAGAAACTCCTTTTTCCACGATTAAAGAACCTCCACGGCTGATTTCCAATTGGCTTCCGGATGCAATGAACAAAGAAGCGCCTTTATGCAGGACAATGGCACTTGTGTTGTTCACCCTAATGGAGGCTTTTCGACCTGGACCCTCCCCGATTTGTAGCGTTCCATAAATGTGTAAGGTATCTGAGGAACAACCGCGCCCTACGAAACAATGCACCTCTTGTTTCGAAGCACTCGTAATAGCCGAATTTACCGTACCAACGGCGCCACTTAAGCCTAACCCTAGAATTCTATTTTTAGGCACGATCACTTCGCTTAAATCACTTTGCGTGGCACCATAATATGCCTCGTATTGCGCAATATTGAAATCGGTTTTTAAACTATCCCTCACTGTTTGGTCGTAAATGGAAGTCAATTGAGCCAATCCAAAAGCAATAATTGCAGAATCAACAGTGATGTGGGCTTGATTGGAACCGGCATGATCGTGAATCATTCCCGGAGCAATAAAATGATGAAAAGAAGCCATCGGAAGATTGCGCAGTGGTTGATGCACAAGGCTGTCGCCTACATCTAATGCACTGAAGGAAGGGATAAAGCAATGCGTTGGGCTGTAGATTTTGCTCAGTACGGGCAACTCAAATGCGGTGGAAGTCCCCGTCCATCCACCCGGTACCGCTTCATAGTTTAAGGGAAATTTATGCTTCGCCACTGTGGATGGCCCTGCTGTCATGCGCTGCTTCATTTTAGAAAGTCGTTGATTGGTGCGGTTTTGTCTTTTGGTAATTGCCTTGGTGAGAATGGCTTTTGAAACTCCAGGCACCAAAGGACCTATTGCCGCGATCAATTGGACTTTACGGGCTGAGCATGTCGCAGACCAATTCATTTGAAGCGCCGTTAAGATTTGTCGATACGATGAAGCATGAAACAAATACGTTCCGGAATGATTGTGCCCCACTGCCTCGACCCCAAAGAGTACAAGTGAATCACGGTAGCCTAGCAAATTAAAACTGATGGTATCCGGATGTACTCCAACGGCATGTCGTACGCAGATCTGAGATTTTATTCCGTGCATAAAATAGCGACTGAATGGATCCTGCAATGCACGTGGCATTCCCATATCACTACCATTGACCACTGCGAATCGACGCATTCCTTGGGGCAGCGCTCCAGCCAACTTCAATAACCGTTCATGTGTTTTAAGCGCCGTAGCATCGAGATGTGTTGTGAGTAACTCACGAGCCGCTTCAGAATTCACGACTCTCCTCCAAGGATTCCTTGCCATAGGAACTAAAGGCAATAATTCAGCATAATACCTACTCGCTGCCTGTAATCCTACAGGAATAAAAGCACCACGGTGCGGTACATCAAAAGAACCGTAGCCGACTATTGGGTAGCAACAGCCTGCATCTGTAAGATCATTAATGGCCATTTTTGCAATGAGTCCACCCATAGAAGCTCCAATCAGAGTAATCGCCGCAGCCGGGTTCTCTTCATTGATCCATCGCAGCGTTCGCAATACATTTACCTCATTCTCCTGAAGTGATAATTTTGCTTCTCGAAAGTCTAGATGCACAATATCAAAACCTTCGTTGGTTAAGGAATCATACAACCAACTTAAAGGATGCATGTGTTGAAAGATTCGATCACCATTTTCGTTAAACACATAACCACTACTAATGCTCTCATAAGTAAGATTACCGTAGGGCTGAATAGAGGATTCAAAGCCTTCAATAATTAAAACCGGTTTTTCCAACCCGATGCCAGGATTGGCGTATTTAATGGTTACCCGTGCACCTTCGGTTGGATCTGCAGTTGTTAGACATGATGGAGATGGTAATTGATCCGTAAGCAATACTCTATGGGCCGCAGGTGTATTAAATACAATATTGACTTTTAGCAAGCTCTCAGCCGTTTTCCCATCTTTATAACCACGAATACGCAGTTGTTTCACAGCGTTTTCTATGTCGGAAGTGGCACATTGGTACGAAATGGAAATCAATTGGTTTGTATTTATATTTCGAAAACCGTTTCCGTCGGCGAAGTCAACACTTATACTATCAATGCCGCCTATATTCTCGAACACCTCACTTTGATCAAGTTTAAAAGTCACAAGTGCCGTATTTGTTTGACTGTAGACGGATGAATGAAGGACAGATGCAATAAACGTCGTGTCTTGCAATACCGCTTGCTGTGCGAGTTTTATCGGGTCGCCTTGATAAACAGGATATTGGCCTTGATCATCAACGAAAATATATTCGTCTATTACATCGAATTGACCGTCTTGATAATCTAAATATCCTTTAGTTAATGAGTTAGAATCTAAGGTATTAAAGGTTGCCCAAAGCAACATCAGGGGAACATCCACTTTATCGCTGTATTTCCCTTCTAATTTCAAAGTGTCCCAAGGTAAAAGACGTAGACTGTTTTGCGCACATAGCACATCGGTTGAATCTCGTAATTGACTATGATACAGATCCATATAGACATACTGTAAACGCTCGATGTTGGCACTTCTGCCGGGAACTGCTCCGTTGTGAAAATGAGGGTCTAATGGACTCTCATGCGTAAATAAATGCACTGAACTTGCATCGTGTAATAATCCCGTGGGGAATATTTGCGTGGGCAGTTTCGCATAGATCCAATCTAAAGAATCTTGCAATTGAGCATTAGCCTTAAAAGGAAGATGAATACAAATGATCCAAAAAAGTAAACGAAGTAAGATTGCTTTCATAGCGTGCGATATTTGAGGTTTCTATTCAAATTGGCACGTGAAATCGTGAAAGTCAATTTTTGTTTAGAACTAAAAATTGCGAACAAAAAAAGCCCCCAATCCTCACGGATTGGGGGCTTTTGAAATTTTGCTTTGCGGTAGCTTACATCGCGGCGTCAAGCTTCGCGGCAAGTACTTGCTTGCTTGTTGCTCCTACTTGCTTATCTACGATCTCACCGTTTTTGAATACCAAAAGCGTTGGGATGTTACGTACACCAAACTGCTGCGCAACGGCACCGTCGGTATCTACGTTTAATTTTCCTACAACGGCTTTGCCTTCATAATCACCTGCCAATTCATCAACAACTGGTCCAACCATGCGGCAAGGGCCACACCATTCTGCCCAGAAGTCAACCAATACAGGCTTATCTGATTTCATTACAACTTCTTCAAAGTTTGCTTCTGTTATTTCGAGTGCCATAAAAAATGTATTTCGTTTTCTTAATTCAAAAGTAGGACCAATTTAGCCTTGTAACCTATAGGCTCCACCTATGAGGTCATTGATGTTATCCACACGAAAGAGCCCATGCTGTTAAAAACCCCTATTGTACCAGCACCAACTGGGCTTTACCGTCCTTACGAACGATGTATGAGCCACGCGGCCAATCGGAGATATCGAGCACACCACCAACCGGTACAGTGCCCTCAAAACGTACGCTACCCCGTACATCCATGATTTGAATAGACCGATCTGGACCAGTAGCTTTGAGTTCGAGCGTATTTGTTGCTGGATTTGGGAAACACTTCCATGATGCACTTGCGCGCTCATTCGCCCCTATATGTAGGGCTAAACCAAAAGCATAACCTCCAAAATATCCTTTCGCCGTGGTATCTAGACGTATCCAACGCTCTGGAAAAGTACTGGCTATATCAAACGGTAAAAGGGAATCGCCTTCAAAATACAATTGGGTTACTAAAGTATCTGTAAACCAAGTATCTGCGAGATAACTTTTAATGTGAATATGCGAAGGACGAAAGGGATAAATGCCCGGCAATTCTGTGTGAAAGACCGTAGACTTCCCGGTGAGTTCCAATTTTCCTCGATAGGCGAAATCATTCGGATTCCCGTCTACATTACTGTATTCCCCTTGTCCGTTTGAATGCCATAACTCCACCATGTAAGTGCTAGAAAGTGTATCTAAATCAAGCGTATCACAATTTGAGGATACGAAGAACGTCAACTGCAATGCCCGAGCAGTATCCTTTATTCCAGGAGCGAGGGTGTCATTAGTTATGAGTGGTGCATTCTCGATGAAGTAGGGACCCAATTGATCCGTGGTAGTCACACAATTCACTTGCGCTATTGCAGGGACAGCGACTAAAACGAGTATGTACGAAATCCACTTTTTCATTTAACTAATCACTTTTGGCTGTAAATGGTCGTGTTGTTCTAAAACCTGAAGTAAATCCTTCGCAATAGTCACTTTAAATTCTTTAACCGGAAGTTTAATGTCCAATTTTTCCTCGAGGTCGATTACGTGCAACTTCACACGTTTTTTACCTGGATGAAGCGACAAAAGCTCATGAAGTTCGTCTACTAAGGGCGTTGTTAACTGCTGCAGGTCCAATTTAATTTCCAGACTTTTACTGCTTTCCTCCAACACTTCCGAAAGCAAACGCACCTCTGCAACATCAACGCTCAAACGCTCAATAAAGCCCTCCCCTTGCCGTTGATTAAACTTTCTGCCGCGCGCCTTGATGTAAAGCAATTGCTCATTATCAAAAAAGTGTCGGAATTTGAGGTAATCTTCGCCAAAGAGTTTGAATTCATAATCTCCTTGAAAATCCTCAAGTCGGAAGATGCCCCAACCTTTGCCCATTTTTGAAATTCGATGTTGGGCATCAGTCACTATACCCGCAACCGTTACCTCTCGTCCCAAAATACTCTCGACGTGATTCAATCGACTCAAAGTAGCGTTACAGAAATATTTAATCTCTGTTCTATAATCATCAAGCGGATGCGAACTGAGGTACATTCCATTGATTTCTTTCTCTTTTTTCAGGGCAACGATAGATGGCCATTCAGGAACATCGGGCATAGTAGGCGGTGGAAGCTCCTCACCAGAGCCTTCACCAAATAATGAGGCCTGTGCACTTTCTGCATCGTTTTTTTTGCCTTGAACATATTTGATGGCTTTTTCAACAAAACTGCGCCCGCCTTCCTCCTCAGAGAAGTACATCGCACGGTGTGTGTCGTCGAAATCATCCATAGCACCACCAAGAATGAGACATTCAATGGTTTTTCTGTTGGCTTGGCGGAGGTCGATACGCTGAAGCAGATCAAAGAGGTTTTTGAATTGGCCATCCGCTTCGCGTTGCGCAATAATTTCTCGAACCGCATTTTCGCCAACACCTTTCATACCGCCCATTCCGAATCGAACGGCACCTTTTGTATTCACGGAGAACCGCAATAAACTTTCATTCACAGATGGGCCTAAGACGGGTACACCAATGCGCCGACATTCTTCCATAAAGAACGTAACCGTCTTCAAATCCGACATGTTGTTTGACAAGACAGAGGCCATAAATTCAGCCGGATAGTGTGCTTTCAGAAAGGCGGTTTGATAGGCAACCCAAGCATAACAAGTAGAATGAGATTTGTTAAAGGCATAGGAAGCGAAGGCTTCCCAATCCTTCCAGACTTTTTCAAGGACGTCTCTGTTGTGACCACGCTCCTCTCCTCCGTCTAAGAACATGGGCTTTAACTTATCAATAATGTACTTCTGCTTCTTTCCCATACCCTTACGAAGCATATCGGCTTGACCTTTTGAAAAACCAGCCAATTCCTGCGACAACAGCATCACTTGCTCCTGGTATACGGTAATTCCATAAGTCTCCTTAAGCTTACCCTCCATGGCATCTAGATCGTAAACGATTTCCTTTCGGCCGTGTTTTCGATCAATGAACTCCGGTATATATTCCAATGGCCCAGGACGATACAATGCGTTCATTGCAATGAGATCTGCAAATTCCGTAGGCTTTAGCTCCTTGAGGTATTTTTGCATTCCAGCACTTTCATACTGGAAAATACCTACAGTCTCTCCACGCTGAAACAGTTCGTAGGTTTTGAGATCATCTAGAGGGAAACTATCAGGGTCTAAATCTATGTCATGGCGCTGTTTAACCAAACGACACGCCTCCTTAATAATGGTCAGCGTACGAAGGCCCAAAAAGTCCATTTTTAGCAATCCCGCATCTTCCACCACGGAATTATCGAATTGGGTACACCACATTTCCGAATCCTTCGCGCGAGCCACCGGAACCAATTCTCGAATATCACTAGGCGTAATGATCACCCCACAGGCATGAATGCCCGTATTTCGCACAGAACCTTCTAAAACGCGTGCCTGATTGATAGTCATGGCCTCAAGCGAATCACCTTCTGACAGCGCTTTGAGTTGTTGAACCAAAGCGGCATCTTCGGACCCGAATTTGCTTCTTAATTCCTTGTCGTCCAATTCCCAAAGCTTTTTGAGCTTAGTCATATCCGGGATGAGCTTCGCAATACGATCGGTATCCGGCAAGGGCAACTCCAACACCCTTCCTGCATCACGAATAGAGCTCTTTGCCGCCATCGTACCATAGGTGATGATTTGAGCCACCTGGGAAGAGCCATATTTATCAATAACATACTGAATGACCTTATCACGACCTTCATCGTCAAAATCAATATCAATATCCGGAAGAGATACACGTTCGGGGTTCAAGAAACGCTCGAACAGCAGATCGTATTTAATGGGGTCTACATTTGTAATTCCCGTGCAATAGGCCACCGCTGATCCGGCTGCTGACCCACGCCCGGGGCCCACACTGACCCCCATTTGGCGCGCAGCTTCACAAAAATCTTGTACAATCAAGAAATACCCGGGATAGCCCGTGCGTGCGATCGTTTCAAGTTCAAAATCCAAGCGTTCGGTGATTTCCGATGTTAAGTCGTTATAACGCGTTTTTGCTCCTTCGTAAGTCAAATGTCGTAGGTAGGCGTTTTCTCCACGCTGTCCTCCATCAATAGTATCTTGAGGATCCTGGAATTGCTCGGGAATATCAAATTCAGGCAGCAATACATCGCGCTCCAAAGGATACAATTCTACTTTATCTAAGAGCTCTTTTGTGGTATTTAAAGCTTCTGGCATGTCCGAAAACAGCTCCACCATTTCCTCCTTGCTCTTGAAGTAAAATTCTTGGTTTGGGAAGCCATAGCGGAAACCACGACCACGACCAATAGGCGTACTCTTTTGCGCACCCTCTTTAACGCAAAGCAGAATATCGTGCGCCTCAGCATTTTCCTGAGTCAAATAGAACGTATTGTTCGCCGCAATATATTTTATACCGTATTCTTTGGCATACTTTAATAATTGAAGGTTGACGTGGTCCTCTTCTTCGAGGCCGTGTCGATTCAATTCTAGGTAGAAATCCTCGCCAAACTTCTCAAGCCACCATTCCAACGCTTCTCGAGCCTGCGACTCACCCACGTTCAAATATAAATGTTGGATTTCCCCGCGCAAACCACCGCTTAAGACGATCAAATCATCCTTATGTTCAAGCAGGTAAGCCCTATCAATTCTAGGCACATAATAATAGCCATTCAACATGCCTTCGCTACTGAGCTTAGCAAGATTATGATACCCATTTTTATTCTTTGCGAGTACCACAATCTGGTACCCGTCGTCTTTCTTACTGCGGTCTAGACGGTCTTCACAAACAAAAAATTCGCAACCAATAACCCCAACGAACGGATATTCTTGGAGCGGCTCGCTCAATTCACCTGCTTTTACCTTTTGATTGTGATCATAAGCCTCGCGATTTCCAGGCACACTCATCACCGCTCGGTTAAAGTGGAAGGCGCCCATAATGTTACCTAAATCCGTCAGTGCTACACCTGCATGGCCATTGTCGACTGCCGCCCTTACCAATTCGCTAACCACGGTCGTTGCTTGAAGAATAGAAAACTGACTGTGGTTGTGTAAGTGTGCAAAATCAACATCTGCCGCATGAAGGTCCGACGCGGCAGTGACTTCAGAGGCTTCATCACCTGCTAATCCTTTTGACCGCTTTTTTCGCGCCTCGTCCACAGCCAATCCTATGGCCGCTATGGGTGCCGTATTAGCAGCATAGAATCCATCGAGAAAGCCCGCTGGTTTACCCATTGCCTCAGGTGAAATGACCTTCAGACGAAGTAATTCTAAAAAGACACGTGCGGTAGCTTCCACATCAAAGGCAGCGTTATGTGCTTCAGCGAATCCTTCACCAAACAAATGAAGGTGCAATTCTTCAAGTTTTGGAAGTTTAAATCGCCCTCCGCGTCCACCGGGCAATTCACATAATTTAGCCGTCGTTTCCGTACACGAATCCAAAGGCTTTTTTGCATCTAACGGATTTGCGCCCTGTACCCTGTAATATTCACATCCGGTAACATTCAAATCGAAATTAACATTGTGACCTACAAGGTATTCGCACTTTTCAAGAGCCAATTCAAAATCTGCAAGTACATCTGCTAGAGGCTTGCCTTCGCTCTTCGCTCGTTCAGTAGAAATACCGTGCACTTTCGTAGCATTAAAAGGTATATCAAAGCCGTCGGGATAGATAATATGATCCTGAACCTCTACCAATGCACCATTGACATCGTGGATTTGCCAAGCCAACTGAACCACGCGTGGCCAGTTGTCTAAATCCGTGATAGGGGCATTCCAATCCTTAGGAAAACCGGTAGTTTCAGTATCAAATATTAAAAACATAGAGGCGTAGCGTCGCTATTGAGGTATTCTCAAAGCTACTAAAACTATGCACCTTCTTAAAGGAGTGTGAATAACTATTGACTACTTATTAAAAGATTGAAAAATAACGGATTACGTATTTTTAACTGGATAAAAAGGATGCGGATCCTGAGGCAAAGAAGCGAAGGGATGTGCTTCAGAATCTAGAGCACTTAGTAGAGATTCGCGCATGCCGTGAACGATACTAATGGCCGGTTGCGCATCGCGTTCTGTAAAGCCATTTTCATTTAATATGTGCGCATAAGAACGCGAATGCAATTCAGTAAAGCCTTCTGTGAAGTCGAAAGACCATTGGTCAAAGCGTAAACTGCGGTGAATCCGCCCTCCACTTTGCACGACGTTTTCAGGCAAGGTTGCCGCGTTAATACTTAAGAACCAGCGCACCTTCGCATTTTTAAAGAACAATACGCCCGAAGCACGGTCGTGCGAGCGGACGTGGACTTTTTGCTCCACTAATGGTCCGAAAATCCAATGCAACATGTCAAAGAAATGAACACCAATATTTGTGGCTATTCCACCACTCTTCTCTTCATCACCTTTCCATGAAGCGTAATACCAATTCCCGCGCGAAGTGACGTAGGTCAACTCTACGTCAAAGATGTGATTGGGGTCCGATTTTAATTGGTCTTCTACTTGCTTTTTTAATGCTATCACTCGTTCATGTAAACGCAGCTGAAGTATCGTATATACCTTTTTATCAGTACTTTGACTAACCGAACTTAAACCATCAATATTCCATGGTCTAAGCGTAAGCGGCTTCTCACAAATACAATGCGCATTCATGCGAAGCGCATAGCGAATATGACTATCGTGTAAGTAGTTTGGCGAACAAACACTAATGTAATCAACCCCCTGTCCACGCTCTGAAAGTTTATTCAAATGCCGATCGAATCGCTCGAATTCCGTAAAGAATGCTGCAGAAGGGAAATAGGCATCTAGATGTCCCACGCTATCGCTAGGATCGTAGGCCGCGACCAAAACACCACCCACATCTTTTATTGCTTTCAGATGTCTGGGAGCAATATAACCTGCTGCTCCTATCAGCGCGAAACGCTTCATTTATCCTATTCTTTGATCGTACGTAGATCCCATGGATGGGTTATCTCCCATTAAGCGGGCCATCATTTGCTTTTTCACGATGTTGAAAATCACCATGTGCACATCCTCTGTGACTTCCATATCCATAACGGGCGCATGCACATTGATGGTTGCGATTTGAGCTATTTTTCCGCCTTTAAAACCGCTCAAGGCGACTGTGGTAGCACCTTTTTCATTTGCGTATTCCAACGCTGTCACGACGTTTTTACTGTTCCCAGATCCACTAATACCGATGACTAGATCATGCGGTTGTAAGAAATTTTTCAGCGGTTCTACGAAGATACTCTCCCAGCCTATGTCGTTTGCAATGGCCATCATAGAGGGAAGGTTGTCGTTTAAACAAATCATCTTGAATCGTTTATCTAAACCATAGCTCGCTCCTTTTAAGAAATCGCCGGCTGCATGCGAAGCCGAAGCCCCGGAACCACCATTTCCCATAGTATAGATGTTGCCCCCATTTTCGTAGGCGGTATGAAAGGCATCGACCAATTGGTCCAAACTGTTGGAGTCTAGAGCGTCGAGCGTTGTTTTTACGAGGTCGATATATTCTTGTGCGCGCATGTCTTGTAGTAATTACGAATTGGCCACTAAAATAACTGAATTATTTGCGCCATCGTATAAATCCTACCACACTCATTGCAGAATATATGACCATAAGCGCGGCGTAGACCCAAAGTCCTTTCACTCCATAAAGAATCATTGAAGCGATATTCAAAGGAATCCAATAATGGAAGGCAGTACGAATTCTTTTAGCCTCTTGCCAAGTCGCCCACAATCCAAAGACAGTGGTAAATGCATCGAAATAGGCATAAGACACACCAGGCAACGTATTTAGCGCGTAACCTAATAACAGCGCGATAGGAATTCCGAGCAAAGCCAAGAATTGAAGTTTTGGTGGCAGCGAAATCAGCTCGATACCCTCACTAGAGGATCCTGCATACCATTGCCTCCAACCGTAAAAGCCCATGAGAACGTACACAAAATAAAGTCCACTTTCCGCATAGAGGCCGGCGCGAAGGAATAATGCCACGGAAAGTGCAGCGGAAAGTGTTCCAAAGGGCCACGCCCAAATCTTCCGTTCGATTAAGCCATATATGAACAGCAATCCGAGAAGCGTCGCACTCCATTCTAAAAGTATATCCATATGCATAAAAAAACCCCGAGCTTTCGGCTCGGGGCTAATTTAAAAGGAATCTGCGAGGATTAGACCAATTCCTGTACCAAGTCCGCTGCCTCTTGCAAAGCAATCGCACTGTGTACTTCGAGTCCACTCTCATCAATTAATTTTTTCGCTTCTACAGCGTTCGTTCCTTGAAGGCGAACGATGATAGGTACATTGATAGTGCCCATGTTTTTGTAGGCATCAACAACTCCTTGAGCAACGCGGTCACAACGAACGATACCTCCAAAAATGTTGACTAAAATGGCTTTAACGTTTTCATCGCGAAGAATAATACGGAATGCTTGCTCAACACGAGCTGCATCCGCCGTACCACCTACATCAAGGAAGTTTGCCGGATTTCCGCCTGCCATTTTGATAATGTCCATGGTAGCCATCGCAAGACCCGCGCCATTTACCATACAACCGACGTTACCGTCAAGCTTCACAAAGTTTAGACCTGCTTCACCAGCTTCTACTTCTGTCGCATCTTCCTCGCGGGTATCGCGCATTTCTGCGATGTCTTTATGACGGTACAAAGCATTATCATCAATAGTAACCTTAGCATCAACGGCTAAAATCTTATCATCAGATGTTTTTAATACCGGATTGATTTCGAACAAAGAGGCATCTGCGCCTTCATATGCACGGTACAATGCAGTTACAAATTTCGTCATGTCCTTGAAGGCAGCACCGCTCAAACCTAAGTTAAATGCGATTTTACGTGCTTGAAACCCTGCAAGACCTACTGTGGGATCGATTTCTTCGGTAAAAATCAAATGTGGTGTTTCTTCTGCTACGGTTTCGATGTCCATACCTCCCTCTGTGGAGTACATGATCATGTTGCGACCGGTAGCGCGGTTAAGCAAGACCGACATATAGAATTCTGAAGTTTCACTCTCACCAGGATAATATACATCCTCAGCCACCAATACCTGATGTACCTTTTTTCCTTCTGCCGAAGTTTGCGGGGTAACCAATTGCATGCCGATAATGCTATTCGCTACTTCCTCCACCTTATCAATGCCTTTTGCAAGTTTCACACCGCCGCCTTTTCCGCGACCACCAGCGTGAACTTGTGCCTTGACAACGTACCAAGAGGTACCGGTTTCTTCAGTAAGTTGTTTCGCTACTTCAACAGCTTCTGCTGGCGTTTGAGCCACTTTTCCGCGTTGAATACGTACGCCGTAACCGGCTAAAATTTCTTTTCCTTGATATTCGTGGAGGTTCATAGTGTTCCTTGATTTGCCTACAAATTTAGGGTACAACCTTTGAACGATGAACCTTTTTAACCGGTAAAGTTGTTAAATCAATTTATCCAATCGATTGCCGATATTTGCGCATGCCCAAAACCTACCAAACACTCCTTCTGGCATTTTTATCCTGTAGCCTCTATGCACAGCAGTTGCCAAAGTCAGCATTTATTCCCGCTTTGCCTGATGACGGCATGCAAATCGACGGCGCGTTAACGGAGTCACAGTGGAACTCCGCGGCGAAATTGGCCCCTTTAGGATGCTATTTTCCCGAGCCTTCCGCCACTCCGGATGGTATTTCAGATGATGTTCGATTATTTTACACGGAAAAAGGACTCTACATATCCTTTGAGTTTATCGATGATACTGCACCAATATTGAGTCAATTAACTCCAAGAGATCGGGTCAACGCGAACACGGACTGGGCGCAAATTATCATCAACCCGTTCAACGATGGGTCAAATGATTTTAACTTTTACCTCAGTGCTGCTGGTGTTCAAGGCGATTCTCGTGCAACAAATGACGACAACGAAGATGGAAGTTGGAATGCGGTTTGGTACAGTGCCGTAGTAAAAACGGAACATGCGTGGAAGGCAGAAATGTTTATTCCCTACCGTGTATTGCGCATGCCGGAGACAAAGGAGGACGAAGATCCGAAGCCCTGGGGGTTCAATATTAAACGATCCATTCGCAGTACGCGTACCTTATACAGCTGGAACCCCATAGATAGAAATTTTGATAACGAATCCCTCCAAAGCGGTGTATTAAAAGGTATACGCGTCGTGAATCCACCTAAACGCATTAGTTTAAGACCCAATTTTACAGGTGCTGTGCTGCGCAACAGCGCAGGCAATACAACCAGTACAGGAGCAGCTGGAGCAGATATTAAAATCGGACTCAACAAGAGTTTTACACTGGACATGACGCTGCTCCCTGATTTTTCTCAAGTAGCTTATGATGAACAATTTGTAAACTTCGAAGCTTTCGAACAACGGTTCGATGAAAACCGCCAATTTTTTACTGAGGGTGTCAACCTCTTTAATAAAGCCGGACTTTTCTACAGCAGGCGTATAGGTGGTAATCCCAAGAACTTTACGAATGCGAATCTGGGCGATCTCGATAATACGACGCAGAGTTTTACTCGAATGTTAAATGCAACGAAAGTCTCTGGAACTACCGATAGGAATCTTAGTATCGGGCTGCTCAATGCATTGACGGCAAATAATTATGCGCTTGGTAAAGATTCCACCGGTACCACTGTCGAGATACTCACAGAACCGATGACCAATTATAATGTCTTCGCTATGGACCAGCGCATTGGCTCCAATAACTCCATTGGGTTGATCAATACCCACGTGCTTCGATCCAACGCAACCGGTGCGACCCGAGATGCGCGCGTTTCTGCCGTGACGGCGAATCTCAACCTATTCAATAACAGCCATTTTTTCAATGCTACTGCCGCTCAAAGCAGCGTATACGATATGGAAAATCCCTATACCGGTGTCGCTGGCGGCTGGGAAATGGGAAAACAGACGGGCGCGTGGCGCTGGGAGCACGAATTGGACTTGGTCACCCCGAATTTCGATCCGAATGACTTAGGGTTCCAACGCAGAGGGAATAAGATTCATCAAGACTTTTCATTCAGTCACCAACTGCTTGCACCCAATGACCGATTGCTGCGCAGAAGAAACCGTGTGACCTTGCAGTACCGCCAGTTGTTTGAGCCTCAACGGTTCGAGAGAGTGCACATAGAATACAACTATTTCGCATTAACTAAGAGCTTCTTAGCCTTTGGTTATAATCTCGAAGCGCGACCTGAAGAATACGACTTTTACGACCCTCGTGTTTGGGGCAGATACCGCATCAATCCTGCATCATTTTGGCATAACGCATGGGTAAGTTCAGATTTCAGAAAACCTTTTGCCTATGAATTACGAGGCGGGCAATGGCGCTGGGCCGATTGGGGGGCTCGAGGTTACTATGGCTCTTCCCTATTGATTTTCAGAGTGAACGACCAATTCAATTTCAGAACTGAAATCTCCATGGGCAACCACCGGAACGTTGGCTGGGCGCAAACCGTCTCCACCGACAGCATCGGAATGGCGATGCGAGAGCGCAAAGAATTTACCCAAAGCCTGGAAGGCCAATATTTGTTTGGCCCCAATTCCTACCTCACCGTAAATGCACGACATGCCTGGAATAGAATTGACTCGCAAGAACTTTTTCACCTTACCCCTGAGGGTGGCTTAACGCCTTCTTCGGCCTATACCGATCAAGATTTACGCATCAACATCTTCAATGTCGACTTTAAATACGTCTGGTGGATGGCACCAGGACGTGAACTCAACCTGTTGTACCGCGCGTCATTTGCCAGGGCAGACGACGCAATTGCACTGAATTATTGGAACAACATGAAGGACATCAGCCAAACGGGAACGGATCAGGTCGTTTCGATACGCCTCGTATACTTCTTAGATTATGCCGAGTTACTGAAATAGTCTAATTTGCAACTTATGATCGCGCTAAAAGGAATAAAGAAATCGTACGGAACCACAGCGGTGCTTCGAGGCATTGATGCAACCATCGCAGCCGGTGACTTTGTGAGCATTGTCGGTCCTTCTGGAGCGGGTAAAAGCACATTGCTTCACCTCATAGCAGGATTGGACGCTGCCACTGAGGGTACCATAGATTTCGAAGGTCGCGCCCTTCAAGATTTAGATAAATCGGCGCTAAATCAGATGCGCAACGAAAAGATTGGCTTAGTCTTTCAATTTCACAACCTACTCCCCGAGCTTACCGCATTAGAAAATGTGCTCCTCCCACGGTGGATCGGTAAAAAAATGGACGACACGGCTGAAAAAGATGCGCTAGAGAAATTGACTTTTTTAGGCATTGCCGATCGAGCGCACCATTTACCTAATGAATTGAGCGGTGGCGAGCAGCAACGCGTTGCCATTGCGCGAGCGCTCATCAACAACCCAAGTATTTTACTCGCGGACGAGCCCACAGGAAATCTGGACAGTGCAAATGCGAACGCCGTTCATGAATTATTGGTCCAATTAAACGAAGAATTTGGTCAGACCGTTGTCGTAGTTACTCATAACGATCAGCTCGCTGCCTTGGGTAAAAAACAATGGGTCATGACCGACGGTCTACTTAAGGCTTAATTCCTAGAACCTTTATGCAGCAGTTAGCGCGCGAAGAATTGGCCCAATTTTTAAAGGAAAAGGCCGATCAGTACGCCAAATTCAGTTTCGTTCAAGACGATCCTATTCAAATCCCTCATTTCTTCACTACTGCTGACGATATTGAGATCAGTGGTCTTATTGCGGCAACACTTTCTTGGGGGAACCGAAAAACGATCATCGCTAAAAGCAACGACCTAATGGACCGTATGGACCGTTCACCGGCAGAATTTATTCGCGGTGCGAGCGAGTCCGACCTGGAGACTTTTAATGGGTTTGTGCACCGTACGTTTCAATCTGAAGATATCAAAGGACTCGCTCGCAGCCTCAAAATGCTCTACCAAGAGCACGAAAGTTTAGGGGGCTTTTTTAAGGCTAATGTGCGCGAAGGAGCGACGCATCTGGGCCACAGTTTTCAAGAATTCAAAGGGTATTTGTTAGCTAACGGACTCCCCTTACGCGCAGGCAAACACTTTGGCGATCCAAGCAAGGGCAGCGCCTGTAAGCGATTAATCATGTTTACGCGTTGGATGGTTCGAACGAATAAAGAAGGTATAGATTTTGGGCTCTGGGATATCGATCCAGCCCTCTTATCCTTACCCTTGGACGTGCATAGCGGCCGCGTCGCGCGGAGTTTAGGACTCTTGAAAAGAAAGCAAAACGACTGGAAGGCTGTGGTAGAATTGGACCAATCCATTAGAGCCATTGAACCCGAAGACCCGGCGCGTTTAGATTATGCACTTTTCGGCCTAGGCGTTTACGAAGGTTGGAAGTGAGTTATAGGGCCATCAAGCCCTCTATCTTTGTCGCCTTTTTATAGCGATCTATAATGCTGTCTACATCGAGCATCATTTCTTTGGCGCTTACTGAAACGAATTTACCTGTCTTTGAAGGACGCAGTTCTATTTGTGCCACTTTAGCATCAAAGAGCGCCTCGACTTCTGCGATCTTTTGATTATCCGCCGGAACGATGAACTTGAACAGAAATACTGCAGGCCAATTGCGTTCTTCCAGCTGCGTACGTAAACCTTCATAAGGGTCTTTACTCATGATATTCTCAGATTAGAGCGACAAAAGTACATCATCTTCCAAAGACCATGAACGTAAAAACTGTTGAGAAGCCATGAGGTCAGGATGCAAATAGCGGTCCTCATCAATCACAGGGACCAATTCCTGAAAGGACGCTATAAAACTTTGCATCTCCTCACTTACATCGGCTTTACGAAGATGCAGTGCCTGCGATGCGTTGAGTAATTCAATACCCAAAATTTGGTACAAATTATCCACCACTTTGACCAATTTTGTTGCTGCATTCGCCCCCATGCTTACATGGTCCTCCTGCCCGTTCGAACTTTCAATACTATCTGCAGAAGCTGGCGTACAATATTGCTTGTTCTGGCTGACTATACCTGCCGCCGTGTATTGCGCAATCATTAGTCCACTGTTTAGACCCGGATTTGGTGTGAGAAAAGGAGGTAAACCTCTCCTACCCGAAATGAGCTGATAGGTACGACGTTCTGAAATAGAGCCCAGTTCGTGCAGGGCCAATGCCATATAATCAAGAACCAGGGCTAAAGGCTGACCGTGAAAATTCCCGGCGCTCACTACCGCATCTTCTTCTTCTAAGACTACAGGATTATCCGTTGCAGAATTGACTTCCGTTTCGATCACTTCCATCGCATGCCATAAAGCGTTTTTAGAGGCCCCGTGTACCTGCGGCATGCAACGAAAACTGTAGGGATCCTGCACATGAACTTTCTCCTTGTGCATGATTGGCGCCTTTTTCAACCATTGAAACAAGCGCTGGGCGGTAAGCACCTGACCTTTTTGTGGGCGAGTCGCGTGGACACCTTGAGAAAAGGCCTCTATCCTACCGTCGTGCGCCGCTGTTGATAGGGCACCAATAAAGTCAGAGAAGTAATCCAGCCTGCGTGCATGCAGCGTCGCGTAGAGTCCATGCGCAGACATGAATTGGGTACCGTTTAAGAGCGCGAGCCCCTCTTTTGAAGCCAGCGTATGTGTTGCCCAAGCTTTGGGGCCTAATTGGTCTAAAACCTTTTGCGTTTCTACAATTTCTCCGTTTAACCACAGGCTTCCTTCGCCTAATAAGGGAAGACTCATGTGTGCCAGTGGCGCTAAATCACCACTAGCGCCTAGGGAACCTTGCGCATAAATAACCGGCAGTGCGCCGCTATTGTAAAGCTGAACGAGACTTTCACAAACCTCAAGTCGAATACCGCTCACACCTACTGCAAAGCTTTTTAATTTCAAAGCGATGATTAATCGGATGATCGCTTGATCCACATGTTCACCCGTACCGCACGCATGCGACCGCACTAGGTTGGTTTGCAACCTACCCAAATCTTCAGCCCCCACTTCAATAGAACATAAACTCCCGAAGCCGGTGTTCACTCCATATATAGGCGCAATGCTGCGCGCTGATTTTTCTTCGAGGAATTTACGTGATGCCGTAATGTTCTTTCGAGCCGTTTCAGAAAGAGCGATTTCTACAGAACCGTCCGCAATGGACTGATAGTCAATATAAGATAATGGTACGGTTCCTATTTCTAGTCGTTTCATGTGCTGTGATTAAGGAACCCCAAAATACGCCACAACGTCTTTAATACCGCACAACTGCGAACCTTGATGCCAAAATTGGGTTTAGAATCTTAGAAGAAGTAACTATGAAACACTATGTAATCGTTGGCGGTAGCAAAGGCATCGGCAAAGCAACGGCAGAACTATTGGCCGCAGAAGGACACCAAATCACTGTTTTTAGCAGAACACCTTATGAAGGACCTGCGCATACTATTGAGTGGGAGGAATTCGATGTACTGACCGACTCATGGGACGACATCATGCCTGAAAATATTGATGGACTCATGTACAGTGTAGGATCCATCAACCTAAAACCTTTTAGGGGCTTAAAACCAGAAGTTTTCGAAGCAGATTTTCAACTTCAAGTAATGGGGGCAATCAAAGCTTTACAGGCAGCTCAAAAGAACTTTAACAAAGACAGTATTGCCTCGTGTGTATTGTTCTCAACCGTCGCCGTGCAGCGCGGAATGCCGTTTCACGCTACAGTGAGCACCTCCAAAGGAGCAATAGAAGGTTTGACACGCGCCATTGCATCAGAGTGGGCGCCGAAAGCGCGCATCAACTGTATTGCGCCGAGCCTTACGGATACCCCGCTAGCATCAAAACTGCTCAGTACGGCTGAAAAGAAGGAGGCCATAGGTGCGAATAACCCAATGAAGCGTGTAGGTGAAGTAGGCGATATCGCTGAAATGGCAGCATTCTTATTAGGCGATAAAAGCAGTTGGATGACGGGTCAAATCGTTCATATCGACGGCGGACAGAGCGTTCTCTAAACATGTGGAAGGAATCGTTTTCAGCTGTAGCATTAGACGGTCTTCAACGCAGAGAACGTACCGGATTAATGAACGCTATTTCTGGTATACGCACCGCATTTCTGGCCATATCAGGAACACAGGGTAACTGGAATGCAGGAGTCTTTACCAATGTGACGCATGTAGGAGCAAATCCAGCGTGCATGAGTATCTTATTTCGTCCAGATAATGGCAATAGACATTCCTACACCAATTATATAACAAACAAACGCATCACAATAGTGGCACTTCCAGAGGCTGAGATCCAGCGTTTGCACGATTGCAGTGCTTCTTATGATGAGGGTATTTTTGAATGGGAACATTTGGGCGGGCGTTGTGAACAGCTAACTGACTGGACACATCCCATACCCACTGCTGCATTGTGGGCGGTAGAATTGGAATTTGACGAGCATTTTAAACTGAAGAACGATTGCATCTATACTGTAGGACGTGTTCAAAAGGTGGGATTAGGAAAGGCCCTACATCGTAAAGACGGAACATTACATTTCGATGCTCCCCCACTGCTGGCGCTCGGACTCCAGCATTATTTTATACCCGAATCGGTTGCGCATCTTTCCTTTCCTGAAGTAAAACCAACAATAAATGGCGACTAAACCAACCATTCATATTGTTTGGTTTAAACGCGATTTTAGATGGCACGACCACGCCCCTATTCGAAGCGCATTAGCCGCAGGAGAACGGGTACTTTTTGCAGCGCTTTACGAACCTTCGCTCTGGAGCGAAAAACCGTATGATCCGCGGCATGAACGCTTTATATGGGACTCCATTAAAGATCTTAATGAGGTTGCAGGTAAAGAAGTAGTTCACTTTCTAAACGTAGAGGCACTAGATTTTTTTAAACGCTGCCTAGCTACCTTTAATGTTAAGGCCGTTTACAGTCACCGGGAGACAGGTATCGGTAAGACCTTCGCCAGAGATAAGGCCGTTAAGTCGCTCTTAGATGCTCATGATGTTTCTTGGAATGAATGGGATTACGGCGGTGTAAAAAGGGGCCTAAAACACCGTAAAAACTGGCTTAAAGACTGGTACGACTATGTGGATATTGCACCGCTGCGTACGGATTTAGATGCCGTCGGAAATCAAGCCCTTTCCAATCCCTTTGAATCGTGGCAGCATTACTCTAGTTTCGAAGCCCATCCGTACCTACAAAAAGGTGGAGCATCACGGGCTGAACGCGTTTTGTATTCATTCCTTACGGAGCGCATAAAAGTTTATGCCCAGAGTATTTCCAAACCGCTAGCCAGTAGAAAAGGGTGCAGCCGAATTTCACCGCATTTAGCCTGGGGGAACCTCAGTATTCGTCAAGTCTGGCATATGGCTGAGGTCGTAGAACTTGCTGGCAGTAAGCGAAACCAACGTGCATTTGTCGACCGCTTGCGCTGGCAAGCGCACTTTATACAGAAGTTTGAAAGTGCGTGCAGCTATGAATTCCACCCTATCAATAAGGCCTACGCTGCTGTAGATGCTTCAAAAGTATGGGACGAGAAAAAATTTGAGGCATGGAAAAACGGTACCACTGGTGTACCTCTAGTCGATGCGTGTATGCGCTGTGTTGCTGCGACAGGCTATCTTAATTTTAGGATGCGCGCCATGGTTGTGAGCTTTTACAGCCAATACCTCTGGTTGCCTTGGGAAGCTGGCGCCCGTTATTTGGCCAGTACGTTTACAGATTTTGAACCGGGCATCCACTACACCCAATTTCAAATGCAAAGCGGTTATACCGGGATAAATACCATTCGCATTTATAACCCCATTAAGCAAAGCTATGATCAAGATCCCAAGGGCGAATTCATTAAGCAATGGCTACCCGAACTAAAGGACCTACCCTTGCCGCATTTGCATGAACCTTGGGCTATTCCGCCGATGATGTGGGAAATGGAACAATGGGACACAGGAAGCTACCCGAAAAACCCTATTGTCGATCTTACCGCTGCGAGGAAACACGCAAGTGATCAACTCTACAGCATTAAAAAGACGAAAGCTTCGAAAGAAGCAGCGCAACTCATCCTAGAGAAATTAGTCAATCCAAGCACAAGGAGATCTTAGGCTTCTTCGACCAATCGGAACCCTTCTCCATGAACGTTTTCTATGCGAATATGCTCATCTACCTTTAAATATTTGCGAAGTTTTGCGACATAAACATCCATTGATCGGCCTGTAAAGTAGTTGTCCTCGCGCCAAATTTTCAAGAGTGCTTTGCTGCGCGGCATCAATTGATTCTTATGCTGGATGAGCATTTTTAAAAGGTCACTTTCTTTTGGACTCAATCGGACCAATTCCCCATCGCGACTTAACTGACGAATTTTGGGCTCTAAAATGAAACTTCCTATGCTTAAAGTATCGGGCTCCTCATCCATTTCAGCTGCTTTACGACCGATGATTGCCTGAATCTTATAAAGCAAAACATCGGTATCAAAAGGCTTTACCAAATAATCATCGGCACCAGCGCTGTAACCTGCAATAATATCTTCCTTCTGCCCCTTCGCTGTCAGAAAAATTAGTGGCTGTCCATTATCAATCTCCTTTACTTCAGTGGCTAAGGTCAAGCCATCCTTCTTCGGCATCATGATATCAAAAATGCACAATTCATAAGAGCCTTGTTTATAGGCACGTAAGCCCTGAACACCGTCGCGTTCGAGCGTCACGTCGTAATCGTTAAAATCCAATGTGTCTTTGAGCATGTTGCCAAAATTCACGTCGTCTTCTACTAATAGGATTCGCTGCTTTTCCATAGTTATTCGTTTTTCGACAATACCACCGTAAAAGTGGTCCCCGTATTGAGCGTACTGTCCACTTGAATGCTACCCCCGTGCTTTTCTATAATTTCTTTAACGAAGGAAAGTCCCAAACCGTGTCCTTTCACATCATGAATGTTCCCTTTTGTTGCGCGATAAAATCGATCAAAAACTTGCCGCTGGGTATCCTCGTCCATGCCTATGCCGCGGTCTTTGACCATAATTCTGAATTCGGTTGGGCTTTGGTCCAATTTCACGCTCACCTGCGGCGCATCCAGACTGTATTTAATGGCATTATCAATGAGGTTAGTTAGGGCGCTTTTGAATTGGATTAAATCTCCTTCCATACCGTATTCACCCGGTTCACAGCTCAAATCTATCCACCCCTGACGCTGTTCAGCTGTAAGCTTAAAATGGCTAACGGCTTCCCGCAAACAGGCCTCTAAATCCATAGGAGCAACTGTGAGCGTCAACTCCTCTTTATCCATCATCGACATCTGTAATACACTCTCCATCTGCGCATTCATTCGCTTGTTTTCGCTCTTTATAATGCCCAAATACTGCTGCATTTGCTCCGCATTCATTTTCTCTCCGTTACGCAATAAGGCATCCACTGCTAAACTGATGGTCGCCAACGGAGTCTTGAATTCATGGGACATATTACTAATGAAATCGCTCTTTACGGCAGCTAAACGCTTTTGTTTACGTCCTTGACGCTGCACACTAAAAAACGCAAATAAAATAACCGTTGAGAACAGTAAAGTCACAAAGAGATTGAGGTACACACGAGATGCTAAATAGAATTTACCGGAAGGAAAATACATCAGTAACTGACGCGTAGGACCGAAAAAACTTTCTGCTAAAACGAAATTGTACGAAACCTTACCCGTCTCAAAAGAATCACTGAGTAAACTGTTTAAATACCCATTCTCAATGATGGCCCATTTCGGAGCCGTACGGATTCCATGAACACGTAATTCACTTTGCAGCAAGCTGTCCATTTCCGCTGAAGAAATAAGCGTTTCCCACGGTAAAGAACTTTGAAAATCATCAAGAAATCCTGAAATCATGGTCGTATCCATCCCAAACCCTGAACCGTAAGGCACTGCGCCTTGAGTAGCCGACCAACGCAATGTGGTCGTACCCATTGGCGTATTAATAGTTACTGTGGAATCATTAGAAGTGCTGCGTTTAATCGCTCCGGTACTTTTTCTTTTCACGTAAAGGCGCACGCGCTCATTTATAGCCGAGGCAGTTGCACTGACATCTGAATCAAACTGCTGCTTTTGCAATTCCAATTCACCCGAGAGCAAATTCAATTGCAACAACAAAGCACCAAGCACTGCTGCAGTAAGAACTGCCGTCAATGCGTGCTTGCGTAGTTTACTAATGAGTTGATTCAACATTTCACGAAAATAAAACTATCTAATGGGAAGCATCAGAAGTTTAACGCGTCTTAACAGAAGTACAGACTAGAGCAGCTGACCGATCAGATCATCCACCGTCAAACCCTCACCTTTTGCCTTATAATTTATAACGACGCGATGACGCAGGACAGCTGTAGCAATTTGCTTCACATGCGCGGTGCTCGGCGTTCCTTCTCCCTTCATCATGGCCAACGCCTTTGCTGCTAATACTAGATTCTGCGATGCACGCGGGCCAGCTCCCCATGAAAAATAATGCTCTGCAACACTACTGCCGCCATCCTTGCCAGGTCGTGTTTTACGTGCAAGTGATACAGCGTAATCCACTACCGCATCTGTTACCGGCATGGCGCGTAATGCAAACTGAAGATCGAGCACTTCTTTTGAAGAAAGTACGGAATTTACCTGTTTACTTCCGCCGATGGTTGTGGCTCGTACTACTGCGCGCTCTTCTTCGAGCGCTGGATAGTCGACAAAAATATTAAAGAGGAATCGGTCCAATTGCGCCTCCGGCAAAGGATACGTACCTTCTTGTTCGATCGGGTTTTGCGTTGCTAAAACGAAAAAAGGTTGCGGTAGATCCATAGTTTTACCCGCTGCACTGACCTTTTTCTCCTGCATAGCCTCCAACAGTGCCGCCTGAGTTTTAGGTGGCGTTCTGTTAATTTCATCAGCGAGCACCACATTCGAAAAAATCGGGCCTTTATGAAAGGTAAATGCTCTTTGAGCATTCAATACTTCGGTACCCGTAATGTCGGAAGGCATTAAATCAGGCGTGAATTGAATACGAGAAAAATCGAGTCCTAAGGCCTGACTCACGGTAGTAATTAATAACGTTTTCGCTAATCCCGGAACTCCTACTAACAAGCTATGCCCTTGGCAAAGAATAGACATCGTAATCAAATCTACCGCCTCTTCCTGTCCGATAATTACTTTGCCCACTTCAGATTTAAAAGCCTGAAGCTTCGTGGGGGCACTTTCAAGAATGGCTATGATTTGCTCGTTAGTCATTATTGCTGTTCCATGAATTTAACTCATCGGCGCAATCGTAATAGCCCGCGTTGACCTTTACGAAGGTATCCGCCAATTTTTCGTTTTTCCACTCTTCCACAGTCTTCGACTGTTTTTGCTGAAGAGCGAATCCTTTGATTCGGGTGAAATCCAAATCAAGATTGGCCTTGTGCGGCTCATATTTCGCATCCAAACGAACGATACGAAATGCTTCGCGCTGGTCCTCTGTGCGGTAAAAAGAAGCCTCTGAGATTTCGCCTGCTTCTAGGGTATTGATCAAACCAAAAAGGCCACGGTCCAATTGGGAAACTTCAAATTTATTATTACCACTCTGGAAATTACTCATCTGTCCTCCGTTGAATCGCGTTTGCTCATCATCGCTAAAACGTCTAGAAGCCTCTTCAAAAGTCATCTCACCGTTGGCAATTGCCACACTCACACTGTCTAAAAAATTCTTCGCTTCTTGCAAATTTTCTTGCGTCAGCTTCGGTTTAATAAGGATATGACGAAGATCCAATTCTTCACCTCGCTTCTCCAACAACTGAACAATATGGTAACCAAACTCCGTCTTAAATGGATCACTGATTTCGCCTTTGCGAAGATTAAAGGCAACCGCCTCAAACTCCTTCACAAACACACCGCGCTGAATCCCTTGGTACTCTCCACCTTTCTTATTCGAACCTGGATCCTCGCTGTAGAGAATGGCCATTGAGGAGAATGATGTTCCGTTTTCTATTCTTCCTTTAAGCTCCTTTAGCTTAGAAATCACCTCTTGCTCGGCTTCTTCAGACAGTTCAGGAAACTTAATTATCTGGCTCAATTCGACTTCAGCACTGATCAATGGAATACTATCGCCCGGCAAGTTTTCATAGTATTCGCGTACCTCAGAAGGTGTTACCTCGATACCTTCAACCACTGTCATTTGCATTCGTTGCGCAGTCAGTTGCTCTTTAATAAGGGTGCGCATATCCTCTTTGATTTCCACCACGGATTTTTCATAGAAATCTTCTAATTTCTTCTGATCCCCCATTTGCATGATCAACTGCTGAATACGGCGATCCATGTTCGACTCTACCTCTTCCTCCCCGACAGAGATGGAATCAATAGCGGCATGGTGTATCAGTAGTTTTTGAAACAACAATTCTTCAAAAACCTCACAGTACGTTACCGGCTTCCCAAAATTCTGACGATTGAAAACGTCGTATTGCTCGTCTATATCACTTTTAAGAATGACATCACCACCTACAATGGCAGCTACACCATCGACAGTTTGGGGTTGAGCACTCGCAAAAACAGAGAGTAATGCGAATAAACTAGTGTATAATAAGTGTGCCTTCTTCAATTGCATGTTCAATAATATTTTCTTCAATCTGCTCTATGAGCGTCAGTCGACGCTTGTTCAACAGTACTTTCTTAATGCGTTCCTCGACATAAGGAAGCGGACTATAACTGTCCTTTATCCGAAGGGCATTTACTTGCACAAAATACACCAATGCAGTGTCTTCACAGGTAAATCTCTTTCTTCTGTTTAAATAGTTATACGGGTTGGTCGATTCTAAGGGGATTTCATCCAGGAAATCCATCATCGGCACCCAAGCGGAATCACCGTAATTGCTCTGTTTCGTCACAAATACTTCTGCCCAATCTAAATATTTATCCTGGTACCGATCGGATAAAAACCAACGCTTCGCCTCTTGCGTCTTCTGCGCCTTAAGGGGTGCAGCAGCATAAAAGGCTTGGACGATACTTTCCTTGAGTTCAAAGTTACTCAAGTTTTGATCGTAGTATATTTGAATTTGCTCAGAAGTGATAGTGGTATCTAGATGTTGACGCACATAACCGTCGATATAGGCATGCTTTAGTAAATCATTTCTGTACTGCTTGACAAGCTCATTGAAATCAGCCAATTCCGTCTGTAAATTAAACTCAGCTGCCTCAACCAACAGCTCATTTTCAGCCCATTGACGTACTAAACGGTGGACTAACGAAATGCTATCTGCCGCATCCATCTGACCTGCCTTAGGTAAATGATCCGCTATATCTTCTACGAGAAGCTTTTTATTGCCCAGTTCTGCCAAAACATCAGGTTCCGCGGTCCCATTCGAAACACACGCAACAGATACTAGTGCCACTAGCCCTATGAAGATTGGCTTAACCATTAACGCAATTCGCGAATAAGTGCAGCTTTAGCTTCCTCGTTCACTTGCACCTCAAATTTTGCTTTTAGGGCACTTATCCATTCTTTCTCAAGGACATCTTGGTAGCTCGCTATAACCAAACCTTTGATCTCATTCAACGCTTTAGGAGCGCTCGGAATGAATTCATCAATCTGCACTACCGCGAAACTTCCGTTGTCGAGCTGAACAGGTCCAAAAACACCAGCTTCCTGCTGCCAAAGGGCTTCAATGACCGAATTATCTCCACGCTGAAAGGTTCCGCTTTGAACAGCAACACTTAATGCGTCTTCGTTTTGCAACAATTCTTGAACCTTCTCGGATTTTCCTTTTGCGGTCCATTTTGCAATCTTCTTAGCCAATTTTTCATCACTACTCACCCAATACGTAGCTAATACACGGTCTTCCCAACGGAATTCATCTTTGATTAACTCGTAATGCTTCGCAATACCAGCAGTATCCTTTGCAGCTTTGTTCCAAACCGCTTCTTGTGTCAGGTCAAACAAAAGAATACCTTCTTTATACTCACGAACTAAATTTCTGAAATCTGCATGCTTGAATTCTAATTGTCCATCTTCATAAGCCATCATTCGATCGTTCGCATAGGTATTGAAAAGAACACGAAGGAATTCTACACGAACCGCTTCACCACTCTGGTTCTGATTTTTTGCCCAAAACTCCAGCACTTCGCTTTGGTAGATTTTCTCAGTTGCAAACGTAGCGACCACGCGATCGCGGGAAAGCGTTGGTAACTCCCAGAGTCCAGTACCAAAAGCATTTTTATCGACGAGGTTCATGGTACGACCCAACGAACGTTCATCAATGGTATAATCGTATTCCGACTTCAAACGTTTCATAAAACGTGCAGCACCAACTCTACTTCTGGTATCCCGTTTCACTTTTTTCGAAAGTTCAGACTTCAATTCATCAAACGACGGTAGAGGCTTTTTTTCAATCAATTGGATCACGTGCCAACCTATGCTCGTCTGTACTGGCGACGAATAATCACCCGGTGCTTGCAGCGCAAAAGCGGCTTCTTCAAATGCAGGCATCATTTTGTTGATCCCAAATTCAGGGAGTTCTCCCATAGCATCTTTTGTCTTACGGTCTTCGCTGAACTCTAATAGCGAAATAAAATCCTCTCCACTCTCGAGTCTACTGTAAATTTCTTTGGCACTGCGTTCTGCACGCTGCTCCTCTTGAAGTGAAGATTGGCCATTAGCCGCAAAGAAAATATGACGTACGCGCACGGCACCGCTTGCTGGACGACGGTCAAGTAATTTCACTAAATGGTAGCCGTACTGGCTGCGGACGGGCTTAGATACCGCTCCCACTTCCAATTCGTATGCTGCCGACTCAAACGGATAGACCATATTAAAGACCGTGAAGTAGCCTAAATCGCCTCCATTTTTCGCGCTCCAAGTATCGGCACTTGACTCGCGCGCAGCGTCCTCAAATTTCGTTTTTCCCGATAAAATCGAATTGCGCAAATCCAACAACTGCTTAAATGCTTTTAAGGTATCTGATGGAAGCGCGTTTGCCTCAAGTGCGATCATGATATGCGCAGCACGGACTTCTTCTTCCATGCGCTCATAGGCTTGCTTCACTAACTCATCTTCAGCGCCTTGGTCGCTTAAATAAGGCTTTGCTAACTGAGCACGGTATCCTCCAAACTCGTTTTTAAAACTGGCTGCGGTATCGCGCTGCTGTGCGTAAGCTTCAGCTATTTTCAATTTGAAATTGATGTAAAGCTCTAAATACTCTTCAGGCGTTTTAGGGTCTAGAGCAGCCCCAACGCCCTTATTCTTCTCGTATACAGCCTTAAACTCTTCAGTCGTTATACTTTGATTACCAACAGTAAACAAAACCTCTTGAGCATTTAATTGTACGCCCGCAAAAACCAGGGCAATCCATAACAATTTCTTCATCATTTTATCTTCTACTGTAATTAGGTGCTTCTCTTGTAATACTTACGTTGTGCGGATGACTTTCTTGCATTCCAGCCGCTGTAATTTGAATAAATCCAGCCGATTCTTTCAACGTAGGAATGTCTTTAGATCCACAATAGCCCATACCGGCACGCAACCCACCAATAAATTGGTACATCACCTCACTTACTTCACCCTTATAAGGAACGCGTCCCACGATACCTTCTGGAACCAATTTCTTCACATCATCCTCAACATCCTGGAAATAGCGGTCCTTAGAACCGTCGGTCATTGCTTCGACACTTCCCATTCCTCTGTACGTCTTGTATTTTCTTCCTTCGTAAATGACGGTTTCTCCTGGGCTTTCTTTTGTCCCGGCAAACATGCTTCCCAACATCACACAATCGGCACCTGCTGCAAGTGCCTTAACAATATCCCCTGTAAAACGGATACCGCCATCAGCAATTACTGGTATTCTATTATCAATGGCCTTCGCAACTTCCATAACCGCACTTAACTGTGGAAAACCTACACCTGCAACTATACGGGTGGTACAAATAGAACCCGGACCAATTCCAACCTTAACAGCATCTGCTCCTGCTTCCATCAAATACAAAGCTGCCTCTGGAGTCGCGATATTACCCACAACCACATCTAAATCAGGGAACTTCGCTTTTACACGCTGTAGCGCTTCTACTACGCCTTTGGTATGACCGTGCGCTGTATCGATAATTACCGCATCAACTCCACTCTCATTAAGGGCAGTGACACGATCAACAACATCAGGTGTAACGCCAACGGCTGCAGCAACGCGCAAACGACCGAATTCATCCTTATTTGCATTCGGCTTAATCTTAATTTTCGTGATATCACGATAAGTGATAAGACCCACTAGCTTATTATGCTCGTCAACAACGGGTAACTTCTCTATTTTATGTTCTTGCAACATAGCTTCCGCCTCGTCCATACTCCCGTTTGGCTTAGTGGTGATGAGGTGGTCTTTCGTCATTACCTCGCTGATAAGGCGGTCATTGTCCTTTTCAAAGCGAAGATCACGATTGGTCACGATGCCAATAAGTTCTCGGTTTTCATTGACCACGGGAATGCCACCAATTCTAAACTCCGCCATCATCGCGTTTGCATCACGTACTGTAGCATCTTTAGTAAGTGTCACAGGATCTAAAATCATCCCACTTTCTGCACGTTTAACCTTGCGCACCTCCACGGCTTGTTGCTCGATAGTCATGTTCTTATGAATCACGCCTATTCCGCCTTCCTGTGCGATTGCTATGGCCATTGCACTTTCAGTTACCGTATCCATCGCAGCACTTGCTATAGGGGTCTTCATCCCAATGTTCTTTGAGAACCGAGAAGACAAATCCACATCACGAGGCAGGACTTCAGAATAATTAGGTACTAAGAGTACGTCGTCGTATGTAAGTCCTAGACCTAGAACTTTGTCGTTGTTGTAAGGCATTGCAATTCCGATTTGAATTGCGCCCAAAATTAAGCAATTTCTACGAACTAGCACGGGCGACCTATGGTCGCCCGTGCTATATTCATAATCTTTTAACAATTAGTTAAGTAAGGTAAAGGTTCCGCGTTCCTCGATCGGTACATCCTCAATACTTCTATACTTAATATAATAGGTATACACCCCAATAGCTGCAAGCTCACCGTTGACCTTACCGTCCCAACTTTCGTTGAGATCATTGGTTCTAAATACCTCTTGTCCCCAACGGTTCATGATGAACAACGTGTAGCTATCTGGTCTTGCAAATACACCTTGTGGCTTCCACTTTCTGTTTTCAATGATGTCAGATTTGGGATTAAATGCACTCGGTACCCAGAGACGCGCTTTATGCACCGCACAGGCCTCGTTTGAACGAGCATTAAACTTCTCTCCAAATTCATCACGCCACGGTATGATTCCGTCTTTCGCTATGGCCTTGATGTAGTAACAGAATTTACCCTTAGAATTAGTAAAAGGCTTGATATCGTCATTATATACTGAATCCGTTGTAGTTGCCGCTAACGAATACGAAGAACCGCCATCAATAGACCTGTAGATCTTATACTCTTCTACACCTGCATCAAACTCTCTGTAATGCGTCCAGGTCAGCGTGTTTGAAAGATTACCGATGGCCTCTACATTTAAGAGCATGTTCGTTCCAAGGTTTGACAAGGTATCTAACGCGCCACATGAATCGCGTGAAGCAATACGGTAGAAGTACTTTCTATTCATTGGATCTGCGGTATAATCAACGAACTTGACTTCCCAAGGACCTAAGGTCGGCTTAGCAACATTACCAATAGTCAAATACGGACCAATCTCCGCGTCTGCACGCTGGATTTGATAATCAATAACATCTGCATCTTTATCGATATATGCATACAAATCAATACCGTTTTGAGACGTAACCGATGCTCTACCTAAATACAACACCTTCGATCCTTGAACCACAGCTGAGCTGTTACAAATCTTATTGGAAGTACTTGAGATGGTTCCAGTAGTATCCACGGCGCGTACATAATAACAATAGGTATAACCGTTAATGATACCGTAGTGGTTAAACGTCGTATCCAAAGTACCTCCCTTTAAAAGTACCCCAGAGAGCACACCACCTAGAGGATCTGTGATATCACAGTACAGATTGTATTCCTTCGGCTGCGTCTGTGTCCAAGTCTTATAAGTATTCCAGCGAATACGAGCATATCCATCACAAGGATCAATGCCCAAGAATAGGTAGATGGTGCTCGATGGGATGGTGTTCCCAACACTACTTTGGTTTCCACAACTATCAATCGCAGTGATGACATATTCTTCACTTTCGTTTTCAGCATTGGACAGCTGGTAGATGTACGGCATTGAAGTAGCATAATCCGATGCAAGAATAGAATCTACCGGCTGTAAGAAGCCTGAATTATCTCTTCTGTAAATGCGGTAATAAACAACATCGCTATCTGAAGACGCTTCCCACGACATCGCTGCAAGATTGCCACCTGCAACAGTCACACTATCAAAAACAACAGGTGCTGGAGGAGTTTTATCCGAGAAAAATCCACTGTCGGAAGAACTTACACAAGCTGCACCATAGCGTACCTCATAATTTAACCACTCACCGCAAAAGGCGACGGTATCCGTCCAGGTCGTATCCATTGTCGTCCCAAGCTGGGTCCAATTTCCTGAATTTATAGGTGCTTCAACCCAAACATCGTAGGAAGTTGAGTCGTTTCCGCGCATCCAAGAGTTCCAATCAAGCTGAGCAATGGATGAGTTTGGCGGTGGCGGGAATGCCTGCAAACCCACACGAATGTTTTGTATGACCGGTGTTGGATCTGATAAGAGTCCACATCCCCCTCCGACTTGAATGGTATAACCATTTACAGCATTGGGATCTGCACCAGTATGGGTGTAAGATTGAGTAGCCCAATCGTAGATCGTATCAACAATCGTAGTGTTGCCTAAAGTATCAATGTGATTGATCACATAGAAATCCCAATTAAATCCGGTATCCGGATTAGCCACCCAATCAAAAGTGACACCTAGATCATCTTGTTGGATACAGGTATTGTCAATATTGGGCATACCCGGCATGTAATTTTTGACTTTCACCACCACCTTCTTGTAGGAAAAACGGTTGATCGGACACTGGTCATCCTGCATACGGAGGTAGAAGGAGTATTCTGACTTTAAGGTACCACATTGGTACTCTTGGTAGAAAAGGTGGTCACACGTGATGTTCCAATTAAATTGGGCATCGTTCAAACCTGGATAGGTGAATACACCACCAGGGTTTAATGAGGTAAGCGTCGCACAAGGCGGATTAAACAAACACGAGTTGGCATTTCCATAGTTTGCTGCCGAACTCAAATTACCCCCTGATGCGCTAAACTGTATGTTTTGCGAGGAACAGTTTGGGTTAGGATAGGCATCTGATGCAGTAATTTTAAAGCGAACCGTATCTCCAGGAAATACCTCTGTGTAATAATAGATCGTGTCTCCTGATGCATTCGTAACAGGTGTCAATACTGTCGCGTTCATCAAAGAATTATCAGGAGTCAATGACATGTCAGGAGCTTCATCGACAAATGCTGATGAACATAATCCTGTAGGCGGTGTACATGAAAGAGTCACGATTGGAATATCACGGTAAATCTCACCGACTTTTTGACCACAACGCCATTCTTCAATCACAACACATGTGGCCCAGGACCCAGCTACACCTGAATTAAAGGTAACCTCACCGGTTTCACCATCTATAGAAGCCGGAGTTGAAGATGAACCACTTGGTAAAGGACTGTTCCAGGTGTAACCCGACACAAAGTTCACAGAATTGGTCGATGGATTTGCTGAAAATGAAGATGCATCCCATGGGTACGACCAGTTGTAATACAATGAATCCAAATCTGGGTCATAACCTAGGTTATTGTAGACTACATCCACCCCCGTACATGAAATTACCTGTGGATCTTCTAAAAAGTTTGGAGAGCTGTCAAAACATGTAGGGTTAGCAGCTGTACCAGCAGAAAGCGGAGAAGTAGCCCCTGGTGGGGTATAAGGATACATGATGGCGCGCAATAGGTAACTTGCACCACCTGGACTCACAACATTTGTAATACTACTCGGGCGGCAACAGCTGCTCCATGTAAAGTACCAACCTGAAGCTGGAGGCGTTCCCGTCAGCGTGATGTCTCCTGAACGGTAGACATATTTCTGCATTTTACCCGTTCCGGAAGTTGCCCCAGCACATGTCGTAGTTCCTGTGTAACAAGAGGGAACAACATCCGTAGTGCTGATGAACGCACAAGATATGCTTACTCCAGCATTCGTGGCAAGAGACTGCGCTGAAGTTGGTAGGGTTATACCCCCACACTCACGGTAAAGCACAAGCGTAAACTGATACTTGCCGTTGGGTTTACATTTCCATACAATCTCACCACCTAAAAGGTGTGAGGCAAAGCCTTGAAAAGACATCAAGGAAAGCACTGCAATGGCTAGAAAACGTTTCAAATTCATAATAGTCAGGTTGAACATCGAAAATAAGGCAATTTTTCATGAGAAAAAAGCCTTTCAGTCAATGGCTTACGAACAATGAGTAAACGACATAAGTCACTGATTTACAGATGTAAATATTAGAGATTTAACGCTTTGAAATCTTATTGAACGAGATGGCGCGTTGACGACTGCACTTGTGACGGCCTACTTCAAAGTCGCGTTTTGCAATATGCTTCGTTCCACGTCCTTGCACTCGAGCACGCCACATGCGCCAGGATTTTGGCTTCATTTGGTTACGCATCAGTGCAATAGTTTCAGCCTCTGATATACCAAATTGGGCTGTAATAGCATCAAAAGGTGTGCGATCTTCCCAAGCCATTTCGACAATCCGATCTACTTCACTATCTGTAAGTTTTTTAACTACTGCAGAACCTTTCAATGTGTGGAATCGTTTTACGGTTATGCATAAGAAACAACACTTGCCTGAAAAAGTTTGCGCCACGTGCGGTAGACCTTTCACATGGCGCAAAAAATGGGAACGAGATTGGGAAAATGTAAAGTATTGCAGTAAGCGCTGCAGCAGCAATAAATTATCTGTATAGGTTTCTCGAAATAACGACCTTTTGAATTTCAGAAGTACCCTCCCCTATGGTACAGAGCTTACAATCTCGGTAGAATTTCTCTACAGGATAGTCCTTCGTGTAACCATAGCCACCAAAGACCTGAACGGCTTCATTTGCTACTTCTGTTGAAATCTCTGAAGCATATAATTTAGCCATGGCACTTTCCTGTGTCATGGGTTTACCCTCTTCTTTCAAAGCGCCCGCATGACGAGTCATAAGTTCTGCCGCATAGACTTTCGTCGACATTTCTGCGAGTTTAAAACTCACTCCTTGAAACGAGCGAATTTTCTTACCGAACTGTACCCTTTCATCTGCATAGTTTATGGCCGCATCCATTGCACCACGGGCAATACCAACAGAAAGTGCTGCAATCGAAATACGTCCACCGTCTAATATTTTCATGGCTTGAATAAAGCCGTCTCCAACCTTACCCAGAATATTTTCTTTGGGTACGCGACATTCGTCAAAGAATAAGCAAGCCGTCTCTGAGGCGCGCATGCCCAATTTATTTTCTTTCTGTCCAGCTGTAAAACCGGGGGTACTCTTCTCAACTACAAATGCCGTCATCCCATGAGAATCGCCTTTTTCACCTGTTCGTGCAATAACTACTGCGATCTCAGAGCTAATAGCATGGGTAATCCAATTTTTAGAACCGTTCAATACATAATGATCTCCATCTAAGACGGCTGTAGTATCCATACCTCCTGCATCAGACCCCGTTCCAGTCTCCGTAAGACCCCAGGCGCCGATCCATTCAGCAGTAGCCAACTTAGGTAACCATTTCTTCTTCTGCGCTTCAGTTCCAAACTGCAAAATATGGCCTGTACAAAGCGAATTATGTGCTGCAACAGATAGCCCTATTGAACCACAAACTTGTGCGATTTCATCAATTATCGTGATGTATTCCTGGTAGCCGAGACCAGCACCGCCATACGCTTCTGGCACAAGAACACCCATGAAGCCCAACGCACCCATTTCCTTAAACAAGGGAACAGGAAAGTGTTGACTTTCATCCCACTCCATGACATGAGGTCGTATGTTTTTCTCTGCAAAATCTTTAGCCGATTGACGCACCATTTCCAGCATTTCCTGGCGCTCGTCACTGAGTTGAATTCTCATAATATTGGTTTCTGTTGATAGGTTCGGTAAGATAACAAAGAAGCCCGCATGGTGTTTGCGAGCTTCTATATTTTTTAATCCGATTCAATTTTGACTAGCTGTCTTTTAACAACTTCTTGTATTTGAATCGCGTAGGTTCTGTACGACCAAGTCGCTTCAATTTATTCTCCTCGTATTCACTAAAGCTACCTTCAAAAGAATACACCTGAGAATCGCCTTCAAACGCTAAAATGTGCGTACAAACACGATCTAAGAACCAACGGTCGTGCGAAATAATTACAGCACATCCTGCGAAGTTCTCTAACGCTTCTTCCAATGCTCTTAATGTATTTACGTCCAAGTCATTAGTAGGCTCGTCTAAAAGCAATACATTACCCCCTTCTTTAAGCGCCATAGCCAGGTGAAGGCGGTTGCGTTCACCTCCAGAGAGCACCCCGACTTTTTTGCTTTGATCACCGCCAGCAAAATTGAATCGGCTCAGATATGCACGAGCATTTACGCGCTGGCCACCAAGTAGAACTTCCTCTGTGCCCTCTCCGACTACTTCGAAAATGGTTTTTTCAGGATTCAACTTTTCGTGACTCTGATCGACGTACGAAATCTGAACTGTCTCTCCCACATCAAAAGCGCCTGCATCCGGCTGTAACTGGTCCATGATCATTTTAAAGATCGTGGTTTTACCTGCACCGTTTGGACCGATGATTCCAACTATCCCTGCCGGAGGCAGTGAGAAATTCAAATCGTCATACAGCAATTTCTCGCCAAATCCCTTTTTCACGTTTTTCGCATCAATGACATTGGTACCTAATCTAGGTCCCGCCGGAATAAAGATTTCAAGATTGCTTTCTTTCTCTTTTTGCTCCTGAGACAACATGCTTTCGTAGTTGTTCAAACGTGCTTTGCTCTTGCTTTGACGTCCTTTTGGGTTCATGCGCACCCACTCGAGCTCGCGCTCTAAAGTTTTGCGACGTTTTGAAGCTTGCTTCTCCTCTTGCGCCATACGCGTGGTTTTCTGATCGAGCCAAGAGCTGTAATTCCCCTTCCAAGGAATCCCCTCTCCGCGGTCCAATTCTAAAATCCATCCCGCTACATTGTCTAAGAAATAACGGTCGTGCGTGACCGCAATAACGGTCCCTTTGTATTGTTGTAAGTGCTGCTCCAACCACAAAATACTCTCTGCATCCAAATGGTTGGTAGGCTCATCCAATAAGAGAACGTCGGGTTGTTGCAACAAAAGTCGGCAGAGCGCCACGCGACGGGCTTCCCCACCCGAGAGGTGGTCAACTAATTGATCCGCTGGTGGACAGTTCAATGCATCCATCGCGCGGTTCAACATGGTCTCTAATTCCCATGCATTCGTCGCATCAATCTGATCCTGAAGGACCGCTTGGCGGGCCATCAACTGCTCCATCTTATCCGGATTTTCATACACCTCTGGCAATCCAAACTGGTCGTTGATGCCGTTGTATTCATCCAAAACGGCTACGGTTTCAGCAGCGCCTTCTTTGACGATGTCTAAAACTGTTTTGCCTTTTTCCAACTGAGGCTCTTGTTCTAAATATCCAACGGTATAGCCGTGCGCAAAAACCACATCGCCTTGATAGCTTTTTTCTACCCCGGCAATAATCTTTAAAAGTGTTGATTTACCCGAGCCATTTAAACCTAAGATGCCTATTTTGGCTCCATAGAAGAAAGAGAGATAAATGTCCTTTAATATCGCTTTGTTGTTGTGAGGAAGGACTTTACTCACTTTGGACATTGAAAAAATGACCTTTTGACCGTCGTCTGACATGTATATACGTATTTCTAATTTAGTACTGATTCTTCTTGCGTTGTTTGCTTTTAACAGCACGTCGCTATCTGCCCAAAGTTACATATTGAAAGGGACTGTAGTAGATAGAGATTCAACTTTTGCATTGCCAAATTCACATGTGGTCAATAACCGAACATTCATGGGTACCGTTTCGAATGGAATTGGATACTTCGAGATTCCCGTAGCTCAAGGCGACACGCTCGTTTTATCGAACATCGGGTACCAATTCAAATATGTTTCCATCGACAGCGCGCTCTGTGCCGCACTTGCTGCTGGCGAAGAGCAAGTACTTAAACTCGTACCTCGGAATTACTTGTTAGATGAAGTAAGTATTTACGCGATCACCTCAAATAATCCACGCACGATGCCGCAACGTAACCCACGCGTTCCATCAAACGCGGATATTCGGATACCCGAAGCAGTTGCGCCCACG
>Ga0209654_1000199_pt1 | contig 63664 bp, 65 predicted proteins | sample SaaInl1SG_22_DNA_FD_184646 | JGI IMG/M metagenome (GOLD analysis project Ga0209654, IMG submission 184646) | Marine microbial communities from expanding oxygen minimum zones in the Saanich Inlet - ESP_161SG_22_DNA (SPAdes) (version 2) | ecosystem: Environmental > Aquatic > Marine > Intertidal... | reverse complement strand
TAAATAATTACCTACGCGACAGCGGGTTGTTTTTCCCGATTGATCCGGGGGCAAATGCCAGCATCGGCGGCATGGCGGCAACAGGCGCATCGGGAACCAACGCGGTGCGGTATGGCACAATGCGCGACAACATCCTAGGCATGCAGGTGGTTATGGCCGATGGACGCATCGTGCGGGTCGGTGGACGCGCGCGCAAATCATCCGCCGGCTATGATTTAACGCGGTTATTCATTGGCTCTGAGGGCACGTTAGGCATCATTACCGAGCTGACCTTGCGGCTGCATGGCATTCCAGAAGTTATTGCCGGCGGCATTTGTTCCTTTCCTAATATTCATGCGGCCTGTGATGCGGTGATTATGACGGTGCAAATGGGCATTCCGATGGCGCGCATAGAACTACTTGATCCGCTACAGGTTCGCGCATGCAACGCCTATTCAAAACTGGACTTGCCAGAAGAGCCTCTATTGCTAGTAGAATTTCATGGCTCTGCAACCTCTGTGGATGATGATGTTGCTAGATTTGCCGAGGTTTGCGCCGAATTCACCACATCACCTTTTCAATGGTCGAACGATCCAGAACAACGCACCAAATTATGGAAGGCACGGCATGATGCATATTGGGCGTCGCTGGCGCTCATTCCCGGAGCAAAGGGTTATGCGACTGATGTTTGCGTGCCCATTTCAAACCTTGCCTCTTGTGTTGAGGAAACCCTCAAAGACATTAATGAAAACGGTCTCACTGCACCGATTTTGGGACATGTCGGTGATGGCAACTTCCATGTTCTGCCGTTGGCAATGCCAGATGACGATGTGATGAACGACAAGATTAGTGCGTTCTCCAAACGGCTTACAACGCGGGCGCTGGCTTTTGGTGGCACCTGCACCGGAGAACATGGGATCGGCCAAGGCAAGCGCGATTCACTGCGTGAAGAAATGGGCGATGCGGTTGATCTAATGGCTGGTATCAAGGCGGATTTCGACCCGACAGGCATTCTGAATCCGGGCAAGGTTTTCACCTAACCCCGATCAATATTGCTTTTGCAAATTATGCAAATTAGTCCAATTGTGCTTTCTCGGCATCGCCAGACTCATCACCGGCCCATCGTGCCATAAGATGTATCAAAATGATAATCATCGACAGAGGCACTGCTACTGAAATCCAAACCATTGGAATGCCTAGCGTATCAGCCGTTAAGCCTGCTTGGCGTGCAAGATACCCTTTGGCGAAACCGCCTCGCAAGCCGATGAAGCAGAAATAGATAACCGGCAGAATAAAAGTCAGCACGGCCGCACTTTGTAACATCTTGGCAAAGATTGCCATAATATGCGGAGGTTTGGGAAATACGCTTTCCATCAACACTGCATCCGACTGGGTCTTGAATGACAATGTAGCGCCGAGCAATCCGGTCCAAACCATCGCATAACGGGCGATGTCCTCGGTCCAAACTGGGGGTGAAAAGAACACATAGCGTGCAATAATTTGCACAACAACCGTCGCAAACATCAAACAAACCGCAAACACGGCAACGCGGCGCATAAGCAAATGCAGACGGTCACTTGTACTGATGATGAAATGGCGCATGGTCTCTTTCCACTTTTAGGAAAAGGTGGGCCGTTTGTCACGGCCCACCCATTAGATTAGCGGTTGTCGTCGCTCAATTTTTTCCACAATGCAGTATCTTCTGCTGACATCAAGTCTGAGTCGTAAACTGGCAGAGATGCTTTGCGGAACACGGCGCGCTCTTCAGCTGTCAAACGCTGAACTGTAACGCCTTTTTCCTCCAGCGCTAGCAGACCATTTACCGAGGCAGATGCCAGCCAATCACGAGCCGCCGCGTCTGCGGCAACAACTGCTGCATCAACGCTCGCACGATCAGCAGATGACAATCCATCATACCAGCCCTTTGAGGCGATTACTGCACGCAAAGGCCAGATTACATCTGCATTGGCAAAGTTCTTGATGAAATCAGTTTGTCCAAACATTACCGGAATGAATGGTGAATTTAGATAACCATCGATGACGCCAGTCTGCAATCCAGCCGGAACTTCACCCCAAGGAACGATAGTGCCGCTTGATCCCCACGCTTCGTACATTGCAATCTGTGCATCGTCCAACGCACGCATCCGCAGGGATGACATATCCGCAGGAGACCGCACAGCTTGTGTTGTGGTGATAACACCAGAAGCCGGCCCAAGCGGTGCAAGCGCTAGCAAAATAGCATCTTGTTTGGCCAAATTCGCATTGATCCGCGCATAGACGTCACCGGCAGCCAACGCACGATCCATATGTGCGATATCGTCAAAGATATAGGGCAAACGGACGCCGTACATGAACGGATCGACCTGTGCAACTGCGCGTACATCTGAAAGTGAAACTTCAAGCAAGCCTGTCGAGACCTGATCAAATTTTTCAGCTTCATTGCCAACAGAGCCGCGAGGCATTTCGCGAACATCCATACCAGCTTCTTTCAGCGAGTTGCCAAAAGCAAACGCCCAATTATACGAGCCTGATGTTTCTAGATCTGGCTTGCTGTCTAGCGCAATTTTTACCTCTGCAGATGCAGCTGAGGTCATTGCCAGCATTGCCGCTAATGTTAGTGCCTTAAGTTTCATTAGGTAGTCTCCCTTATGGTTTGGTTAGTTGACAGAAAATCCGAACAGGCTAGGCAGCGTGAGGCTGATTGCGGGCCAATAGACCAGCGCCAGCAACACTAATACCTGAACGAAAATAAAAGGCAGCACGGCATAGGCCAGCCGCCAATAATTAGAATTCGACAATGCTGATACGACAACGAGGCATTTGCCTAATGGCGGCGTTATCAAACCAACACACAGATTGAAGCACAGCACTATGCCAAGATGAATTGGGCTAATGCCTTGCTCCAATGCTTGTGGTGCGAAGAGTGGAATGAGCAAGGTAAGCGCAACAGGCGTGTCCATGAACATGCCCGCTATCAAAAATATCACCATTAGGAAAAACAGGTATTTCGTGCCCGTTAACCCGAAGGAATCAACCCATGCGGCAAGGGCTTGTGACCAACCCAATTGGCCCGCCAGATAGCCCAGCACTGAAATCGCCGCCAGAATGATAAAGATCGTACCTGTCATCTTTGCGGTAGCTTCAACCGCATCAAAGATCATTTTCCAGCTCAAGCCTTTATAGAAATGGCCAGCCACCAAGGCAAAAAATACCGCGATCGCCGATCCTTCTGTTGGCGTTGCCAATCCGAACACCAGCGAGCCGAGAATTACCAGAGGTAGACATAGCGCCGGCGCCGCGTTCAACAGGCTGGGCAAAAACCGGGGCAAATCGTGAGAGGTGCCGCCTGGATGTCCCTTTACATGCGCAATGATGCCGTTAAGAAGCATGAGTGAGCCAGCAAGCAACAATCCGGGCACGACGCCCGCGATGAATAGCGCCGCCACGGATGCACCCGTAAGGCCACCATAGATAATCATGATGATCGACGGTGGGATAATCGGCCCAATCATCGATGATGCTGCGGTGATAGCGCCTGCATAATACCGGTCATATCCCTGCGCTCTCATCTCTGGCACGAAGGTCCGCGACAAGGCTGCGCTATCGGCAATAGCCGAACCTGAGATACCGGCAAAGAACACGCTAGTAAGGATGTTTACATGCCCTAAACCGCCACGAAAGCGCCCCACAATTGCCATTGCGAAATTGATCAGGCTCCGCGTTACCCCTGCCCGGCTCATGATCTCTGCGGTTAGGATAAATAGTGGCATCGCCATAAACGCAAACACATCGAGCTGGGCAAAAATGCGTTGCGGCAAAATTGAGAGGAATTGGGCTTTGTCCACGGCAATAAACGTCAGCACTGACACCGAGCCCATGAGATAGGCAAAGGCGGTACCGCTGATTAGCAACATCACAAAAACAATGGGAATGAAATACATTGTGCTACACCGCCGTTCCGATAGAGGTTGCATCGGCTTGGGCGGCGCCGATGATCGGAGGATGGGTCACGATTGATTTAAGATCAATATCTGACTGCGCAAGATTAGCCAAATCAGGGCACGGCCGTTCCATTTCCGGATCACTCGCAAATAGCGTCTCCAGCGCCTTTGCCGAAGCCAGCATCGCCTCATCACCATGAACCGGTCCAAGCATCTGCAGTCCAAAAGGCATACCCTCAGCGTCTCTGCCACAAGGAAGAGTGATCGATGGGCCGCCAGCAAGCGATCCACGATACATTAGGGCCAGCCAGCGATAGTAAATATCCATCTTCTGACCCGCAATTTCCTGCACATAATTTTCAGACCACGGATAAGCGGATACTGGCACAGTGGGCAGCAAAACAACGTCAACGCCATCCATTACTGCATTGAACCGGCGCAAAATACGGGTCTGTTCGAGATGCGCCCATGCCCTATCCATCAAAGACATGGATCGACCTAATTCCAAATTTGCTGTGATGTCGGCACCAAATGCCGCGGGGTCCAATTCGTTCACCTCTCCAAATGCCGCGAGAAAACTCTCTGCCCGCAAGATGTCAAAGCAACGATCCATTTCGCCAAGGTTAAGATCGACAGGGCGGCAATCTTGAACATGGGGTGTAATCTTTTCAATGCGGTTGCGGAATGTTTCGCGAATGGCTGGATCTACCGGCGCCCCGCCAAAATCCTCACTAAAGCCAACACGCAAGCTACCAAGGTCCACAGCAGTTAAGTCGTTAAACCGGTCCGCAGAAGCGTGCGCCGACAATGGATCATCAGGATGGTGGCCTTGCGACAAGCTCAGCATTAGCGTCAAATCATCAACAGTGCGTGTCATCGGGCCAACGACTGAAATTCCTGACCATCCAAGGGGTCTTGTGGGATGGGCAATCAAATCGACAGATGGACGAAACCCTACGATGCCACACAGCGCCGCGGGCAATCTTAGTGATCCGCCAGTGTCCGAACCCGTGCATACAGGCAATAGATTTGCCGCTAGCGCCGCCGCCGAACCACCTGACGATCCGCCGGATATCAAATTCGCGTTAAACGGGTTCGCAGTGGCACCCCATACCGGATTGCGGCTATTACCCCCTGCCCCACATTCGGGCACATTTGTTTTGGCAAGAATAATGGCCCCTGCTTCACGAAGCCGCCCGACCATTGGCAAATCGGCCTCAGGAAGATAACTGCGCATACGGGGGCTACCATGCGTTGTAAGCAACCCTTTGGTATCCTGAAGGTCTTTGACCCCGATAGGCAACCCATCGAGCGGCCCCTTTGGGGTGCCAGCATTCCATCTGCTGGTTGCACGAGCCGCCTCGGCAATTCCACCGTCAATATCGATCGACGTCAACGCATTCAATTTGGGATTTATGCTTTCGATTTGGTCAAGGCAAGCGGACAAATACGCAGTTGGCGTAAGCGTGCAATTCGCAAACCGCTCTAAAACCTGACGTGCGGATAGTGCCATCAAACCAACCGTTTTCATGGCCACACCACTGGTGAATTTGTCCAGATGAAACCGATCACCCTACCCCCCAACTAATCTCACCGGTTACTGTAAAGCTGGGAAAACCCAATAAATAATGAAAAATTGGGACTTAACATTAACCAAATGGAATGGCTTCTAATTCCTCTGTGGTTTTTTGCAAACATTTCAGGAAAAACAGAAATGTAGGGTTTGTTTCAGCCTGGTCACCACGCCAAAAACACCTGACATCAGACAAAACCCCGCGTGTATCCAGAGCAAGCGTAACAATATCACCGCGTGCAGCATGGGATTGGGCAAGTCGTTGCGGCATCAACCCTAATGCCGGGATAGCATCCAACAATGCTAGGTTAAGGGTCAAAGAGAGAGACGCAATGGTGTTGGCCGGCGGCGCCAACTCGTTTTCCGCAAAGAGAGCATCGACGGCCCGCCGCGCCACTGAATTTGCGTGCGGCATAATCCACGGAAAATCGACCACATCGGTCCATTTAAGGTCAGGCTTTCTTGCAAGATTGTGATTGCGACCCGCAACAACGACAACTGGCTCTTCAAATAGCCGTAACTGGTTAATGCCGGGTAATTCCTGCGCTTGCCAGCTTCGCGCAATCAATAGGTCCAGCGCCCCATCCTGCAATTCTGGCATAAGCTCGACGAAATGCCCCTCTCGAACCGAGATACGCGCCTCTGGCGTACTGCTCTTGAACAGCGCAATTGTGCTGGGTAGCAAAGTTGGCGCAACAGAACTGACCACGCCGATTGCAACCGCCCCTGAAATCCCACTGGCCATCGCTTCAAGGTCAAAAGCCGCCCGGTCAAGTTGGTTGAGTGCCTGTTTGGCGTGTCCAACCAGTCGGTGCCCTATGGGTGTCAAAAAGAGACGGTTTCGATCGCGTGTCACAATGGGAACACCGACAATCTTTTCCAACTCCGCAATCTGCTTTGAAACTGCGGGCTGGGTAATGTTCAGCTCTTCAGCCACCCGCGCCAACAGCTTTAGGTCAGACAATGCGGCAATCACCCGCAAATGGCGGAGCTTTACAGCTTTTTGGAAATCATTGTTAGAAATAGCCATTACTCGCCGCGTGTGGGTTATAGCGTAATATTTACCACAGCCAGCGCGTACAAATCTATATCGGACTTGATCTTCGATCGGGCAATGATTGCGCTGCCCTTATTATCAGACCTCTTGGTGATCAGGCCTCTTGGGCGGATAGCCGTCTGGCTTTTTCAAATAGATAGGTTACCAACGTGCTACCAAGAATTGCGGATGCACCAAGCGCCAAAAAAGGAATGGTGATCTGATAGCCCAGCATTGCCACAGGAACGGACATGACGACAAAGCCGAGCGCCACTGCATAGGACCAAACCTTATCTTTCTTCCAAAACAAAATTAGCGCCGCGATGAATAGCAACAAGAACAGCGCCGACGGCATAAAATGTGTTGCAACCACCGTCTGATAGTCAGCTATTTCTGGCGGTGACAATAACCGCTTTGTCTGGCTTGAGGCCAATTTGATCCCCTCAGCCTTTAGCGCAAATGCCGAGCTATGCTCAAGCAATGCCAACTTTGCCTTTAGGTATAAATTGGCAGGGGTCAGCATTGTGAACAGCCCCATTGATGCTCCAATCACGACAAGCATCTTGCGCAGTTTTTCGGCATCTTTGGATTGTCGCACAATATCAATACCAACAGCGATCATGATGATGACGCCTGTTAAAACCATCTGCCAAAACGTATTTAACTGCGCTAGCGTCAAACCGTTATTGATGAGTTTTAACAAAATCACACCCAGGAATGTGCCCCAGAGTGAACCTCTGCCACCAAACAACGACGTGCCGCCGATTACAACTGCCGCAATCGCATCCAATTCCCACATTTGACCATAATCAGATTTTGCATAGGGCGCACGGCCCAAGAATAGTAACGCCCCAAGCGCGGCGGCGAAAGAACAGAACATATAAGTGATGAGCGTATAGAGCCGCACATTGATTCCAGATTGTCTGGCACCAGAAATATTAGACCCGATTGCATAAACATAGCGCCCAAAGCGGGTGTTTGAAACAATCACCGAGAGCACGACAAAAAAGACAATGAAAATAACCATCGACATTTGGAACGTTCTGAAGAATGACAGCCAATTCGCATCTACAAATTGTCCAACCATCGCGGCAAAGCCGTCTAAATCCCCCGCCTTGTAGGAATCTCGGATACTGCTAAAGGGGTTCCAACGGCCAAAAAAATCAAATGTGTCTGGCAATTTTGGTGTTGCTTGGGCACCTGTTGATAGATGCCCTGCACCGCGCCATATCGACAATCCTGCCAATGTAACAATAAAGGCTGGCATGCCCAGATATGCGACCATGGTCCCGTGAAAGGCACCAATGAACAATCCCAATGACAAGCCTGTCATGATGGCGAGATGCGGTGGAAACCCAAAGAAACTGGCTACATATCCGGTTAACGCCGCCGTCATGCCCATCACCGAGCCAACCGACAAATCAATCCCAGCCGTGATGATAACCAGCGTCATACCAGCGGCCACCACACCAATCGCCGCAGAATTATTCATAATTGTCATCAAATTTGTTGGGTGGAAAAAGGGGCGTCCACTCGTCGCAAATTCAATAGACACACCAAGGATAATGATCGCGATCAACGCGCCAGACCACTCCGCCTTAAAAAAGCGTACCAGCTGCCCAAGGGCTCTATCTGCCAATGTGTTAGGGCTTGAATAGTTCATGTAAAAATCCTCAGAGGCCGAAGCATAAAATCATCGATTACGAAACGAATAAGTTAAAAAAATAGTCGGGCAAATCAAATTTGCCCGACTACCGATTTTGGAGGAATCTTATTCAATGCCAACCATTTTTTTATAAACACCTGATGTTGCTGGCGTCACCAGGAAGAAGCCTGTATCGATACGCGATGATACATCTTCACCACGGGCCGCGGCAGCAGCCGCTTTAATACCCTGGTATCCCATCTGATAAAGCATCTGAGCTGTATCGGCATGTACCCAGCCTTCATCCATTGCAGCGATAGCATCTGATGCACCGTCAAAACCAACTAGCTTGACGTCACCAGCACCGTAACCAAGATTTTCAAGAGCTGCCTTTGCACCCATGGTGCCGCCATCCCATGCATTGGCAACCATCTTTACATCGCTGTTTGAGTTAAGTACGGCTTCCACACCTTCTTGTGCCTGCTGGCTGTTCCACTCAGTTGGCACTTCCAAAACTTTTGAATTTGGACGTGCTGCTGAGAAGGCTTCCATGAAACCGTTTTTACGCTCTTGTCCAGTTGACTGTGCTTGATTGCCTGTCACGTAGATGATTGTGTCGCCGTCGTTTACAAGCGTTGCGGCGACCGCACCCTGCACTTTTGCAACAGCATAATTATCAGTTGCCACAAATGAAGTAACGGTTGCGCCACTCACACCTGTATCAATTGCAACTACCGGAATACCAGATGCCATAGCATCATTCACCGCTGGCGCAACACCGGCAGAATCAACAGGTGCAATACCAATTGCCTTAGCACCTTGCGCTACCAGATTTTCAAAAACTTCCAACTGGCTTGAAAGGTCGCCTTGGAAAGATGGGCCAACAGAAACAAGCTTTACCCCTTCTTCGGCAGCAGCATCAGCCGCACCTTGGTTAATCATCATCCAGCCAGCATTCGTTGCTGATTTAGTGATGTAGCCGATCACATCTTGCGCTGACGCAGATGTGGTTGTCATCAGAGCAGCCAGCGCAACACCGGCGATCTTTAATTTCATATTCATTATGTCCTCCTAAATAAACCAAGAAACCCGACCTTTGCATAAGCTAGTTCACGACACACATCACAGCGCAGTGTTTATCCCTGCGATCCGCATCATGAACGTCAAATGTTATGCATTCCTCCGAGTTCACATCGTCACTACATCAGCAAAAAATAGAGGTGTCAATAATTAATTCCAATTGATTTAATTAATATTGACAATTGGACTACGAGACATAACACTCAACCACTGACCTTTTTATATATCCGATTAGGGAAACACAAAATGCCATCAACGCGGAGAATCATTCTCGAAACAAAGGGCTTAACAAAGCATTATGGGGGCGTTCAGGCCTTAAATGACGCGAACTTTACGATGTATGATGACGAGCATATTGCCATTGTTGGCGATAATGGCGCCGGCAAATCAACCTTCGTTCGCAACATCACAGGCGTTGAGCAACGCACTGCGGGCGACGTTATTTTTGATGGTAGCTCTGTTAATTTTGCAGCGCCCAGCGAAGCACGCGCCAAAGGAATTGAAACGGTCTATCAGAATTTGGCACTTGCAGATCATCTGGATGTGCCAGCAAATATTTTTTTGGGACGTGAAGAAGTCTATTTCAGAGCGGGCCCCCTATCATGGCTGAATAAAAAGGCCATGCGCAAACGGTCAATCGAATTGCTCGATGAAACTGGAATCAAAATCCCTGACCTTTCACAATCGGTTGAAGGAATGTCGGGCGGCCAGCGGCAGTGTGTTGCCATTAGCCGCGCCGCTGGCTGGGGCTCAAAGCTAATTATTATGGATGAGCCAACTGCCGCGCTAGGAATTCAAGAAACCACCCGGGTTGAAAATATAATTCGCAATCTAAAAGAACGCAAAGTACCGGTAATCATCATTTCTCATAATCTACGGCAAGTTTTCAATCTTGTTGATCGGATCGTGGTCTTTAGGCAAGGACGGATTGCTGGCGTCCTTGATGCAAAGGAAGCAAGCGGCAATGACGTGGTTGCGATGATCACAGGTGTCGATCAAGGCGTTCACGATAATGCAAGTTACATATAGGGCACGCCTCTCTTAGGCGAATTAATTTTTGGGTTCAGTAATCATACAAGTAAGAGGTACTTATGTTTGACAGGATCAATCCACTACATGGCCCAGAATTGTTGCCTCATTTGCATAATATGAACCATAGCACCGCCAATAATCTTAGAGTGAAAATGACCACATCATGGTAGAACAACAACCAAATGACGCCACGTCTTATCGTAGCGGGTCAAACCAGATTGCGGTAAAACAATTTAATGAGCGCCTGATCATCGACATTGTTGCAACCAGTAATGGCATCAGCAAAGCGGATATCACACGCTTGACAGGTTTGAGCGCACAGACCGTTACGACAATCGTAAATCGCCTCATTCACGAAGAGATTTTGTTCAAAGGTGATGTGATAAAGGGCAAAGTCGGCCAGCCCTCAACCCTAATCGAATTGAATGACGCCGGCGCTACAGCCATCGGCATCAAAATTGGCAGACGGTCCGCTAATGTCCTTATGGTTGGTCTAACGGCTAAGGTAGCTATGCGGCGTTCATTCACATATCAATATCCAGACCACAATGAATTATTTCACTGGATTGGCACGACCGTTGCCGAAATGATAGACACCTTGTCGGATGACCAAAAATCGAAATTCATTGGCATAGGCGTGGCAGCCCCCTTTGAATTGGACGGCTGGGAAGGTGTTATCAGTGCACCGGCAGGCGAAATGATTAAATGGAAAAATATAGATATTGCCAAAGAAGTGGGGCGTATCACCAATCAACAAACGTTCTTGCTAAATGACGCAACCGCCGCATGCCTCGCCGAATTGCGGATGATTGGCGCACGACAAAATGCCTCTTTTCTATATTTCTATGTGGGCACCTTTTTGGGAGGCGGCGTTGTACTAGATGGAAAAATCTTGAATGGCAACACAGGCAACGCCGGATCTGTTGGCTCAATTCCCACATCCCTCGCCAACGAGAACAAACCAGCCCAGATGGTTAATGCCGCCGCGATCCATGAATTGGAAGTCATGTGTATAAAGCATGGTCTGGCAAGAGATACATTTGCAGGCGACAGAGATTTCACTAAAGAAGAATTAGACTTATACGACAAATGGGCTGAGGCGGCAGGCAACTCCCTTGCCTATGCAATTTTATCAGGACAATCTTTCTTTGATCTTGATGATGTTGTAATCGATGGCAGCTTGCGCCACGATCTTATGGAGAAACTTGTTGCAACCGTCGAAACCTGTTTTGCCAGATATGACACACAAGGTCTCAGATTACCTCAAGTGCGGGTCGGCAATCTTGGCAATGATGCAAGAGCGATAGGCGGATCTTTCCTGCCAATCTATGAACAATTTGGCCTAGACCAATCTGTTATATTTAAATCCTACAGCAAAGACTAGCTAGCCTTAGGCATCGCCTTGCGCTGCTTTGGCGAAATCATTCGCGGCCTCTATCGTGAGCGGCTCATCCATCAGGTCTCTTGCCAATGCGGGAGAGATTGTAAAATCGTCAAGCCCCGCAGAAGCAAGCGCCATCATCTGCTCGCTATTGCGCAAAGAGGCGACAAGAATTCTGCATGAACCGGGATTACGTTTTGCCATATCATGCATCTGGCAAAGGTGGCTGTAAGCATCAATTCCAGCTTCGTCCATTCGCCCATAATAAGGCGCGATAAATGCCGCTTTGAGTGCATCTGCTATTAGATATTGCTTTGCATGGTAACAAGCCGTCATCAAGATCGGCATCCCAAGCGCTTTCACATTAGACGCTAGCAAAATGCCAGCATCTGTTAAGGGTATCTTTATAACGATTGTTAGATTGGCATGTGCGGCTTCCGCTTTCCGCGCCGCAACAAATTCAATCACCGATGCATCGGTATGTGGGACCTGTATGTGAAGCTCTTTGGCGCCACACTCGGCGGCGCGCTCAATGACCGCATACCACTCAATATCGCCATATAAAAGGCCGGCCCTCTTTGCCAATAGGGGATTGGTTGTGATGCCATGAAAGACATTACTAGGCATCAATTCATGCCAATCAGCAAAGTTGAAACTATCCAGATAAAGAGCCATGTGATGGTGCTTTCCACTAGCAATTGGTTTTCTATAGGGGTCTAGAGTTACAGAGAGTCTAGACAAATTTCAAGGAAAGCACTGTTTACAATTTGATAATAGATTTTGCCTTGTGCGCTTGTTTGCGAAGACCGGTGCGATCATCACACAGAGCGCCGGACGACAGTGGCACAAATGATGGTCATAATGGTCATACTCCGGGATGTATGACCATTATGCTAGATGTGACTTGGGGTTAAGCGGCTGGCTTGATCAGTTTTGCTTTAAGCATTGTGAATTGCTCTTTATGGAGCCAGACCACGGCCGCGCATAGCAACCCTAGGATGATGGCCGGCATTGATGACGGGCCAAGAATTAGCACATGCGCCAATACCGCCCCTACCATTGTTCCACCAAGAATGAGCGCGCCAAGAATTTGCATAGGGCGCACCCATAAGAGGATGACACCACCAACCTCAACGACACCCGTCACCAATCTAAACCACTGGCCAACACCAATTTGGTCGTAAATTGCGAGCATCATCTCGGCGCCAATGAGTTTTTGAGATCCCGCCGCAAGAAATGCGAAGCTCAATAAAAGTCTTATAACAAGTGATGCATATTTCATTCTTTATCTCCTAAGTATGCGAGCGTCTCTTTTTGCATTTTACAAAAAAGTAGAAAAGGTGAGATAATGAACATTATATGCGCATTTTTGCTACACCAAACAGGAGGCTTATCGTGACACATTGGACTGAATTACGGTCTGCGTTGATGGTTGCGCGAAAGGGAACTGTGATGGAAGCAGCATCTGCCCTAAACATCCACAGAGCGACTGTGAACAGGCATATCGATTATTTGGAAATGCAATTTGATATCAAACTATTTCAGCGCCATGCCAGAGGCTATGAGCTAACGGAGGCCGGGCAATTATTCCTGGACGTCGTCGGCAGAGCCGATGAAATGTTTGAAGATCTAACTAGCAAACTCAGAAGCCAGAAAGGTGAAGCTAGCGGCAATTTTCTAATCACCACCTTATCGGGCATTACCCCGTTATTGATGCCGGCCATAAATGCTTTCAAGGAAACATATCCAGAGATAAGTCTGCGATTAGAGACCAGAGTTGAGCTGGCAAAGCTTGAGATTGGCGAAGCCCATGTTGCCATTAGAGCCGGCCAAAAGCCCAAAAACCCTGATTATGTTGTGCAATTATTTTGTAATCTGCCTTTTGGTCTTTACGCGAGCGACACCTATATCCGCCAATTTGGCCTACCGTCTCACGACCAGCTTGAGAACCATAAATTTGTGTCCATTAGTGATGAGCATGGCCGTTATCCGTTCACCCAATGGTTCAAGAGCAATGTTAAACAGGAACAAATTTCAATCGAAACAGATGATTTCTTCGCTCTTTCAGAAGCGGTAAAGGCCGGCATTGGCCTCGGCTTTCTTGGGCAACATAATGCAGAGGCTGCTGGCAACCTACACAACGTCATTCCGCCATCATCTAATTTTGGCACGCGCATTTGGATGGTCACACATGTTGATCTTCACCGCACGTTAAAGGTCCAAACCTTCACAGCAAAACTCAAAGAACACGCCAAGCATTTGTCGTATACGCAGTAGCAGTAGCGGTAACAGCAATCACAATCGGCCCTTTAACGATCTTGTCGGATTCGTGTTTGTGATTATGTGATGGGGGCTTCTTGGGTTGAGTATGGCACCCGAAACTAAAAACTGCGTGAACTTTTTGTTATTAGTTTCAGTGTTTTATAGGTGCGAAAATTAGATGTGCTAAAAAGTGTGTAATATTACAAACACTGCATACCCAAAAAGATTTCTTCATCATTCTTTACTTACCAACAAACGGTTTACATCCTCTCTTGAGAACAATTGCTTCAAATCTTCAACAAAATATTTCACGAGGCGGCGGGGGCTATCCGGAAAATAGCCAAGCACAATTTTAAGAGAGTGTGCCGCGTCATCGAACGGCACTTCCACGATCTTATGACCTGCATAAGTCATTTGCGTTTTAGGGCGCATATGCAAAAGAGAACATCCCACGCCAGCGCCAACTAAACTTCGGACCATTTCCAATGTTGTTGCTGTGCTTGCGATATGGGGCTTAATCTGGGCGATATCAAACAGCCGTCGGTAGTAATCTCTGATGACCGGCAAATCAAGGAGCACCATTGGCACAGCCGTCAACTCAGACATCATCACAGATTGCCTTTTGGCAAAGGGGTGATCCTCTGGCACAAGCAAATAGGGCGGCATCTCTATAAGGGTCTCATAAGCAATGCCAATTGACGTGCTTTGGGGTGACGTGCTTTGGGGCGACGTATTTTGCGCAACGCATAGAACAACATCAAATTCACCTGATAACAGCCCCGCCTCAGCTTGCTCGGTATCACATTCGATAAATTTAATATCAACGCGGGGATTATCGACCAAGATATCTCGTGCAATTTTGGCCAAAAAAGCTGGGGCAACAGGAGCATAATAGCCGACACGTAATGTGCCATTTAATTGCGTCCGCATCTCACCGCCTAAATTCATCAACTCATCATATTCATCCAATAGATTTTGTATCCGCGTCAGCAGGATTTTACCTGTTGCCGTCGGTACAATTCCTTTTGAGCGGTAGCGAATGGTCAATTGCAAACCAAAAGCTTCTTCGACCTGATTAATCGCGGCAAATATGGCTGAGGGCACCACATGCATTTGCTTGGCAGCTGCTGTGATACTGCCTGTTTTAAGCGCAGTCATAAAATATCTTAAAGCTTTGAGACTGGTATCCATGGCACGTCTTTATCGGTGATGTATTTATTCATATTTTATGAATAGGTTATTCTATATTTTCTGTTTTTCAAAATATAGCAAAATGACGATAATTCGGAGTAAGATAAGAATTTGATGGAAATTTAGGGGGTTGATCATGCAGGAACATGCGCGCGTGGTAGTGGTTGGCGGCGGCATTGGCGGGTTGTCGGCCCTATATCATCTTTGTCTTGAAGGCTGGACCGACGCCGTCTTATTGGAGCGTAATGAGCTAACCAGCGGCACCACTTGGCATTCCGCGGCCCAATGCCCCAGCGTGGCTTTTAATCAATTGTTACTCTTGCTGCGTGATTACACGATCAAGCTTTACAAGGAATTGGCTGATGATCCCGCCTACCCTATCAATTATCACCACGCCACTGGCGGCATGCGTCTTTTAACCAACCAGACCCATATTGATGAAGTCCATCATATCATGTCGGTGGCTAAAGGCTTGGGAATTGATTTTGAATTACTGGATGCTGAGGAAGCCAAACGCCGCAATCCCCTCTTGAATACAGACGATGTGCTAGCGGCAATGTGGGACGAACAGGATGGCGATATTGACCCCGCCCAGCTCTGTCAGGCCCTTGCCGCTAGGTCGCGTAAATTGGGGGCGTCTATTCATCGCAATACCCCTGTCACCGCCCTTAAACAATTGCCTACTGATGAATGGCTGGTGACCACAGAAAAAGGCACGATCACGGCTGAACATATCGTGATTGCCGCGGGCTATCGCGCGAATGAAGTTGGCGCGTTGATGGGGGCTAAATATCCCGTCATCGCCATGGAACATATGTATTTCATCACAGAAGATATCCCTGAATTGACGGCGCGAAAGACAAGAGTCCCGATGGTGCGTTGCCCTCGTGATACGTTCTATCTGCGACAAGAAAAGCAAGGTCTTTTGGTCGGTATTTATGAGCATGACTGCAAGACTTTTGGCATGGACGGGATTGATCCTGATTTTGTCAATGCGCTTTGCCCTGATGACCTGAACAGGTTATTGCCAAAGATGGAGCCTATCTTTGACCGCCTGCCCTGCCTGCATGATGTTGGCATAAAATCTGTGGTCAATGGCCCGATCGCATATGCATCGGATGCCGGGCCTTTGATAGGTAAACAGCCGGGCCTGCGCAATTGCTGGTCAATGAATGGCCTGCGCGTCGGCATTGGTGAGGGCGGCGGATATGGCAAGATGATTGCCCAGATGATAGTTCATGGCGAAACCGAATGGGATTGCTGGCAACTCGACCCCCGCCGCATCACCAGTTTTGCCAATACGGAATTCACTGCCCTTAAATCTATCGAAGATTACCAGCATGAATTTCGCTGGCATCTGCCCCATGAACATCGCCCCGCAGGACGACCTGCCAAAGCCTCACCGCTCTACCCGATCTTAAAAGCAAACGGTGCTGAATTTGGTGTTGTGAATGGCTGGGAACGCACAGAGTTTTATAAACCAACTCCTGACTTTGAACCGACCCACGGCTATGGCTTCCAAAATTGGCATGATGTTGTGGCGGCTGAAATCGACGCGCTCACCACCCATGTTGGGTTGGCTGAGCTTTCTGGCTTTAACCATTATCGGATCACTGGTGAAGGGGCACTAGATTGGCTTAATGGCCTCACCTGCTCAAAGGTTACAGCCAAAGAAGGCAAGGCAAGTTTATGCTATTTCCTGACCCCAAAGGGCAATATTTCAGGTGAAGCAACACTTGTCCCCCTCAGTAATGGAGAGGTTTTCTTCGGCTCTGCCGCCACCGCCGAAGACCATGATATGGATTTCTTGATGGAAAATCTGCCCAAGAATTCAGATATTCACATCGAAAGTCGTACCAATACCCATACCATGCTTGTGATAGCAGGCCCTAAGGCACGAGCAGTGCTGGAGTCTGTTTCACCAAGGACAAAATGGGGGGTCGCAGACTTCCCCTGGCTGACGGCACAACACGTCTTTATCGGTTATGTTGAGGCGCTGGCCATTGCCATCAGCTATTCAGGTGAGTACGCTTTTGAATTACATATCCCCAATACCCAGCTTTACGCCGCCTATGAAATTCTGACGGAGGCGGGCAAGGCGTTTGATTTGTCACATTTCGGCATGTTCGCGATCGATTCCATGCGGCTTGAAAAAGGCTATGGCCATTGGAAAGCTGACTTTATCACAGAGTTTAATCCTATTGAGGCTAGGCTGAACCGCTTTGTGGACTTAGACAAAGATTTCCTTGGCAAGGATGGATTGCTGAGCCAAATCAAAGCGGGCAACCGCAAAGAACGTGTCGTCTTGGACATCAAATCGACCAAAGGCCCTGCCCATTCAGGTGAAGGCGTCTTTAAAGGCAAAGCCGCCATCGGTTCGATCACTTCTGCTTCTTGGGGACACCGGACGGGCAAGAATCTTGCTATGGCCTATATTGATCCCCGCTATGCCAAAGAAGGCACCCACGTTGAAATCTTTTTGTTCGGAGAGGTCACAACCGCCACTGTCTGCGCAAATTGCATTTTTGACCCTGAAAACACCTTACCGAGAGGCCACCCCATCTCAGAAAAAATGTGAGCGTGAGTTTCATATAAGTAATATGTAAATGTTGTGAAATCATGGTAGCGGAGGAGGAACTTGAACCCCCGACACGCGGATTATGATAAGACTGCTTCAACTTTTGCTATTTAATTTCAGTGCTTTAAAGGCACCAAAATCAGGTGTGTTAAAAAGTGTGTAATTAAAATACTTTGCCCCTCACCGGATCCATCCGATTCAATTAAGCTTCAAAAATTTCATAATCTCATCAACTGCCTGATCAACAGATTGCTTTGACGTCTCTAAACGCAATTCCGGTTTTGCTGGTGCCTCATAAGGACTGTCGATACCTGTAAAATTTGGTATCTCACCGCGCCGCGCTTTTTGATAAAGCCCCTTGGGATCGCGAAGTTCTGCGACTTCAAGCGGCGTATCAACAAAAATTTCAAAAAACTCTCCATCCTCAAACAGACTGCGGACCATGCTGCGCTCTGCCTCGAAAGGTGAAATAAAGGCTGTGAGGACCACAACACCAGCATCAACCATTAGCTTTGCCACTTCACCAACCCGGCGGATGTTCTCCACACGGTCTGCATCTGTAAAACCTAGATCGCTATTGAGACCAAGACGCACATTATCACCGTCGAGGATATACGTGCGGATACCACGCGCGTGCAATGCCTGCTCCAAGGCATTGGCAATAGTTGATTTGCCGGAACCTGACAGCCCTGTAAACCAGAGCACTTGGCTTCCATGGCCGTTCAGCTGGCGCCTTGATGTTTTGTCAATTTCGAGCTTTTGTCGATGAACATTTGTCGCACGACGAAGCGCAAATTCAATCATGCCAGCAGCAACTGTCTGGTTGCTCATGCGGTCGATTAATATAAAGGCGCCCATGGCAGGGCAGTCACGATACGCCTCAAAGGCAATCGGGCGGTCGATTTTAACATTGACCAAGTATAGCTCGTTGAAATCCAGCTGCGCCGCAGAAAGTTGTTCAAAGCTATTGATGTTAATCTTGTGCTTGATGGATGTGATTTGCGCGCTTACCAAGCTTGTGCCTAATTTAAGCCAGAAACTCCGGCTGACATATCCGGGCGCCTGATCCATCCAGACAAGGCTCACCTCAAATTGATCTGAGACCTCACATGGTGTCTCTGCAGCCACGATGACATCGCCACGGGATACGTCTATTTCTTTATCAAGAACCAAAGTTATAGCCCTTCCCTGCCCAGCCGACTGCAAGTGCTCTTCGAAAAGCACAATATCTTTAATGGTTGCAGTTTCGCTTGAGGGTAAGACGCGTATTGCTTGGCCAACACTTGCTTCGCCCGCCTCTATTGTTCCTGAAAAGCCCCTGAAGTTTGAATTCGGGCGATTTACCCACTGAACAGGAAAACGAAGTGGGGCGTCATTTGTGAAAGGTCGTATATCGACAGTTTCTAAAAAGCCAAGAAGTGTTGGGCCTTGATACCAAGGCATATGGCCTGAGCGGACAATGATGTTGTCCCCCTTCAAAGCCGACATAGGAATACCTATCACTTGCTCAAACTGAAGTGTTGATGCAAAAGTTTGATAGTCGTCTAAAATGCGATTAAAGACATCCTCACTGTAATCCATTAAATCCAACTTGTTTATGGCAATCACAACCTTTCTGATGCCAAGCGTAGAGCAGATCATTGAATGGCGACGGGTTTGCGTCAAAACGCCCAGGCGTGCATCGATCAAAATAACTGCCACGTCAGCTGTCGAGGCACCGGTGACCATGTTGCGCGTGTATTGTTCGTGTCCAGGGGTATCTGCAACTATAAACTTTCGTTGGTCTGTAGCAAAAAAACGGTAAGCTACATCAATGGTAATTCCCTGCTCGCGCTCAGAGGCTAGCCCGTCAACCAAAAGTGCAAAATCAATTTCACCACCCTGAGTACCTGATTTTTTCGAGTCGCTTTGTAGAGAGCTTACCTGGTCCTCGAATATCAATTGAGCCTCAAATAACATTCGGCCAATGAGTGTGCTTTTACCGTCATCGACGCTGCCGCAGGTGATAAATCGAAGTGTATCCAGATTGGCTTGTGCTTCAAGATATTGGTTGACCCGCTCTGTAGCTGTCGTTGGAGAGGCCATCAGAAATACCCCTCTTGCTTTTTCTTTTCCATCGAGGCGCTTGCGTCGGCGTCAATTACACGGCCTTGGCGCTCACTGATACTGGCACTCAAGAGCTCAAGTATGATGCTGGCCACATCATCAGCTTCAGACTCGATAGCACCCGTTAGCGGATAGCAGCCCAAAGTCCTAAACCGTATTCTTTTGAGCTTAATCTTCTCGTTCGGATGTAACGGTAGCCTATCATCATCAACCATCATCAGCATATTGTCGCGTTCTATCACCGGACGCTCGGCAGCGAAGTACAGGGGTACAATCGGGATTTGCTCTCGATAAATATATTGCCATATGTCAATCTCAGTCCAATTTGAGAGTGGGAACACACGGATGGTTTCACCTTTGTTCTTTTTGCCGTTGTACAAGTTCCACAGTTCTGGACGCTGATTTTTAGGATCCCAACGATGAACCGCCGTCCGAAAAGAAAATATACGCTCTTTTGCACGGCTCTTCTCTTCATCTCGTCGCGCGCCGCCAAAGGCCACATCGAACTCGTAATGGTCGAGCGCCATTTTAAGAGACTGGGTTTTCATAATGTCGGTATGCACTGCCGAACCATGATCAAACGGATTGATATTCTTCGACACACCCTCAGGGTTAATATGAACAAGCAGCTCCATGCCTGATTTCCGTGCAGCGTGATCTCTAAAATCGTACATTGCTTGGAATTTCCATCGCGTATCAACATGAAGCAGCGGGAATGGCGGTGGACTTGGATAAAAGGCCTTGCGTGCCAGGTGCAACAGAACAGATGAGTCCTTACCTACTGAATATAACATCACAGGATTTTCTGCATCCGCCATCACCTCCCTAATGATGTGAATGGACTCAGCTTCAAGCTTGTCAAGGTGGTTTCTTTGATGATTTAAACTAGGACGTTTACATTTATCAGCAGTTTCTAAAATGTCCGAAAGCCCATGTGAATAAATCTCAAGGGAAACGGTAACAGAGCCATTTTCCTGCTTAATAACACACTGGTTTTGGTGCGTTTTAACTAATCTGCGTAGTGGCTTAACTAATGGGCCAGATGGAATTAAAACAATATCTTTTTTTTCAAATTCACAAAGGGCAGAAAAAGCACGATATAGCGCAGTGACAGGATCGTTGCTCAATTCTAGGCGTATCCAGCGACGCGCAGACCGTGCGTCATTCAATGCTAGAAATTTTTGCTCACCATCGACTTGAAGGTACTGCGCAAAAAAAATCAATTTTCGTTTTTTACGAGCCAACTGCATTAGTTGATCAATAACTAATTTTTTGGCAGGGCGACTATGTTCGTCTTCTAACAAGGCAAGGTCAAGGGGTTCAAACCGCAGGGCGCTATTGTTAACCGCCCGCTCAGTTTTTTTTAATGCAGCCTGCGAAGCCTCACCATTGGTCGCATATGAAATTTTCTGAATGCTTAAAACTGATAATGTTGAAATTGTGTCAAAAAATTGCAAAAATTTGTCTGATTTTGTCATTTTTCAAAATACTTTTTGTAAATATTACTATTTCTTAACTTATTACTATTACAAGTAGAGAAAGTTGCATTTATTGACAAGATTTTTTTAAGAAACGTTATGCTTTTTTGTCTAGGCCTTATCGGCCAATTGCCCAAATTGGCTTCGTTTCGGGAAGTTCATCTCGTTGGCTTTGAATGGGCTTGCCCTTAAACGTTAAATCTTTGGAATAACTTATAGACGTGATCGTCATTTCTCTTGCCGATAATGGCGACCAGCAGCAACTGACGATCATCTTGGGTCTTATAGATCAGACGGTATTCACCAATGTCTGCCCGCATATACGGGGGGTGGCCCTTCACCGTTTTGCTGTCATGGGGGAGGGGGTTGCTCGACAATTCCTTGATTTTGCCTGCCACTTGTTTCCGGTGTTTTGGCACGAGTTTCTTTAGAAATTTTCCCGCCTGATTGGAAAGTCTAATCTCTAGCATTTAGGGCGTCTTCAAGGACCTGGTTGCTTTCCTCGACACTCATATAGCCGCCCTTTTCGGCTTCGGCGATGCGCTCTCCCCAATAATGGGCCTCAAGCAGGTCTTCAATGGCCGAGATCATTTTCTCGTCGGCCAGCGACAGCATCATGGCTACGGCGCGGCCATTCTTTGTGATGGTCACCGGCGCGCGCTGGGCGCTGTCGAGCAGCTGGCCAAATTTGTTTTTTGCTTCTTTGGCGGTGAAGGTATTCATTAAATTTACCCCCTAAAAGAGTTACTATGCCTAAAGTAGCCATTATAGGCATAGTAGTCAATGACGGTGCGTCAATATGCTGGCTCACCCCTGCTAGCGGTATTGATATTCTTGGCTCAGGTAGGACTGCACGTAATCCGCGACCCCGTCCTCGAGGCTGTGGAAGTTGGTGGGGCAGCCGGCCGCTCTCAGTTTGTCCATGCCCGCCTCCGTGAAGTATTGGTATCGGCCGCGCAATTCCTCGGGCATCTCGATGTATTCGATTTTGGGGTCGAGGCCCAGCGCGGCAAAGATCGCGGCGGCGAGGTCATTCCATGAGCGTGCCCTGCCCGTCCCCAAATTGTAAATGCCGCTCTCGAAATTGTTGCCCAGCATCCACGAAACTACGTCGACGCAGTCCCTGACGTAGATGAAGTCGCGCATCTGGCCGCCGTCGGCGTAGTCGGGGTGGTAGGACTTGAAGAGTTTGATCGCCTCGCCCGCAGCTATCTGGCTGTAGTTTTGGGCGATGACGCTCTTCATCGACCCCTTGTGGTATTCATTGGGGCCCTAGACATTGAAGAACTTGAGGCCCGCCCACTTGCGCGGCTGGGGCGCGCCCCTCTGGATTTGCGCCAAGACCCAGCGGTCGAAGAGGTGCTTGCTCCAGCCATAGGGGTTGAGGGGCATGAGGCTTGCCATATTCTTGGCCCCCGTGTCGTCGCTGAAGCCGCTGGACCCGTCGCCATAGGTCGCGGCGGAGGAGGCATATATGATGGGGATGTCGAGGGTGGCGCAGTAGTGCCAGAGGCTGACCGACAGCCTGAAGTTATTCTCGAGGATTAAGTCGGCGTCGGTTTCCGTGGTGGCACTAATTGCGCCCATGTGGATGACGGCGGTAAGTTCATTGCCCCGCCTATCAAGCCAGTGTGGGAGGGCTTCGGGCGCGATGATGTCTTTGGGAACAAGTTTCTGGATATTCTTCCACTTGTCACTGTGGCCGAGCCAGTCGCAGATGGCGATGTCGTGATCTCGCTCTTGGAAGTCCGCCGCAATGTTTGAGCCGATAAAGCCCGCGCCGCCGGTGATTAATATCATTTCAATTTCCCCGCAATCCAGTCCCTCGCGCCGTCGTAGTCAATGGTGCCGCCGGCGACGCCTTCGACAAACCTGACGGCCTCAAATTTATCGTAGTCTAGTTTTCCGCTGTTAAGCGCCACAAACAGTCGCATCACTGTCCACGCTGTCCTCTTGTTGCCGTCGACGAAGGCGTGGTTCTTGGCGATGGCGAATAGGTAGCCCGCCGCGAGTTCAGCGAGACCTGCATTACCATAGGCGGCAAGATTTTGTGGGTATGCGAGGGCGCTCTCAAGGCCTCCTGCATCGCGTATGCCATCACTGCCGCCAAAATTTGCGATACTCTGCTGGTGGGCGAGGATTGCGTCCTCCACCGTCACCCAGTCCCAATTTTGTTCTGTCATGGGTAAATCTACTTTGCGAGTGCTGCGAGGATGTCTCGGTCTTCGCGCATGATGTCCTCAATCAGAGAGGCCCTGCGCGCAAATTCTGGGTCCTGTGGCGTAATGCGGAGGCTGCCATCCGGCGCGTCGGTGAGGTAGAGCGTGTCGCCCTTGGCCACGTTGAGCTTGGCGAGCGCCTCCTTCGGCAGGACGACGCCAGCGGATGACCCGACGGTGGTGACTTTAAGTGCAATCATTTAAGACTCCAAATTGTTAATAAGTTATAACAAGTGTAATAATATTATGCAAGTGGCTTAATCAAATTCAATGCGGTAGTCACCGTCATCTCCGGTTACCCATAGTTCCGCGCCATGCTGAATTATTCGATCCAGCGTCTCCTGACTTGGATAACCACGAGCATTATTTGAATTGACCGGAACGACCGCCACTCGAGGATAAACCGCCGCAAGAAATTCGGAGGAACTTGCCGCCCCGGATCCGTGGTGGCCAACGATAAGAACATCAATACCTTTGAGGGTTTCGGATTTGTTACTTAGAAGCCATTTCTCAGTGTTTTTATTGGCGTCACCCATCATCATCACATTGATATCCCGTGCGGAAACCTTCAATACAAGGGAGTAGTAGTTATGATCCTTTGACTGAAACTCACCAGTTGGCCATAGGACTGCAATTTCAACATCGTCAAATACCAACCTTGATTGGTCATCAAGGCATGTTCTTTTTTTCAGGGATGAAAGAAACTCGTCCGTCCAGCGGATCAGCTCCCCATCTTTAACGCCTATCCCTGGCATGCAACTATCATAGACATTGATCTCGGGATAACGCTCCACCAGCTCAAATATACCGGACGCGTGGTCAGGGTGGAGGTGTGTCAGGATGAGATCGGTGGGTGGTGGTTCACCGGGTGGCTGCAATCTTGAGATATTTTCCCTGATCTTGATGAGGCTTCCCGTGTCAATCCATATGGACGAATTATCTGTTGTGATCCTCACCAGCAGTCCCTCACCTGCATCGTAAACCGTAAGGCTTGAAGCTGCTGTTTGACCTGCCACAAGCAGAAATAGAATTGACCATATATATCGCATCAGTCTTCGTACTTTCCATATCTGAAAATGACAATCGCTGAAAGTGCTGCATATGCATTGATCATGACGTCATCCCAGCCAAAGTATCGCCTTGGGAGAAGATGTTGGAGGACTTCATCACCTAAGGAGATCAACAAAGCAATAGCAACAGCAACCCAGATCTTCGGAAAGAAGGTGCAGAAGAACCCAAGAAAGGAAAATAGCAGGAGATGCAATTTTTCTTCTGGCCTTGATATGAAAGATTGCGAAATCAGCATTAGCGTAATGCAGATACACGCCCTGATGATAAATGATTTTAAGGGCCGAATTTGGGATTTCAGAAGTTTCCCCAAAACAACAAAGCCTACTATGAAAGAGACGGCAGTGACCAGATAGAATTGATTTTTATCAATAATGCCAAAGAAGACGAGTTGCAGGTCGCGGCCAATAATGGAAATCAGAAAAATGATCCCAGCATTAAGTGCTACCAGAATTTTGATGGATTGCATCATCCGTACTCATACCCTTCGGGATTTTGTGACTGCCAGCGCCAGACGTAGCGGCACATGTCGTCGAGGGATAGTCTAGCCTGCCAGCCCAAAAGCAATTTCGCCTTCTCAGTTGAGGCATAGAATGACGCGATGTCAGCCCTGCGGCGTGGCGCGATCTCGTGGGGGATGTCTCGCCCCGACGCCTTGGCAAAGGCTGCGATGACCTCCCTGACTGATTGGCCGCGGCCGGTGCCGAGATTAACAACCTCAACCCCGCCATGCCGCGACGTGTAGTTGAGGGCCGCGACGTGTCCGGTGGCGAGGTCACTCACGTGGATGTAGTCGCGTATGCCGGTGCCGTCGGGTGTGTCGTAGTCGTCGCCAAACACCTTAAGCCTGTCGCGCCGCCCCACCGCCACCTGGGCAATGAAGGGGACGAGGTTGTTGGGGGTGCCGCATGGGTCCTCGCCAATTTCTCCCGAGGCGTGCGCGCCGACGGGGTTGAAATATCGGAGGAGCATCACAGACTTCTGGGGGTCGGTGGCGGCCCAGTCGCGCAGGATTTCCTCGATAAAGAGCTTGGTGCGGCCGTAGGGGTTGACTGGGCTCAGGGGGTGCACCTCATCGTAGGGCAGATATTGCGGCTCACCGTATACCGTGGCCGACGAGGAAAACACGATTTTTTTACAGCCGACGGCGTCCATGGCCTTCAGGAGCTGGATGGTGCCGGAGACATTCTCCTCGTAGTAGGTGAGAGGGTTCTGCTCAAATTCTCCAACGGCCTTCAGCCCCGCGAAGTGGATGACCGCTTCGGGCTTGAAATCTTCTGTGATCTGTCGCATGGCGGGCGCGTCGGTGAGGGATGCCTCGGTGTGGTCAAATTTTCGATTGGACAGCCGCGCGACACGCTCAAGTGCAACCGGCGATGAATTGGCAAAGTTGTCAACAGCCAGCGGCGTGGAATCCGCAGCTAACATCTCAAGCATGGTGTGAGTGCCAATGTATCCAGCGCCGCCAGTGACCAGTACCCGCATTTTACATACTCCTGAGCTGAGTATCATCGGGGGCGACGATAAACTCGCGAAACATACACACCTATATTAGCGAGGCGGCAGTACATTGGCCAGAGCCAATGAGGGTCTTCATGGATGCCCTCCTCTTGGACTGAGCCTCGTCGAGGTAGCGGTCGCTCAGCCTAAACAGGTTGAGGAATGCCGGCGTTGACATCCTCGCAGCCATCCTCAGCCTGAAAGCCTCATCCCTGAAGTGCTCGCGGCTGAACATATACCCCTGCTCTAACTTAAAACCCTCGATGGTATCAGAGATGTCCCGAAGGAGCCGCGCCTCGAAGTGGCTCGGCTCGTCGCCAAACAGCCAGTCGTACAGGGATAAATAGTTCCTATCCCGCTCGGCGCAGATTTGATTGATGCGGAGTTGCGCCGCGGCAAGTTTTAGAGATTGTGGGTCGCCCACGTCACCGCCAAGGCCCAGGGTTGCCGCCGCGGCGTAAATGTCACTCTCCTTAGCCTTGCCCGTGATGCCGTGCCTCTTGGCGTTTTGGGATGAGGCCTTCCGGCCGCCAGCCGTTTGGGGGCCCGTAGATTTTTTGGCGTTGCGCCTGTTGGCCCTAGTCTGAGCACTACTCGCCATGGGGAGACACGACCTCGGCGGGCTTCGCGGCCTCAGGCTGCCAGAGTTTAAAGTCAGACATAAGCCGCCTCGCCCTGCGGTGCAGCGCCTCAATTCTTGCCTCGAGGTACGCCACCGTCGAGAGAGCCCTCAGGTATCCCGTCGCGGATGCCTCTGAGAGTTCAAGTTGGCCGCCAGCTTTACTCTCAATATTTGATATTTTTGCCCTGATGACTTCGGCCCGCCAGCGCTCAAGCCTCGTGATCTCCCAGTGGGCGGAGATGATATCATCGGCAATTCTCTCGCCGACCACGTTGGCAGGCCTGAGTGTCGACATGTACTGAGACCGAACCTCCTCAAATAACTCTGGGCTCTCGTCGGGCATCAGGGGGAAGTTCGGGTTTGCAAGTCTGGTGTTTGGGTCGAGTATTGATCCGGGTTCAGTCATGTTGGCCTCATGGTTGTTGGACGTGGCCAATTCTAACATTTCAACAGATCAATAGAAGTGCCTAAGGGGCTTGATTTTTGTGGATAACGGGGATAACTGGCGGCTAGTCGTCAATTTTGTGGAGCATAACTCCTGGGCCATCATTTTCAGAACCAATAAATTCTATACCGTGACTTTCTAAAGTTAGCTTAATAGATTCTAAATTATTCATGCGATTTTTAGGGACAGATTGATTTCCCTCAAATCTTTTTATTGTACTGACACTTATGCCAGAGTGTTCAGCCAAATCAGAGTGACTCCACCCCAAAAATGCTCTAGCGGCCCTAATTTGTGGTCCAATAAGTGTCATAATTATTGATTTCTGATCTATTTTAGTTCATAATAAGTTCATGTTTGACTGTATTAACAAACCCGATTGGCGGGAAGAATTCAAGAGGCTTGAGGGGGCATACTCTCCAAACACCATTCGGAGCTACCTCGCATGCTTCCATTCTTTTGATGATTGGGCTTCTGAGCGGGGGTACACACCCCTTCCCGCGAGGCCTTCACTAGTTGCCGCCTACGTCCAGTCCATGTCCCCGGAGTTGAGCCCGGCAACCCTCCGAAATAGGATATGCGCGATCCGCAAGGTGCACGTCCTCCTGAGATATGACGATCCAACCGGCGATGAATTGGTCAACCTGGCGATTAGGCGCGCAAGGCGGTCGATGACGGCGAGGCCGAGGCAGGCTAGGGGCATCACGCCGGAGACCTTAAAGAAAATGATCAGCGTTCAGCCGGACAACGTCATTGGCATAAGAAATGCCGCCCTCCTCCAAGTTGGGTATGAAATACTGGCGCGGCGGTCAGAACTCACCGCCCTCAAACTGGATGACGTGATATTCTTAGGTGACGGCACGGCCAAGATTATAGTCAGGAGGGGTAAGGCCGACCCCTACGGATCCGGCAGGTCGGGGCACTTAAGCAGCCAGACAGTCTCCCAACTTCAGAACTGGCTTAACTGTCACAACCCAAATTCAGACTGGCTGTTCCAGCCCGTCTACAATAATGTGAGCATCCCGAGGTCGATCTCATACACCACCGTAAAGAGGGTTATCCTGAAATCACTCAAGACAGCTCGGATAGATGACGTCGGGACATACTCAAGCCACTCCCTAAGGGTTGGCGCGGCACAGGAACTCCTCAGGAGGGGTCACAGCACGTCAACCATCATGCGGGCGGGCGGCTGGAAGAGCGTCAACGTCCTCGCGAGGTATCTTGAGGAGGCGGAGATCAATCTTTGGGACTAAAAACACAAAATCAGACTTGAGATAAGTCACAAAAACTTTATACTAAATATTTTATAGTTTCATTATGTGATGATTTTTCCAGTAATTTTATGCGGTGGCAGCGGCGAGCGGCTCTGGCCAATCTCACGAAAGTCTTACCCAAAGCAGTTTCTCGAACTTGTAGGTGACGGCAGCCTATTTCAGCAGTCGGCCACTCGCATTACCTGCGAAACAAGTAATCCAATAATTGTCACAAATGACGACTACAGGTTTATTGTCCGCCAGCAGCTGCAGGAAGTTGGCATTGAAGAGGCCGACGTCATTATTGAGCCTGAGGGTAAAAATACGGCACCCGCAATCTTAGTGGCAGCACTTCACGTTGCGACAAGGGATCCGTTGGGTGTCATGGTTGTGATGCCATCCGATCACTACATTCCCGATCAAGATGTCTTTACTTCAATGGTTCAGGATGCGGGTAACAATATTCAGGGCGATCAAATAATCTGCCTAGGCGTCAAACCCACTAGGCCTGAGACAGGATACGGGTACATAAAGGTAAGTGACACTGAAAAGCAAATTATTGAAGTTGAACAATTTGTTGAGAAGCCAAGTCCAGAGTTGGCCGAAAAATATCTATTAGACAGCAATTACCTCTGGAATGCAGGGATTTTTATTGTAAGGGCCAGCGAATTAATTGAGTTGGCAGGAAAGCTGCAGCCAGAAATGATGCAGGCCACTAAGGCCGCATATGAAAACTCCATGAATGATCTAGCCTTTGTTAGGCTTGACCCAGATCAATGGGGGACAATAAATGGTGATAGCTTTGACTATGCCTTCATGGAAAAAGCCAGCAGTATTGGCTGCATGAGTTTCAAGGGGGCCTGGTCTGACCTAGGCGACTGGAATGCAGTTGCACGAGAAATAGATAAAGATAGTTTCGGAAATAATCTCATTGGAAATGCATATCAAATAGACAGCAAAAACAGCCTACTGTGGTCAGAAAGTCACGATCAGGTTTTAACGGGAATTGGGCTAGAAAACATTATTGCCTTTGCTATGAATGACGCAGTGTTGGTAGCCGACAAGTCAAAGTCTCAAGAAGTTAAATCAATAATCAAAATCTTAAAAAATAATTTCCAGAAACAGGCATCTGATCATTCCTTTGAATATAGACCCTGGGGTTCATTTAAGACTATTTTCAGTGGTGAAAACTTTCACGTGAAAATCATTAATGTTATACCGGGTGGCAAACTCTCTTTGCAAAGCCACAAGTATAGGTCTGAACATTGGGTGGTAGTCTCCGGGACAGCTAATGTCGTTAATAATGGCAAAAATTTTGAACTATCAACCAACAAGAGTACGTTTATTGCAGTTGGAGATATTCACATGCTTGAAAATAAACATTCTCAGGATTTAATTATCATTGAAATACAAATTGGTAATTATCTTTACGAAGATGATATTGTGCGTTACGAAGATATTTATGGAAGAATAAAATGAACAATTCAATTTTTATTAGGTTTCTTAAAGCAGCAAAAAAAACCATTAAATTTCCTTTAATAGTCATTCTTGCAATAACAAAAAATGAACTACATATCATAAGTTTTTATTTCCACAGACATATAATAAAATTGTTAGGACTTTATAAATTCCGGAATGAAAATGTCAAAAATATCGCAACAAAACTTGACAGTATTGCGATTAAATCAATTGGAGATGATCATGATACATATTCTGGAGCAACGGCTGCAGAAATAGCATCTGGCTTTGATTATTGTGTAGAGATTCTTTTAAAAAATAAAAAACATTTAAGTTATCTTGAGATTGGCTCCGCAAAGGGTAAAAGTATGGCTTTGATTGGCATGTTGTCTCAGTCATATAATGCAAGTTTTAAAGGAATATCTATAGACCCTTATTTTGAAAATGCATACAATGAAGGCGCAGATCAACCAGAACGATTTCTTTTGAATACAGGCGTTTATTCTGCACCAATTAATTCCCAAAGTAGAGAGCAGGCTTTCTCTTTGTGGGAACAAGTAAATATTGAGGTTGATCAAATTAGACAAACTTCATCAAAGGGCTTAAATACTTTATTAAACAAAAATATAAAATTTGATTTGGTTTATATTGATGGGCTTCATGATGGACTGACACCTGTTGTTGATTTTGTTAACGTAATCAACCTGACGAATGATGGTAGTATAATTATCTTAGATGACCGACATTGGACAAATGTTCATCATTTAAGGAAAATTTGTGATAATACAATCGGCTTAGAAAAAATTTTTGAAAACTGGAAGATTTCAGCATATCAAGTGAAAGATCACTTAAAACTGGTTTCTTAAGTTATTATTTAACTAGTGTTACAAATATGATTATTCTAACTTTAACTTAAGAATATTTTTAAGGAATAATTTTGATAAATTTAATTTTAACAATGGCAGGAAAATATACACGCTTCCAAAAGCTAGGATATAGAATCCCAAAATATTTATATCCACTTGCAGATAGCACAGTTTTAAAAAAAATTTTAAATATTTATATAAATTCTTATCCCAAACTAAACATTTATTTGATTGTCAATAATGCAGATAAACAATTTTATCCAGTTATCAAATCAAACATCCAAAATATTAAAAAGCCATGTTTAAACTTTGAGTTTATTGACGATACAGCTGGACAACTCGAAACAGCTAGATATTCACAGACCCTTTTCAACGAAGATATAAATAGTAACCCAATTGTCTTTGGAAATATTGACACAATCTTGTTAAATAGATCATGCTTTTTCAAGAAGTTAGATATTAACAACAATGATTTAAATTTAATTGATACGTTCAATGCTACATCTCGAGAATATTCTTATTGTAAAATTAACGAAGACAATTTTGTTGTCTCGGTTGAAGATAAAAAAGTTATAAGTAATATTTCATGTTCAGGATTATATGGATTTAATGATCCAATAATGTTTTTTAATTATGCTGAAGACTTACTTTCACAAAAACGCAGTGCTTCTTTTAGTGATTTTTTAAACTTTATAATCAAAAAGAATAAAAATGTCTTAACATCACATAATTTAGATCCACGAGATACAATAGTATTAGGGACACCTGAAGAATATTTAGCTAACTTACACAAGTTTTAAAATCATGATAATTAAAGAGTTAAAGGGTGGATCTCTATCTAAAACAACTGTTGTAAAAAAAGATGGTATCCTTGTTGTTAGAAAATTTATCTTCCAAGATTGTAATAGGGAATATGGACTAGTTCGCTGGCATTCCCAGATAAGAAAGCTTCAATTACTTAGATGTTATCTTCCTGAACATACTCCCCCTATTTTAGGGATGGGCATTGATAAAAATTATTTTTACTACGACATACCCTATTATGAAAATTCCGATGATTTGTCGAAAGAAGTTTTATGTATTGAAAACAATACGGCTATTATTTCACAAGTCATATCTATTATTACAAAAATGAGTAGTATTAATTTTGGAACCGTAACTGGATCCTTTTCTGTTTTTCTTCAAGAGGAAAGCCTAAGCAAACTGAAAAGTGCTTTAAATTTTATTTCACTTAATAATGAATACAGAAATTTTAGCAACTTGAATGATATCCAAAATGCAATTGATAAACTTAAAGATAAGATTGAGAAGTATAAAACCATTTCAATAGAGGAACAACTAACACATGGCAATCTTACGCTAGAAAATATGATTTGGTGCAAAAAAACAAATAAAGTTATCTTAATTGATCCATACGCGGAAACGTATTGCGAAAGCATACTCGGAGATATTTCGCAAATACTTCAATCAACAACTAGTGGGTATGAATACATTTCAAAAAATAATCTTTATGAAAATTTTAATTTTTATAAAGATTCAAGCACTAGCATTCCTCTCTCATTGAGAAAATTCCAAAAAGATCTTTTTCTAGAATTAAATGATATTGTTAAAATGGATGAAGAAATGCTTAATCTATACCACAGTGCCCAATTTATAAGAATGTTTCCATTTAAAATCGAACATAACCCCATTGCTGCATTATTTTTCTTAAATCATGGAGTTGAGTTACTGAACAATGCTTAAAATATCAAATACCTCAGACCGGAAAATTGTTATGGGAGTTGAAAGACATAACTATATAGAAATAACATGGGGAAAATTTGAGGATTTAATATATTCACTAAGTGGAAAAACTTTAATTTTTGTTGATCCAATAGTTTTGACTGAATTTTGTAACATCATAAACTCTGACAATAAAAATGTTTCATTGATACCGTTGAATATAAACGAAAATGATAAAAATATAGATTCACTTAAAGAAATTGTTAATTACTTGGAAAACAATTCAATAGGAAGAAACTCTGATAATGTTATTGCTTTAGGTGGTGGTGCACTTATTGATGTTGTAAGTCTTGCATGTAGTTTATTTAGAAGAGGGATCAAAGTAATAAAAACACCTACCACTCTGCTTGGTTTTGTCGATGCGGCCATAGGTATTAAAACAGGAATAAATCATCTAGGTCAACGAAATAGACTTGGTACTTACCACGCAAATTTTGATGTATTTTTAGACACACGATTTATTACAACATTAAATAAATCACTAATTACACAAGGATTGGGGGAAATTTTCAAAATAGCTACGATTAAATCTTCCAATTTATTTGAATTACTAGAAAAAAATCTGGATAATTTACTCGATCCAGAATTTTTCTCATCTAACGACGGCATTTTAATAATTGAGGAATCAATTATCGCAATGTTAGAAGAATTACACGACAACCCAGAAGAAAAAAATTTGATGAGGTGCGTAGACTTCGGTCATACTTTTTCACCATTGGTTGAAATGAATAGTATAAAAAATCATAATTTTTATACTATTCCTCACGGATTTGCTGTTGCATTTGATTGCATCTTAACATCATTAATTGCAAAAAATAGACTCATACTAAAAGATGAGGACTTTGAAAGAATTCTGAACTTGTTTAGCAAAGTTAATTTTAATTTTAAAAATAATATATACACAGATGTTAACTTAATGTGGAGTTCATTATTAGAAATGACTAATCATAGAGGTGGTTCTCAAAATATTCCTGTCCCAAATAAAATTGGCGAATATGAATTCATTCAAGATTTGAATTTTGAAGAAGTTTCTACTGCACAAAAACAATTTGTGAGTATCTTTAAATGAAATATATCATTACTGGAAGTACAAATGGTCTCGGCTATTGTTTAACCCAAAAAGCAATAAAAAAATATGATGTTATTGGAATTTCAAAAACAAAAAAGAATTCAGTTCCAGCTCTATTACTTAATTCGAATAAATACAAGCATATTCAATTAGACTTAAGTATGAATGAGATCGATTTTGAACAGCAAGTAACTTTATCCTCATATATTAAAAATAAAGATCAAATAACTCTGATTCTAAATGCGGGTATATTTAATCAAACATTCGATTTAGCTAACCACAAAATAAATAAAAATTTATTTCAAATAAACTTATTCAATAACATTAATTTAGTAAAAGAATTATTAACGTTTAATTTAAGAAGGGTTATTTTTATAAATTCAATATCTGGCCTTATTACCCAAAATAATCAACCAGATTATTCTGCATCAAAAGCTGCTCTTCAATCATATTCAAATTCTCTTGCCTTATATGCTAAAGATAAAGACTTTGATGTGATGTCTATTAACCCAGGTGGAATTAATACCAGTTTGTGGGAAAAACAAAAAAAACATGTGGATCCAAATTTATTTATGAATCCGGATGAATTAAGTGAATTAGTATTTTATTTGTCTGAGCTTAAAAGCAGGTTTTTCGTTAAAAACTTAACAATACTTCCACCTGTAGATGTAAATTAACATCAATGCTGAAGTTAGTTTACAATGTTTTTGGTGCATCAATACAAACTATATTAAACATATTATTTGTTATCTTTTTACCATTTTTTTTTACAATCGAAGAATTTTCAAACTTTACTAGAGTCATTTTTATATCTTCGGTTTTAGTTGTGTTTTTTAGTTTAGGACTTGAACAAGTTTTACTCTCTACATATCGAGCCAACATAAAACGAATACTTTTTATGTTTGCACTATCTCAAATAATATTATTAATTTTTACTATATATTTCTTTGAAATGCTCCCCAATGAAATTTCAAAACTTAAAATTGAAATATATTTAACAACTTCATTTTCCTTGTTTGCATTTAATATGATGAATACCCTTAGGTCTCATCAAAAAGAGAGTTTGGTAAATATTGTTTCAATCTCATCTTTCATATTTACTATAATTATAATTTCAATAATTTACCTTTTTAAATTCAGAATTTCTATTACCTATTTACCTTTTATATTTCCATTATTATGTGCTTCTAAATTAATAATTATTCTATTATGGAATAATTTTGAGAGCATCGAAAATTTTAGCTCATCAAGTTTATTGGTTGCGTCAATTTTAAATATGATGATGCTGATTGGAATTTCTTTTGATAGATCATTATCATCAACAATTTTTTCTGATTTACATTTAAGTATTTTTTACTTTAATTCGAGCATTGCTATCTTTGGCTCAATTTTGTTAGAGAATTTACTTAAAGTCTATTTACCAAAGTTTGAATTCATAAGTAATGAAGTAAAAAAACATATACTCTCAAATGTTTTAGTAATAAGTACGTATTCATCTTTTTTTGTTTGTCTAATATTAACAATTATTAATCAATTTTTTTATCAGTTTCCTCTATTCAATTTAAAAATTGCTGTTTTAATTATCGTAAGTAAAAACATTCTTTTTTCTTTTGGTCCCACGAAACACCTTATTGTAACGAACCATAAAACAAAATTGTTACTATCTTCTATTATAATGAATTTATTATTACTTTCTGGTTACTTTTCATTAAAACCTTCTTCTGTAGAAGAATTGTGTTTAGTGATATTTTGTTTTGGTCTTATAGGATCAATAACAATTAAATTATTAATAAATAATTTAATTAGTTCTGCTTTGAACAGCTTTACGTTAGTAATTATCGTAAATAGTATGGGATTTTTATTAGCTTATTTTGCAAATAACCAAATCTACTTGATCATTTATTGTTCAATTATTTCAATTTTATTTAGCCTGGCATTGAAAGATTTCATACTCTATTCCAAAAAGAATATATCTAAAATTTAATTTTCTCTGTCTATAAAATAATTTAAACTCTTTTGGCAAAATATTATGTTTTTATTTCTTAAGTGATGACTAAAAATATGCTCACCCCCAAGGTGAATTATCTTTGAATTTTGATTCAATAAGTTAAAAATAATTTGATTCAAGCAAGAGAAAACATCACAAGAATTTAAAAAAACATTTTTTTTCCCGTAAAAGAATTGATCAGGAACCCTATTTGTCAAAGGTTTTTCATGTGAACTAAAGACTACTAACTTATTAGTGTTTTCATTTATATGCACAGTTTCTTCAAAGAATAGATCAGGTCTAAGTCGTATTAAAATATCGTCATCTGAAGGATTGATTTCACTTATAACCCAATGCGCACTTTTTTGGATTTTATAAAACATTGGGAGCATATTATTTAATCCAAAGTTCGTTATTGAATTAGTATATTTTTTATTTTTCTTATGTTCTATTTCTGAGATTATTTGATTATTCAGGGTATAACCGTTCAGCATATATGGCATTTCATAAATAAGTTTTTCAAAGTTAATATACAAGTCACATTGTCCAAAAGTATCTTTGATTAGGGTTTCATCTATTTTGGAACTTGAATATTTTGGTTTAACCATGCCAAACTTATTAACTATGTCTTGAGCTTTATATTCATTAACTCCCAATTTAATTAAAAATCTGAAAATTAAATTATGAAAACCTAATTTATGGTTTGCACCAATTGACCCATCATTGTCCCAAGTATCAATAAAAACTTTATCAATACTGTTGGGCTCAATTAAATTTATATAAATGTTCTCAAGATTCTTTTGTAATGATCTAAGTGCACCACTTATTATTAAAATTTTTGCCATTTTAACTTAAATATCTATTTTTATTTGAACGTTTAAATTTTGAATGATAAGAAATATTTTTAGCAATAACTTCTCCTAAATACCCTTTGCCATCCTTAAACAGGTTATTTAAAGAAAAAGGTATTTTGTCAATGAGTTTAATTGTTTGATTATAGTCATAACCGATATGTTTAAAATTCTCTTCACCTATATGCTTTGTTAAAGAATAAGCTTCTTTTTTAAGAAAAATACTGTTTAGTTGAGATATATCATCTTCTAAATTATTAGTGTAATTTACTTTATACATTGAACTATCACCCATTATACCTTTAACCAAATTTTCTTTAGAAATTTTATCTCTTGTAAGTTTTAATTTTAGATAATCCTCTAAAACTAACCAATCGTTTGAATCTGGGTTTAACAAGTTTTCATAATTTAAAGTAACAATATTAGGTCTATTTTTAGAAAATTCTATCAAATTTAAAAAACCTTCATATAAATCAGATCTAGAATGTAGTAGTCCGGTTTTTTTTGACCAAAATGAATAATATGTTGATCTTAATATAGATAGTGGATGTCTCCATAAAATTATAAATTTGGAGTCGCTAAATGTTTCATATATCTTATCTAAGATATAAATATATCTTGGTGTTTTATCTAAAAAGTATTTTTCTTTATTACTTGAAAGAGATTTACATATTCTTAAATAATAATCTTTATTGATTTCATTTAAGCAACTACCTCTAATCTTTAAATTTTCATCGACTTGTTTAATAGCCAACTTAAGTTGATAATTACTAATTGAACTGAAACTATCAATATCTGAATTCAATTGAAACAAATGTAGTAATATCCAGGGTTCTGACACCGTTGCGATATTTGGATTAAATGATAGTTTTGTTTGAAGCCATGTTGAACCAGATCGTGGCATAGAAAATAAAAAAATTGGCTTCACATTTTTTCTCATAATTTGCTGAATGAATGATAAGTGCAAATAACTTTAATGAATATTTTATATTAATTTCATCTATATATTTAAAAAATTTATAATTTAATATCTAGGGTTTTAATTATTTAAATAATTTTATTAATAAAGAGTATTTTTATTAAAATTTTTATTAAATAATCCGTACATTACAAATAAAACATTGAGCGACCACAGTCCAGTTGTTCGAAATATCAACTCAATAAATAAAGCTATTATATAACAAAACATTAATAAACTGTTCTTATCATATAACCCTTTCTTGATTAACATTATTAAAGATTTGGACTTATTTATAAATAAATAAATCAAAAATATACCAAATACACCATACTCAACTATTATTTTGGGTGCTAAAACACCCAAATCATACCTTGAAATTTGTATACCTTTTACCGTAATTAAATCCTCATATCCTGTGACAGGTAATTTTTGAAAGATTGATAATCCCTCAAAACCAATACCAAACGGATATTGTATAAGTGTTAGAAAAGCAAGATACCAGGCATGAATCCATACATTTAAGCTAGTATTTTGAACAACATTCTGTTGGGTTAACCTGTAATAGATATAGGGATTATTGATTTGTAAATAAGCAATAATATTATCAATATTTAGCAAAATAATTGTCAAAATAATTATCAAAATATTAAAAATTATAAGTCTGAATATTAATTCAAGTCTAAAAAAAATAAATAGGGAAGTACCTGCCATTGCAACTAACATTACTGTCAAATTAGGAAGTAGGTATGCATAACCAAATGATAGAGCTGTAAGCAATAAGGCTTGGAGTCTTGTCTTTGTTAAAATTGCATAAAACAAAAATGGTGCATAAGCTAGAGCAAAGTGACTGTGCTCCAGGAAAGGGAAAAAATATTTTTTAGGTAAATCTATTATTATTTCTAGTGAAAAATTTACAATAAAAATTAACTGGAATAATGATAGTAAAAAGTTAATATGCTTTACTTGATAATCAAGTATATCATTGATGATAGGTTTAATTTGTCTGAACGACAAAATCACACTAATTAAAAAGAATAATTGAATTAAATTATTAGTGTCTATTTGATTAGTTGTAACACAATAATTAATAAAAAAGAATAATGATAAAAATAATTGAGTTGGGGTTGGAATTTTTAATTTTGATCTCAATAAGCCTGCAAATACTAACAAGTACGTAGCCATGAGAAAACCCAAAAAATATGAATTTGCGAATAGAAAATAAATACTTGTTGGTAGAAAATATATAAAATTATACATCAAATAATTTTTTGTATGCTGACAAGACTTCTGTGTTGTGTTCTGTAACTAAATTGTTGTCAAGTAAAGGAATTTGCCTTCTGTTAACTTTCATGTCGCTAAATGAGAAAGTTGATAAAGGTAGATTGAGTTCGGAAACACCAATTTTATTGGACACAAATGTCTCCAGTCCGAAATTTAATGCTTCGATTGCTACATATGAAAAACTTTCCGATCTTGAGCAAATCAATACATTACTAGAATTTTTGTATATAAAGTCCCAGAGATTTTTTCGTGACATTTTTTCGTAATGTTGTACTTCGAATTTTTGACTTAATTGTTTAATTATTTTATTCGCCCATTCTTCATATCCAGGCCTTATTGAACCAACAAATATCACTCTCTTTATGTCTAAGTTTGAATTGTTTTGTATGAAATCATTTACCCGATCCTGACCTTTTACAAAATAAAAATCACCTATTATTGCAAGGGTATGTTTATATTCTTTATGTCTCACACTAATTAATTTATTATTGGAATAGTTAATAATTTCAGAAATAAATATAATATTTTTATGATTTTGGCATAATGAATTCTTTAATTCTGCATAAGAATTATAGATCCAATAGCATCTCTTTAGTAAAAGATACTCAAAAACATAGAAATAAATTTTTTTAACAAATCCTTTAAATTTACAAAATTCATAAATACTTGTTGATCCTTTTGGAAGAAAGTAACACTGCTCTTTGCAAAATATTAAAAATAGATTTAAAGGATTGAAAGTTTGCACAACAAAAAATCTAAATCTATTTGGTTTTGTAGTAAAAAAAGTAAAACTTATAGCCTTAAATTTACCGTTTTTGTAAATGAATAATCCGTCCCAAGCTAAAATATAAAAAAAAGAATTTAGAGAATTCATTAAACTAAATATAGCATTTTGAGAGCCTCCATATTCTTTTTTAAAATGACGGAATATAATTAAGTTTCTTTTCTTATTCATTTGAACTTAGCCATTCCTTTGTGCTTTTGTATGCCTTCAATTTATCTATTGGTTCGAATTTTTGAATATATTTTTGAGGAATTTTTTCACTTGTTGAAATTCTGAATAGCCTTTCTTTTGTTAATGGAAAATTAGGTGCCAGTTTTGGACCTACTATAGCCAGAATATGCATTAGTGAGTATGGCAATAAAATCATTCTATTCTGATCAAATAAATATTTTGACCAATTATAATTTTGATCTTTTACTAGTATCTTGAAATCTGTGGCATATTCTATTTTTTTGTCGTTGAAGTTTTGTAAACATTTCATTAAGTCTTCAACATAAATATAATGTCGATATGTTTTCGAACTTACAGTACACGGAATACCAAGCCTTAAATATTTCCACAAACCTTCAGGCAGATATTTTACGTTAGGCCCCCAAACTGTGGTTGGCCTCAAAATGTGCCATTTGCCATAATAACTTTTAATAATATTTTCACATATAAACTTACTTTCTCCGTATTTTGTATTTGGTCGGCAATCATCAATTGATATGAATGTACCCGGCTTATTTACAGCCATAGATGAGGTGAAAGTAACTCTTGGTTTTTTTTGAATTTGGTTTAACGACTCAATTAAATATTTTGTCACTTCAATATTATTTTTTATATATTCATTATCTGATAAATTGAAAGCCGTTTCAGCTGCTAAATGAAATACCCAATCAATCTGATGCTTATTAATAATTTCAGACAAGTTTAATTTTAGTATGCACGAGGTATAGTGTTTTTCTTTTTTATTGTTAATTTTATCTACAGTAATGACATTATAATTTTCACTTATTAACTTGCTTGTTAAGTGTGAACCTATGAAACCTTCACTTCCTGTAACTAAAATATTCATTGATAAGATTATCCGTTCAAAATAAATGCAGTGTAATCTAATACATTATTTTTATTGTTTAGCTTTACTTCATCATTTGGCCGCATTAATTTAAGATCATATTTATAGTCGTCTTCGGTTAAAAAAAACTGCTTTGCTTGCGCATATAAATAATTATTTTTCCTGACAATAATTTTACAATTGAAATATTTTGCCCACAGAAGAGCAGCAGATGAACCCACATGTTCATTGTATCCAAGCCATACAATATGGTTATTTAGTGCAAGTTCATCTATCAATTCATTATCAGTAAAAGACAATTTATCTTGATTTGAATATGTGTATTCAATCACATTATTATTATTATTCATTTTTCCCCAAATTAACGGCTTGAAATTGTAGTCATTGCATAGATGAAGCATATCATCTACGCCCTTTCTATGGCTGACTTCACCGAAGAGAAAAATACTATTTGTATGACTAGACTGACTTGAATTTTGTTTATTATTAATAGAATAAGGCAATATATCTATAAGATGATTGTTGGATTTTTTTCTCCATGTATTATCTAAACTTTTAATTGAGAGGTTTTTGTTCAGGAACTGTGACACTGAAATTAAGATTTCTTTCACTAGACCTGAAAAAAATAACTTTATGTTATAGAAATCAATTTTTTCATTTAATTTATAGTAATGCATTGTTGGTCTGAAAAACAGCCCTGATATCTTAGAAATGCAAATAGCCAAAATTGGTAAATAAAGGATAAAACTATCTAAATATGCCAGATGAACTTTTTCATAAGGTTTATTGCTATTCAAAAGTGATATTAATTTAACTAATTGCTTTAGTTTAATTCTTCTAGGACCAATGTCTTCATCAAAAATAATTATATTTTCTGGTTCTAAATGTTTTAGTGCAACTTGTGATAGCTCTTTATCGCAAATAACCCTAACCATATCGTTTTTTTGTTTTGTCGATAAAAAATTATCTAAGTGATATTTTCTATGACCACTTGATGATAATTCAACATAAATAATTGAATTTTTATTTTTCATTCTCAAGTGCTCTAATAAATACTGAAACTATACGTGAAATTTGGAAATTTGAATTGGCATAATTTCTTGCGTTTTCACCCATCTTAAGGATTTTAGATTTGTTATTTAAAAGTTCATTAATTTTTTTAGAGGCTAAATGTTTTTGACTATGTTCAAAGACAAGTCCTGCTTCATTACGTGAAATAATATTCGCTGCTAAATTTGATTTAGGGCCGAAAAATAGAATTGGCCTTCCAGCACACAAATAATTCATCACCTTTGAGGGCACAGAGTAAGAACCAGCATCATTTTCCAATATGCATAGAAGAAGATTTGCTTCACTAAGTTTATTAATGAAGTCTTTATATTCAAGTAAATCATGGATAATTAAATTATTTAGTCTTTTATTTTCATTGGCCTTTTTAAGATGATCAACACCAACACCTTCTGCATAAATTTCAAAATCAATGGAATTTTTAAATTCACCACAAAGCCAGGTAACTAGTTTTGGATTGTGTTTCCATCCTAAAGTGCCCGTATAAATAACTTTGAACTTTTCATTCTTATAATCTGGAGATTTGTACAAAACATCTTCAAAATTACCCCAGTTAGGAATTACTGTTATGGGCTTTTTAAATTGATATCTTTCTTGTAATTCTTTTTTAAAACTTTCAGATATTGCAATTACACCATCAGATTTTTGTATGTGCATCTTCTCCCTGAAAAAATAAAAATTTCCTATAACTTTACCAAGCAAACCAAGTTTTTGAGAGAATATATGGCTAATTGCTGGGCCATAAAAATCATGCGCCCAATAAATATATTTAAAGTTACGAAAAATCCTTGATAATGAAATTCCCCAAAAACTATCTATTGGTGAGTTTCCTGAAACCACTATGTCTGGCTTTATTGATAAAATTTTAATGAGTAATAATAGTCCATATATAAAGTCTCCCAAAAATCTTTTAATCAAATTAGATTTTGAATAATTAAAAACACTCTTAATTGGGGTTATATTTAGCTGACTATTTTTAGAATTAAAAAAGTCGCCTTTCGGTCCTTTACCATTATCAAAATAAACATGAAAAACTGTATAGGAGTTTTTCGTTAACTCTTTTGATAGTTCTAATTGAAAAGGGTGTCCCGAGAAGTCATGAATGAGAATTTTTTTAGTTCTCTTATTCATATTGTAAGCCTTTGAAATAATCCACCGTTTTAATAAGACCAGTCTCTAAATCTATTTTAGGCTCCCACTCTAAAAATTTCTTCGCATTCATAATATCCGGACATCTCTGAACGGGATCGTCTTCAGGTAACTTTAAAAATTTTAGCTCTGATGAAGAGTTTGTTAGTTTTATTATTTTTTTGGCTAAATCAATAATTGAAAACTCAACAGGATTGCCTAAATTTATAGGCCCATTTTCACTCACATCTTCACTCATAAATTTAATGAAACCATCGATAAGATCATCGACATAACAAAAGCTTCTGGTCTGACTTCCGTTACCGTAGATGGTTATTGGCTCATTTTTCAAAGCCTGCACTATAAAATTACTTACTACCCTTCCGTCATTGGGGTGCATTCTGGGGCCATAGGTATTGAATATTCTAACAACTCGAATGTCTATGTTGTGCTTGCGGTGGTAATCAAAAAAAAGTGACTCAGCCGCCCTTTTACCCTCGTCGTAACAGCTTCGTATTCCTATCGGGTTAACATTTCCCCAGTAATCTTCAGTTTGTGGTGATATAGCTGGATCACCATAGACTTCACTGGTTGAGGCTTGAAATATTTTCGCGCCAGTCCTCTTGGCTAGCCCCAACATATTAATGGCGCCAACTACGGATGTCTTAATAGTCTGGACTGGATCGTGCTGATAATGAACAGGGCTGGCCGGGCACGCCAAATTCCAAATTTCATCAACCTCAACATATAGTGGAAAATTTACGTCGTGGCGGATTATTTCAAGATTTGGATGATTATGATGGTGTGAAAGGTTGGATTTAGAGCCAGTATAAAAATTATCAGCCACCATGACATAGTCGCCGCGCTCAATTAATCTGTCAACTAAGTGGGACCCCAGAAAACCGGCCCCACCGGTGACAAGTGATGTTTTATTGGTTTTCATGATAATTTAAGCCTAACAATTTTTAACCCTGTATATATTAACACTGCAATGTAGAGTTTAAGGCTATAGTTTCTGACAAAATAGAGGTCGCAGTAGATTCTTCCTGCCGCATCTTTTGCCTTTAAAGTCTCACCCCTAAAGCCTGTACACTGGGCTAGGCCAGTTATGCCTGGTTTAACAAGATGCCGATTGAAATACTTATCACTAAAATCCTCATATAACTGCCCGCCTGCATACATTTTAATTGGGTGTACTCTTGGCCCGGCTAGGGATATTTTGCCTCTTAGTACATCATAAATTTGGGGCAACTCGTCAACACTTGTCTTTCTTATGTAACCGCCAATTTTTGTTATTCTAATATCGTTTGAAACTGCCTGCTTAGTTCCAGACTTATCACTCTGGTCAATATACATACTTCTGAACTTGTGTATGGTAACCTTTTCATTATTTCTCCCCCACCTCAGTTGAGAGAAAATTGGATTGCCCGGGCTGTCCACGCGAATAATGATCGCTACCAACAATAGAAAAGGAAACAAAATAATTATTGCAAGCGCACTTACAAAGATTTCCATAAATCTAATTATTGCATTATGAACTGTTGAAATATTTGGGGGATTAATCTCAATTGACTTCCCAAGTAAATTTATCTCATCAAGCAAGATAGCAGAAGTCTGGTCGTGCACCCACTTCTCGAGGTTAGAAATTTCATTTAGCGCAGCAAACATTACAACTGAGATGAAATCCAGTTATATGTCTTCTCAATCCCCTTGCTCAGGGGCTGAGAGGGCTTCCACCCGAGTTTTTGCTCGATTAAGTCGTTGTGGGAATTCCTCCCGCGAACGCCAAGCGGGCCGGGAATGTTGTTAATTTCAATTTGCTTGTTTGAAATCCCGATAACCATCTCGGCCAGCCCGTTAATGGAAATCATCTCCTCGGAGCCAATGTTTACGGGTCCCTCGAAGTTAGACCTGAGAAGCCGAATTGTGCCCTCGAGGCACTCGTCGATGTATAGGAATGACCTCGTCTGGAGGCCGTCACCCCAGACCTCAATTTGCCCACCATTTTCTGCCTCGGCAACCTTCCGGCACAGCGCTGCCGGGGCCTTCTCCTTGCCACCCTGCCACGTGCCCTCGGGCCCAAAAATATTATGGTAGCGAGCCACCCGGCAATTCATGCCGTGGTTGCGGTTGTAGGCGAGGTAGAGCCTCTCGGAGAACAGCTTCTCCCAGCCGTACTCACTGTCTGGGTTGGCGGGGTATGCCGAGTCCTCGCGGCAGTTTGGGTTGTCCGGGTCGAGCTGGTTGTGCTCGGGGTACATGCAGGCTGAAGAGCTATAAAATACGCTCTTGATGTTACGCTTGTGGCAGGCGTCGAGCATGTTGAGGTTAATAGTTGCGCTGTTGTGCATGATGTCGGCGTCGTTTTCGCCGGTGAAGATGTAGCCGGCGCCGCCCATGTCTGCAGCCAGTTGATAGACCTCGTCAAACCGCCTGTCGACAACGGCTGACACAAATTGCTGGTCTCGGAGGTCGCCGATGGCGAAGTCGTCCGCGTGAGTTTCTGAAAACTCGGGAAACTTTAAGTCAACGCCTCGGACCCAGAAACCCTCAGCCTTCAATCTCTTCACTAGGTGGCTTCCAATAAAGCCACCCGCACCACACACCAGAGCTGTCTTCATAATACTAAAACCTGACCGTAAAATAAAACAATTTTTTATGCTTATTGCATTTTTTTATTTATTTGTGAAGAGATTAGGCTCAAGGCCACCGCACTCCAGATGAATATATTGTTCCACTGCCCAAAGAAATCAGCACTTGTGGCTATGGGCCAGAATATGCCAAACGGGATAACCCAGGCCGTGGCGACGAACACGTTCTCCCTATTCCTGAGGCTTGCGCGGAAGCAGGTCCAGATAATCGACCAGAGGAACATGACACCTAGAATAAATCCAATCAACCCAGTCTCCAGCAGCATCTGGACGTAGTAGTTGTGGGGGTGGACGTCGGGCCTGACGTTATCATACTTATCCAGAATGCCCTCATATGCAACCAGGCGGTAGTTGGCCGTCCCAATTCCGAACATCAGGTTGTCCTGCGCCACCTGCCAGCCGCCGTTAATAGTCTTCAGCCAGGGGCTCTCCTGCGGTTCGGTTGCGCCCTTAATGAATTGATCCGTGTACCTGGCAGCTGTTCCAGGTAGTGCAGAGAATATCACAACCACCGCAAGGATCTCCACTGCAACAAGGGCAAGATACCGCCCCCAGTTGGGCTTCCAGACGAGCCCGGCCAGCATGCCCCCGCATGCGCGGATGAGGAAGTTAATCCGCTCGCCCGTCATCACCGAGATTACCATGGTAATAAGCGCGATAATGCCCGATAACGCCGCAACGCGGCCCTTAATGGAGACCGCCAGCGCCACCATGATCGTGAAGGCCGGCAGTCCCACCTTGGCAACATAGTTTCCAGGCACAAGGTCGCCATAGGGCCACATAAGCCTGCCACCCTTCTGCCCCTCAATTAATATTTCTGCCGTCAAAATGCCGCACATCACGACAAGCCCAAGTGCTGTTGATACCAGCATCGCATAGAGAAGTCTTTTGTCAGTGGCCAACCAAAAAGCTGTCGCCATGGCAAATAATGGGAAGCGGAACCAGACAAAGGCCTCACCCATTGAGTAAGCGGGAAAGTCTGAGACTGCACCCACAAAAATACACCAAAGCCAAAAAAGAAAACCTGCACGTACCCAGAAATGCCTGAGCCAAGCCCCGTCACGCTTAAAAACTGACCGCACAGCAAAAGTCATCGCCAGAAGGCTCAGCCAAATATCGGCTGGCGATCGCTCAATCAATAAAATGAAGGGTCCCATAAGCCAGAAGATGTGCACGCCACGCTCCCACTTAGGCAGGGCAGCAATTGCCTCGCGCATGTCAGCCGCAATAGCCTGCAAGGCGGGTATGATTTTCACGGGGCCTGCCTCAGCCTCGAGGCAGCGGTCCAGATGTGTGGTCTCAGTCTTCAATTTGCAATTTCCCGACAACTTAGCGGGTGGATTTTGGTGGCAGAACCAGCGCCAGCACGGCGCCAATCAGTCCCCCCGCCATGGCGGCCATCAAGATGATGAGAATTCCGCGCTTGGGAATCAACGATCCAACACGGTGGGGGCTTCCCAACGCGCGGCTGAGGGTTGCGTTGTTCTCGCGGTTCATCATGCGGGCGGCAGAGAGCAATTGACCATATTCCTCATTAAGGGCATTGAGCCTCTCCTCCGCTTTGGACAGGAAGTTGCTGTCGTACTCCGTCTCCTCGCGGATTTTGCTCAGTCGTAGGTTTAATTCTGAGCGCTCTTCAATCAAAACTGACTTATTCGTGTACATGGCTGTGAGGTATTCAGAGAGGGAGGACTTGTTGACCAGATTGACAATGTCACTGATGGCGTCACCCGTCACCTGCATGCGTTCGCTCGAGTAGCCCTGCCCCGTAACTGAGGCGCGCTGTTCGCCAGAGATGACGCTCTGAATGGAGAGGATCGAGTCGTCAATGCCGCCAATCTGCTCATCAATTTGAGTAACCCGGAGCGACAGGTCGGCCTGGTAGAACTTGGTGAGGGCGTCCTCGTTGCCAAGGTTGCGGCTCAAGATGGCGCTGAGGTAGAGATTGTTGAAATTGTTGAGGCGCACGCGCAGGTCCGAAGGCGTGGCCCCGTTGGCGGCCTGAATCCCCGCGAGGCGGCTATCTTGCTGAAGGGTTTCTAGCGCTTTCAGCATGGTGTTGACATGGTCATTGGCCTCCAGCGTACCTGCGGAACTTTGAAGGCTGAGATATTCCATTTGGGCGGCACCGCTCAGCTGCGTGTTGTCGAGGACGCGGAATTGGGTGGTGAAAACCTCCGCCCAGACCGTTGGTAGCAGCACCGACAAGTGCTTGGCGCGACCCTCGTCCAATCCCAAAGACTGGTAGTCGATGACAATGGTGGCGGTCTTCTCTGTGGCGCGGCTTAATTCTTCATTCAACTCAGCGTTGATGGCGTCAATCTCGGCGGATTGCAGCCCTTTCTTGGATAGGCGCTCACCATATTTTTTGAGGATGCCGTCCATGGTCGGTGCCCCAAGACTGACAGAAATGGCTTCCGCAAAGTCGTCACTGTTTTCAATCCCCATGCGCGCCGATAGGGCCGCCAAAACCTCTGGCGCCCGCAAGTCGCTCGGTGAGAAGGCCACACCGTTAGGGTAGGCTCCCTTCTCGATGCCGGTCAGGCTCACATAGTGAATAATGGGGTTCTTGGCCTTGGTGGCCATTGTGAGAACAACAATAGCTCCTAGGATGCCGAAGAGGAGAGGCAGGATGAAAATAAGGCCGCGCTTCTGCCATAATTTGAGGACAATGTCTGCGACGGAAATTTCGTCATCGAAATGCTCAGTGTCATCAGCCATAAAAAAACTCTGCTCTTGATCTAACTTTGTTGGACCTTATCAGATTATGACAACTCTTGGGAACATAAATTTGTTTATTATCCATTTGGAAGCCAACAAAAAAGTTAAGCGGTGTGTAACGGAAAAAAACGCCTCAAAATGATTTTTTAAACGCCGCAATACCCTGATAATATTAAAATAAATGGTAGCGGAGGAGCGCATCGAACATCCGACACGCGGATTATGATAAAACTGCTTAACTTTTTCTTTTTAATTTCAATGATTTATAATCACAAAAATCAGGTGTGCTAAAAAAGTGCAATGGAAAATGGCCCTTGCCTGTGGATAGAAACCTTTAACAACCAAAATGTTATTTTATAGCTGAATTGTTTTGAAGATGCTCACCTGTGCCGTCGATACGACCTCCGCCGTCTTAGCCTTTTCATCCGTGTAGCGCGCCTAGATAGGCTCATCATGGTCTGTCCCATATATCAGCCGTCCGATCAGATTGAATAAAAAAACATTACAAGATTCCCCTCCTCCCTGATCTGTTCCTAGAGTCAAGTACCGTTTAAAATCTTGAGATATAGATAGTCCCACTGAGACTGTGCGCCATATCTCAACGGAAGAATAACGCTCCCATCACCAATTGTCACAAACACAGACCTGTCACCACCCTCATATAGGCCGCAATGTGCGAACGACGGAGCGTCTGTGAGGACCTACAAGGGGTCTCCAACGGCAAGCTGACCTGACCGCAATGCGTGTGCCCAGCAATGACCAGACTGTCCCTGGCGATGCAAAGTCTTTGACGCCTTCCGAAAGGCGCTGATGTTCAGCGCGATCTTCTTGGTTTTTGTTCACTTGTCGTTCGTTCAAAAATGCTTAACCTGTGAAAGTGAAGGCTCCCGGGGGCGCAACACCGTGGAAGCCGCTTCTTTCAGCCGCACAATAACAAGGACGAGATATGGCTAACTCAAATCACCAAAACGAAGATGCGGGTTTTCCAGGCGCCGATCAGGCAGATAGCATTTTGGGTTTTTTGTCTTTCTTGTTGGCTCAAGCGGTCACGCTGAACGAGAAGAAGGGGCAATATTGGACCCGCGAGTTTGGATTTAACCTGAGTGAATGGCGCGTACTTGCGCTGGTCGCCTGTATGGCGGAACCAAACGTTCAGGCAATCCGGCAAAAGCTGTATCTCGACAAGGGCTTAATGAGCCGTATTACCAAGCGGCTTATTGATGAGGGGTATCTGCTTGTATCGCAATCAAGCGCAAACCACCGGGTCAAAGCTTTGAGCCTCACACCGCAAGGCAAGGACTTGTATCACAGGATGTTTGCGGTTGCGCGGGAGAAGAACGAGCTGTCCGCTCAATTGTTGGAGGGACCCGAGGCGGACGAGCTGAAACGGCTGTTGGCAAAGTATGAACGTCGGTTGCGCGAGGCTGTGGATCAGTTGGATCAAGAGCTGACGAGAGACGACGTTTTGTGATGCGATGATCTTGACGCGCCTTTGCGCCAGCACCAAAACAAAATTCGACGAGCGTTAGTCTGGCAAGCGCAAGCTCGTTTGATCGATGCACGCGATCGTCTCAATCAGAGCTCGACACATCAGCGACACCTCATCTGCCCTAATCACAAGCGGCGGGGTCAAGATGATCACGGGTCCTCTGAGACCCAGCAAAATGCCATGTTCGCGGCGTATGTAGCGCGGCAGATCGGCAAAAAGCCATGGTGCATACTTAATCAGCGGCTCGCGCGTTTCTTTGTCAGAGACCAACTCGATCCCCATCATCAAACCGCGCCCCCGGATGTTGCCCACAAAAGGGTGCTCCAGAAGAGGCTTCAGCTCTTGAAGAAACTGCGCGCCGCGTGCGTTGGCGTTGTCCAGCAGGTTTTCGTTCTCAATGATGTCGATATGTGCTGAGGCAACCGCAGCCCCGACGGCATGACCCGCGTAGGAATTGCCTGGTCCAAGCCCGTTCACCGTGCTTGCCACATCTTCAGTCATCATCACGGCGGCCATGGGCACGTAGCCACTGCACATGCCTTTGGCGAGCACAATCATATCCGGCGCAAGGTCAAGTTCTGACGACATGAACCACGCACCGGCGCGGCCAAAGCCTGTGACCACTTCATCGGCCACAAAGAGAATCCCGTGCTCTTTCAGAACTGCCGTCATGGCGGGCCAATAATCCTCTGGCAGAGGGATCATGCCACTGGGGCCCGGCATGAGTTCTGCAAACATCGCAGCGATGTTGTCGGCGCCATGTTCCGCGATCACAGCGCGCAATTCGTCAACGCAAAACGCGACCATGTCCCGCTCGCCGTAGAGTTCGGTGTGATACGGGCGCGGTGGTGTCAATACGATGGAGTCAGGAGAGCTTGGCGGAACACCCGGTTTGCCACCGGTGAGTTCCACCCCTGCGAGCGTACTGCCGTGATAGGCATCGCGGTGAATCAGGACTTTGCGACGCTGGGCCGCACCATTTTGGGAGTGATAGATGCGGGCGATTTGCAGCGCGTGATCATCAGCCTCGCCGCCGCCGGTTTCAAACCGGACCTTCTCGATTTTCTCAGGCGCGCGTGCAACGAGCTTCTCGGCAAGCTCAATGGAAGGTGTGTTGGTGTAGTCGAACCCGAAGGCAAAGGTCGCGAGCTTTTCCATCTGCTGGGCCGCCACCTGCGCAAGATCTTTGCGGCCGTAGCCAACTTTGTTGAGCCACGCACCGCCCTGTGCATCCAGATAGCTTCTCCCTTCCACGTCCCAAACGCGGCAGCCTTCCCCATGAGACAAAACAAGCGTGTGCGATCCACCCCCTCCGCCCGGGTGCTGCACGACCTGTGCGTCGCGGGTAATCCAGTCGCTCATCGTTTCGGCCTCGTTCATTGGATCGCGCCCCCTGGGTCAGAATGTCGAAAAGGTTTTGCTGATGATCTTCCAGCGCCCATCGCGCTTTAGAAGATGCATATAGTCGGTAAAGTTCAGCTCGCCGAAGCCCGTCTCTCGCACCGTAACGGCTGCCGCATTGCCAGTGATCTCGATTTCTCCGATCTCATAGGATGGGGTGCCGCCGAGCGTCGCGATGGGCGGCGCTTTGCCGACATTTTGGATGAACACCTCAGGCGAGCCGGTGACGAGTCTGTCGCCCAAATGGCCATTCATAACAGCGTCGTAGGCAAAGGCGTCACGAAGGGCCTCAACGTCGGCCTGAAGATATGCCTCTACATACTGCGTAATCACCTGGCTTATTTGCGCGCGGTCATCCATTGAAATTCGCTGACCCTTTCGTTTTTCTTGCGAAGGCATTGCGCAACGCGAGAGCGATGAGTGCGATGATGGTGACCAAGAACACCAGACTGATCGGACGGTGAACAAAGACCGTCAAATCGCCCCCGGCTGCGCCAACACCTTGGCGGAAATAGCGTTCCATAATCGGGCCAAGCACCAGCCCGAGAATGATCGGGACCATCGGAATATTGGCCCGCCTTAGCGCAAAGCCCAACACGCCTAAGGCGATGGCAATGATCGTGTCCGTCAGGCGATAGTTCGTCGAATAGGAGCCTACCAGTGCAAGGCAAAGAATGATCACACCAAGCAATCGGTCCGGGATATTTGACAACTTCGCGATCCAGCGCGTACCTGCGAGCAAAAGCAAAACGATGACCACGTTCATGACCAGTAGCGTCATGTAGAGGCCCGCAACAAATTCACGGTTCTCCTGAAAAAGCGTTGGGCCCGGGTCAATCCCGTGGATGATGAAAACCGTCAGCATCATCGCTGTGAACGCTTCGCCGGGAATGCCCAGCGACAAAAGAGGGACAAGCGCGGCAGGCGGGACGGCGTTATTGGCGGTCTCAGAGGCGATGATTCCCTCGGGCGCTCCCTTGCCAAATTTCTCAGGTGTTTTAGAAGTGGCCCGTGCGGTTGTGTAGGCAAAGAACTGGGCCAGGAATTCGCCGACGCCCGGCAAGACCCCCATGCCAACACCAAAGCCTGCGGAGCGGAACAGCGTCTTGGGATATCTGAACACCTCAGCAAAACCGCTCAGCAAACCGCGGTTCATTTCGGTGTTGGCGGTCTCCACTTGGCGATCCGAGAAAATCAGTGTGAAGGCTTGGCCGATGGCAAAGAGCCCCAGAATCACCGCTATCAAGGGCACACCGGCCAGCATCCAGGTCGTGTCAAATGTGTAGCGCGCCGATCCGTAGGCTGTCTCAAGCCCGATAGTGGAGATGAAAAGCCCGGCGCCGAGCAGGGCAAATGACCCAAGCTCGCTGCCTTTATGGGCCACGACGACCAGTACCATCGCCAACAGGGCCGCCATGCCCAAATCGATCGATGTCAGGTACCGCGACAGGGAAGCGATGGGCCAAGCCGCGATCATCAGCACCAACACCGCAAAGACACCGCCGACAAAGCTCGAAGCATAGGCCAGCGACAGCGCACGCTGAGGCTCTCCGTTCTTGGTCATGGGATGCCCGTCATATGTGGTCAGCACGTTGACGCCCGTGCCCGGTGTATTGATTGTGATTGCAGGGATCGCGCCGCCATACCAGCCAGCGGCATAAAGCCCCATCAGCAACGTGATGCCGGCCAGCGGGTCCATGTTGTAGGTGACCGGTAGCAAGAGGGCGATGCCAACGCCCGGCCCAATGCCGGGGATCGCGCCCAGAATAATGCCTAAGACGCTGCCGCCTATCAAAGCGACCCAGACCATCGGATCGCCCAGCTGCTGGAGCCCAAGAAGAACGGTGTCGATCACTTATAGAACCCTCTGCAGCCAGAACGGCAAATCAATCAGCTTGAACAGTTCAGGTCGCGGGAACCAGACCGAGAACCCAACACGGAATATCAAAACCATCGAGAGGCTGGCCGCAAAAGCAATGGCGATTAGACGCCCGCCCCGAAACCCCGCGATGAAGGCCACAACGGCTGCAAAAACAAGGATAGACAGCCCAAACCCGACGATCTTCAGAAGGAACACAGTGCCAATCATACATCCCGACAAAAGCGCAACACGGCCATATTCACTAAGGGCGCCTTTCCAATCAATGGCTTCACGCTTAGCCGCAAAGAACGCGACCGTGCTCGCCAAAAAGGTCAAAATCAGAAAGACCGCAGGGCTCAAGCCCGGTTCTGCCCACCAACCGACATCCGCGTCGCCGCTTACGGTTGCGCCGTCGACAGTCTGTTGGCTGTGCAACGCAAGCAGGACGGCGGCCGCAACCGCCATCCCACCCAGCAGATATTTGCCGCCGTGCCGATCCTCTTCGAACGGCGGCTTTGCCTGCTCTTTGCCCTCAGACACTGAGGTCATTTCCCAAGCAGGTCAGAGATGCGATCATAGAAGACGTCGGCATAGGCCGCGGCTTCATCCGCTGGCGTCCACTTGACAACGGACCCAGTTTTTGCCGCCAGCTCTTGAGCCTCTTCGCTTTCAACCACCTCTTTGGCGATGCGGGTGATCACCTCGCGCGCCTCCGCTGGGGTGTCCTTGCGCACAAAGATGCCTGCCCAACCGGGTGTCGCAAAGCCTGGAACCTGCTCGTCCAGCGTGGCCACATCTTCATAGATTGGGATGCGCGAGGTGGTCAGAGCCGCTAGGCCCTTGGCCTCACCACTCGCCATACAGGGCCGCATGGTTGCACCGCCCAAAAGCACATCAACTTCGCCGTTGAACAGCAACTGGCAAGAGGCTTCATCATAGCCGGCTATATTTGCAAACTCGAACCCGAGTGTTTCGGCCATCTTGCGCACCTGCAACGCGGGTGGCGCGTTCAGGCCGACAACACCCAGCGTCACCTCGTTGGATTTGGCGTGCTCTGCCAGCTCTGCCAGATTGTTGTAAGGAGCGTCTTTGTTTGCGGCCAGCACCTGACCGTAGCCGATGACAGCAGCAATAGGCTCAAACTCAGCCCGGTCATACTTGGCATTGCCGCGCATGATGTGGACCGAGATGATGTTGGCGGTGAAGACCCCAACAGTGTAGCCGTCTGCAGGCTGGCTGAACACATGTGTTGCACCCACCAGACCGCCGCCACCGGCGATGTTGACGGTGCTGGCAGGCACGCCTGTCTCATCGCGCATGGCATCCGCAATCATCCGTGTCAGCGTGTCTTCGATATCACCCGGAGGCCATGGCACCACGAATTCCACGGGCCGTTCGGGGTATTCCGCTAATACGGGCGTCGCCGCCGTTATCATTGCCAGGGCTACCGAGTAGCCTATTTTCTTTAGGTTGATCATTTGAACGTTTCCTCCTTGGTTAAGTTCAGTGTTTCGTATTTTTTGGCCGCTTGCGTCACTTTTCATGCCGCGCGCGCCTCTGTTGCGAGAGTGCGGGCAGTCTCGACAAACCTTTTGCTTCGTCCTGTGGCTCCGGGTTCCTCCATGCGGTTGATGACCCAGCCGACATAAGTGAAGGCGCGCAACAGCATGAATAGCGGCAGCGCATCTATGTTTATGGATCGCCGGCTTTGGTAGCCATCCAGGAAAGCCGAATTAAGTTCTTGGAAGTCGGGTTCCGACCGATTTTTGAACAGGAATGTCGCCAGATCAAACAGTCGAAACCCCCATCCGCCATCATCAAAGTCGATCAAGTAGACTCGGTCGCCGTCAATCATCAGATTTTCTCGTACAAGGTCAGCATGGATAAGGCCATAATCGAGAGCCTTTTCCACCTCGGCGAGCTGTTGCTCAGCCCGATCCCGTGTAGCTTCAAACAGTGTTTTGTCCTCGTGCGACAACGTCGGGTTCTCCCAGAACCGCCCCCAAACCGGTTGATTACCCAGCAATCCGGCACGATCCCAAGACCAGCGATCAAAATTTTCTGGCGGGGTCCAGGCGTCCGAAATTTCGTGTAGTCGTGCCATCTGCACGCCAATCCGGCGAAACACGCCTTGCCGGTCTGTCAGACTGAGAGGTTGACCTGTTTCGCCCAACGGCGCGCCGGGCAACCAAGACAAGACGTCAATTTGCACGTCATCCACGCGGTGCAGACAGGCACCATCCATCGCAGCTATCGGTGCAGGGACGTTCAGTCCACCCTTCGCGAGCGCATCCATCCACTCAAGCTCGGAAGTAAGTTCCGCGTCACTTCGGAACGCCCGACGATGGAGCCGCAATGCGTAGGACTGCCCACCACGGGTGTTGACTTTGAACACCCGGTTTTCACGCGCTGCAATCAAAGACCAGTCGGCCCCTTCAAGCCCCCAAAGTTGAAGCGCGCTGTTAACTGTCGCGTTCATTCGCTCTGCTCCAACTCGCTGAGAACCTCGCCCAACCTATCAAAGAGCAAGTCGGCATTCTCGCGGCTGAATGGCATGGGTGGCCGGATCTTGAGCGTGTTCTTATGGCGACCCAACTTGGAATGGATGATTCCCCGGCGTCGCATGGCATTAATCACGCGGTCAGTGAACTCAGTGGCAGGCGTTTTGGCGTCATGGTCCAGGACCATTTCCGCGCCAAAGATCAGACCGGAGCCGCGCACATCTCCAATACATGCGTGCTTCTTGCGCAGCTGCTCCATCCGGGCGCGGGCATAAGCCCCCACGTCGCGCGCGTTTTCGATCAGGTTTTTGTCCTCGATCTCTTGCAGCATCGCCATGGCTGCCGCGCAGGACACAGCATTGCCGCCGAAAGTGTTAAAATACCGGTAACCCTTTCGAAACGTTGCCAGAATTTCGGCGCGGGTTACGACTGCGCCCACCGGATGCCCGTTTGCCATAGGTTTGCCCAGTGTCACCACATCCGGCACGACGCCCATTTTCTCATGTGCCCACATATGCGTGCCAGTGCGCCCAAAGCCTGATTGGACCTCATCGCAAATCAGGAGCCCTCCGGCCTTTCGCACCACCTCTGCCACAGGTTTCAACCAGCCATCGGGATTGTCTGGAAAACCCTCATTCAAAAAGTATGGGCAGATCAAAAGAGCAGCAAAACCAACCCCAGAGCGTTCATGTTCTGCGATCTGCTCGGCCACACGATCGGCGAATAGCGTTCCGTCGGGGTCAGGGCTGCGATAGCTGTCCGGGGCTTTCACAAACCTGAAATATTGATCCAGCCCAAACCCAACCGACGGCGGGATAGAGCTGCCAAGCTGACTGACCAGAGAAGTGTTGCCGTGATAAGTCGCGTCGGTTGCGATGATCCCGCGTTTGCCCGTCATCCCCTCGGCCATGCGCAGGCCAATATCATTTGCCTCTGATCCGGTGCAGGTCATAATCGCGCAACCAAGGCTCGCATCCATCGTGCCGGTCAGCTTTTCGACGTAGTCCAGAATGCCGTCGTGCAGATAGCGCGAGTGTGTGTTAAGCGTGGAAGCCTGACGGCAAATCGCCTCGACTACACGCGCATTACAATGCCCCACATGCGGCACGTTGTTGTAACAATCAAGATATTTGCGCCCCTCAGCATCCCACAGCCAAACGCCGTCCCCTTTGACGATGTGCAAGGGATCGTCATAGAAGGTGGAGACATTCGGCCCCAAAAGCCGTGTCCTGTCAGCAACTATCTGAGACTTCGTGCGCATCAGTGATGCACCGGATTTCGAGTATTGTTGTCCATCGAGGTTTCGTCCGTTTTTGTCACTCAATGGCATCCTACAACTACGGTTGACTTTGTCAACTGTAATCCATTGTGTGCCTCGCAGAATGAGTTACTGAACCACCTGACATGGACATTTGAGGTTCTGTCTTTTGCAGTTGCAGAGATAGGCAACAATTTAGGCTGAAGCTGCGGCAATGCGGGTCTGGGCCAAGAGACGGCCGAGAGCTTTCTAATCTGCCTCGAATGCCGGCTTTGTGCGCATTGGACCCCTTTGTTCACACTGCAGTAACTAGGAGATGTGGGCTCGGAGTGGTCGTTAGCTGTATCATATGCTAATATCCGCTTAGAGGCGAAGCTGTGAAGCCCTTGGTTCCAACACGCTTACTCCAAGCGTTCGAGTTCCCAGCCATGTTACGCCAAAACTCCGCCAACACAGTGTTCGCAACACAGCCTAGCCAACACTGTGCTCAGCACAGCGAATCCGCAGTCAAAATAGTCAGCAACACGGCAAAAAGTGTGCTTACGGTGTGTAACGCAAAAATCGCCTCAAGATCTTTTTTGAAGCGCTGTAATACACTGATAACATTTAAATAATTGGTAGCGGAGGAGGGACTCGAACCCCCGACACGCGGATTATGATTCCGTCCGACATATATTTTTAGTGTTTATATTCAATAATTTATATAATTTTGTCTGAAATATTGGTTATTTTTGTCTAACAAAATAAATAATAAAAAATTATCCACTCCCCTCACCTATCTAGCAAATCCCACATTTTTTATACCATTTGCATTATCAACAACAAGGTTTTGTCTATCAATTTTTGTCTAACATATCTGTGGAAGTTAATATTGGAGTTATAGATTAGAAAACCGTTGTCAGTTTTAGGGGGTGGTGGGTGTTGTCATTACATCTGTTCTGGACTACCCCAAATCATCAAAAATCATAAAAATAAAAACATAATAAAAGCAGTTGGTTAGAAAAATCATAATTCCAGTTCAAATGAAGGGTAATAACAACACCCTGTTTTGTCTGATTACAGGTTCACCATAGACTGCAAAGTGCTCCTTCGTTTCCTCTGAGCAGTAATCTCTTGCATCTTTCTGTCACGAACCATCTTCAGTCCTTCGTTCACCATTGAGTTGATACTGGTGGTGGCAGCGTCCAGTTGTTTCACCTTTAGACAGTCCATCCAAAGGTCGTAGTCAATTCTTGCGGCATAATCGTGTGTAATCTTCATTTAAGTCCTCTCTGATTCCTATCCATCTGAGCGTTCTGTTCACCCAGCAGTAATGTCTGTTGAGAAATCTCTCCAAACATCTTCACCAGCGCCTTTCGTGCGGCAATCTCATCTTTTGATTTGATGTATTCGTTACCGAGCGTGACGAGTTTCTTACCCGATGCGTCTATGCGTTGTTTGAGTTGATGTATGTCCATACCTCTGTTCCTCTGTTGGTTCAGAAGTATTTAGGTTGAAAAAATAGTATCAAATTGAAATAACTAGATTTCTGTCCTAAGGTTTTCATATGGCAATTGTTTATATTTTAACGAATGAAAGTATGTCGGATATCATTAAAATTGGTATCACCGACAACCTGTCCAGGCGACTTAGGGAACTAGACAACACTTCAACTCCACTTCCTTTTGAGTGTTTCTATGCGGTTGAAGTTGATGATGCGAGAGCAATTGAAAGTCTTCTTCACGAAGCATTTGACGATAAGAGAATCCGTCAAAATCGTGAGTTCTTTAACTGCACTCCAGAACAAGCAAAGTCAGCATTAAAAATTGCAGAAAAAATGGGAGGTAGAGATGTAACTCCCAAAGAAGTAGTTTTTGAGACTGAGCAAGACAAGCAAGCACTGGACAATGCAAAGAAACGCAAAGGCAGAGTGGATTACTTTGGTATTCTTGGCATCAATACAGGTGAAATCCTCACCTTCTCAAAAGATAGTTCCATTACTTGTGAGGTTGGTGATAACGGACAGGTTCTTTTCAGAGATGAGATAACAACACTATCTGGTTCTGCATTAACCATAGTCTCAGAGATGGGTTACAACTGGCAACAAGTCAGAGGTGCAGGATATTGGTGTTACAAAGGCACTACTTTGTTGGACTTATATCAGCAGGCACAAGATGGGTAAAAACTTTTCCTCAAAATTGTCGGGGCAGATTGGTGAAAACCTAGTTGTTGCTGAATTAGGCAGGAGAGGAATAGTAGCAACTGCATTTGCAGGAAATGTGCCGGAGATAGATATTCTTGCCTACAAAGACAAAAAATCTATCCCAATTCAAGTTAAAGCGCTCAGAAGCGGCAGTTTGAGAACTAGAGCAGATTACTATTTGAACATAGATTTTAATGGAAAAATTCAAACTGTTCTTGGAAAAAGAGAAGATATAAATCGTGACCTAACTTTTATAATTGTGAAGGTTGGAAAAAGACTTGGAGAAGATGTTTTTTACATTTGCAACATGGGCATAATTCAAGACCTTGTGCTGAAGGAACACAGCAACTTTCTAAAGAAACATGGTGGAGTTAGACCAAGAAACCCATCTTCATTTGACTGTTCTGTTCGTTTGGAAGATTTAGAAGAATCAATGGGTAGATGGGACTTGATTGAAAATTATTTGCTTCAAAGAGAATGAATTTAAGAGATTGAATACAAAGCGTTTTATACTCATGATTTAAGTTTTAATCATTTAAGTTCTCCAGAAATTCTTCAACTTTACTGTCTGGAAACTCAACACGATTACCTTTTGAGCGGTGCTCAAAAATTCTCTCCATATCATGCGTATTAGATGATGAGAGTGAGTGGTTTTGCATGATGGGGATTGCTATCTTTAGCGCCTGGCAAATGATTTGATTGTCTCTTCCTGTAACTTCATCCATTCATCTCACTCCTTACCAATTCGCTATCGCAACTTTTGCTAATACCAATATCAACGCTATCCCTATGGTTTCCATAAGTGCCTCCAGTCTAATTCGTTAACCACATACTCTTGTATGCGATGTCATAGAGTTTTCTGTCTCTCTCCAGAATTTCGTCAGTTAACCAAACTATAGATTTGTTCGGTCTAGAATGAGGATTGATTTGTTCTAGAACACCAATCGCATCCTGTTCTTTTCCGGCGCCAAGTCTCTTGGCGATGATCGCAAGTGCTATTGCTGATGATCTGCTGATGCCTGCATGACAATGAATCAGAATTGAACCCTCACCAATTCTGTCTGCAAAGGATAGTGCCTGAAGGATATGTTTTTCTTGGGGTTCTATGAAATCATCAAGAGGAACAGTTATGTCATCAAAACAAAGAATAAGTTGTTTTGGGTGTTCTGACTCCACTCTAAAGGGGTCTTCAATTCTTGAATCTTCAATAGTTATAACACCATCGTAGACGGATATATCTGTTTCTCTAACTGCGTCTAATGAACATATATGAATAGGGAATTGCGTTACCAAAGATGTCTCCAAATTATCTTTGGATTATAACATAAAACCTCATGATTTCATAATGGTGACTCTAATTTAATTATTATCTAGAGCATTGATTTACAATAAAGTTTTTCTAAATTTGATGTATTAAAATGTCTAGCAACCTCCCTGAACCCCCTCTGACTTCTTTTTGATATGAACTCACACCAGCACAGTCAAAGCGCACTGGTGGGTGATTGGTCATGGTTTAATCACCACAAATCTGGTTTGGATAATGCAAAGACACACTCAAACTGGATCGGTTGTTCTGGAAAAGGGGTGTCATTCAAGATCATACCTGTCCAACCAAATGGATATTGCAATGTGTATGGCGGCACGAATGAGTGTCCAATCTCCTCCTTGAACCCAAACCTTCCATAGTAGGCAGGGTCACCATAAACCAGAAGAACACCAACACCATCTTTGGTGAGCAGATCTATTCCAGCATTGATAAGGTTTGAACCAACACCATGTTTCTGGTGTTCTGGAGAGACAGCAAGTGGAGCAAGAATGTATCCAGAGATACTAGAGTCAGATTTCAAGAAAATTGGACTGTAGGACACATAACCAATTACTTGATTATCAACTTCAGCAACTAATGACTTAATTGAAGGACTAGTGGTTTCTTGATGAAGTTCTTGAACAAGGTTCATGATGACTTTGTTCTCTTCATCAGAAAAAGCAGTTTCAATAACCCTTAAGATTGAGTCCAAGTCTGTTTCTTGAGCAAGTCTAATGTTCATGATCAATCTATAACCTATATTTTAACCCTCGTCCTACGGACGATTGCATCGAAGATGCAAGGTTCTAATGATTGAATAATTACTATTCTCTAGAATATCTAATCTGCGGTGTGTTCTAGACACACTAACCCCACCACAGGGAAAGCGTGTCTAGAAAACAAATCTGCGTCTGCGTCCGTCAACACATCCAGTCAGAGAAACCTAATTGAATAGGTAGGGTGGGTAATCCGATATCCCTTTACACTCTACTAAACTACGGTAGCGATACAGAACTGACTGGATAATCACCTGTATCACTTGAGGGTTAGTTCTCCCTCGTCCTATTGGAAATCTTTATGCACCCATATCCAACTTTGGTGCGTCATAAAATAATAGTTACCTATCCAACGACACTGAGGTAGTCGCAACCTTCTTAATGGATTCAGTAATCTCAATAGAGGGTGGTTAGTCCTCTTCATGTAACCGTCTGAGAACATCTCAGATTGATATAGTTATTTATACAAACAGAAATCTTCAGTTCGTTAGAAAACAGATAAGAACGACAGCGGCAGCGTATTCTTTCTAACCTTTTACAATTCTATTTATACATCCTTTGATCTTCATATGACTGGCGGATGCAACCATTTGAAGGTGGTTTAAGTTACACAAACTCTGGCAAAAACTTACGCAGCGTTTGATTAGAAACCTTGAACTCTTTGGTTAGTTTTCTGAAACCCCAACCTTCGTTTCGTTTCTGTAGGATTTGTTCCTTCACTTCATCCGTAAGGTTGGATTTCTTACCCCAACTTCCGTCACCTTTGCGTCTTGCATTGGCAATACCAGACTTCACACGGTGACTAATGTTGAAGAGTTCCATCTTGGAAATGGCAGACAGCATCGTTGCAACCATTTCTCCCATCGGTGTTGATGTATCAATACCTTCTTTGACTGACATTAGATTCACATTCCAGAGTTTCAGTTCTTCAAGGAGATTGAGGAGTAGTGCAGGAGTTCCTGCAAAGCGTGACAGTTCATCTGATACCACCAGTTTGAACTTTCGTTGTCTGGCATCCTTGATGAGTTTGTCTAGAGCAGGACGGTTACGAGTTGTTCGGGCAAATCCCTCATCAACATATTCTTCTACAACCTCGTATTCCATCCGTTCACAAAAGGCACGAACCTCGTGCAACTGACGGTCAACATCCTGTCCAAGATTGTCTGTTGAAATCCTCGCATAGATGGCAACTTTCACCTGTTTTCTCCTTACTGTTTATCCTATTGAAATATAGCATAAAAACAGTAGGAAGTCAAGATATTTATAAGCAAATACAATAACTTAGAATGTTTGCAGGTTCTCAATCATCTCATCGTTTAAGGCAAGATTTTTAAGATAGAACCTCTCAAGTTGTTCAACACTTGTCCCAGCATTTTTTGCGAGATTGAATATATTCACCTTCCCCTTACTTTTTATCAAACGGGTTTGAAGTGAGTAGTGACGCAAAGCATAAGGTGAACGGGTTTGTCCGTCAGATGCTTCTTTAATTTCTGCAAGATTGAGAATGTAATTGAACTGACGATTAATGTTTCTCAAAGCAGTTGAACGATTTGGATAATCGTTAAAGAAAAGATAGTCGGTGTCTTTATACCCAGCATTCATCTCTTGCAATTTAAGAAAGAAATCCACGGCATCTGGCATTGTTGACACAGTCCGAAAACCAGTTTTTCCAAAAACCTTTATCTCCAATCTCTTAGGACTGCCCTTAATTTTTATATCCCGATATCTGATAGCAAAAATTTCACTCTCAGTTGGACGCAAAAAAGAATGAACCAGAAACACTATAAAATAATAGAGTTCATCGGTAATCAGCACACCCCTCACCTTTACGCCTTCGTTTGCAACCTCTCTGGTTGTCTTCAAAAGGACTTTGTATTCCTCATCTGAAAAAGATGGTCTTGGGTTATCTTTTTTGGAGACTTTGGGGATTAGTGGTATGCGGTCTATTACATCTCTCTCATAGGCAATCTTGAAGATTTTTCCAATTATGGTGAGATGTTTCGTTTTAGATGATGGAGACAATGCCTTGTCACGGTTATCATCCAGAACAGATAAATAGTCCCGTAACTCGTAGGTGGTAATTGAAGTAATATCCTTATCACCAAAAAACTCTAAAATACCGTCATCTTTCCTTCTGATGATTTTTTCATCATCTTTGGCAAATCTATCACTTCGTGATTTACCAGACATTGCATTTTGTTGTTTTAAGAGTAGGTCAATGTAAAAACTAAACCTGTTTTTATTGGGGACACTCCCAAGAAACTTTTCTTGTTGAAGTTTAGCAAATATTTCCTCGGCAACCTCAATTGCATCCAGACGGGTCGTTTCTTTTGTAGAACGAACTACATATTTTCTCTCACTACCTATCCAAATACGGGCAGACCAGAACGGGGAATTACCCGTCTTGTAGATAGATAACCCCTTACGAATTTGTTTAACATGAGTTTTCTTGTTTTTAGAAACCATAGACAAATAATACTGTCTAACAGTGTCTAACTCAAGACACAGGTTTCCAAACCATTCTTATGTCAGTTAAACATATGTTTTTATGAAGATAAATGGTAGCGGAGGAGGGACTCGAACCCCCGACACGCGGATTATGATAAAACTGCTTAAACTTTTCCTATTTAAATTCAGCTGTTTACAAGCACATAAATTAGGTGTGTTAAAAAGTGTGTTATGCGCTAGTTGGCATCCATACTTTCATCTCTGAGCCAATTCCCAGAGGTCCAGCATTGCTATTTAACCGTAAAGCTAAATGACCCTTTTAAGGGATGACCATCCGCACCAAGACCACGCCATTCGATTAGGTAGTTACCCATTCCTATCGGCGGAACAGG